>Ga0265594_1001073_pt1 | contig 21751 bp, 9 predicted proteins | sample saktaG_11_FD_190147 | JGI IMG/M metagenome (GOLD analysis project Ga0265594, IMG submission 190147) | Saline water microbial communities from Sakinaw Lake, British Columbia, Canada - sak_2011_5_24_80m | ecosystem: Environmental > Aquatic > Non-marine Saline and Alkaline > Saline ... | reverse complement strand
TGAGCTTGACCGTCCGCTTGTCACGTGCCGGAGAGCTGTTGTTTATCACGTGGCTGGCGCACACGAGTTGCTCGATTGTCACGCCAGCGTCGATATCCACGGCCAGCGAAATATCATGCCCGCTTCGCTCGGAAGGTTTGAGGTACTGGACCTCGGTCTTTTGACCCGAGATACCGGTCTTGCCGCGTGCGACGGCGCCGACTCCATCGGTGAATCCGGGAGGGTTGAATCGCGGCCCGACGACCATGGGGAAAACGAACTCGTACCAGCCATCCACATAGGCCAATGTATTGAAGTACTTGATATTAATGTCGATTTCATTGCCCGGCTCGATGTTGGCGACCTTCTGCGTGAAAATATTGGGCCGCTCCTGGGTAAGAAGCGAGGCAACATGTCCCTGGCTCCTGGCCTGCCGATAAATCTCCTCGGCCTCCTGTCGCTCGCGAATTATGCCGCGGATTCGCCGCTCGCCGATTGTCATAATAAACTCGTTAATCGCCGCGTTCTGAGGCAGCGGAAATACATAAACCGCCTCAATCTTCTCATCGTACGGATTATGAAACTGCTGGGTGACATCAACCGTTGCTATATAGCCGCTGATTTGACCTTTCACATCGGTATGCTTGAGTGGCAGCGGGATTTCCTTTTCCTCTTCGGGCAGCTTAGCAAGCATTGCGCCTGAGCCGGGCGTATCCTCAGAAGTGGGTACAGCCTGTGTTTCAGCTTTGGCTATCACCCAAACCTCATCCGCTGTGACATTGAGCAATTCGGCGGGCATTCGTCTATCCGGCACAGACCCTCTTGATCTGTAACGAACTGTCCCGGTGGAACGACGACCACTCAATGAAACCGAGGCCGGTCGCTTCCCAAGGCCATATCCACCCATGCCGCCCATACCGCCACCGTATGTATCACCATCACGACCTCTCCATCCATATTGGACGGGCTCGTAGCTGCTCGGGAGTTCTTGACTCGAATCAGCCGGGCCTGTTATAGCATTAGTTTTTTGTTCTTTCACCTCGCTCCATACAATATCAACCGAACGGTCGTCAGATTGAGCAACTGGAGCGGAAGAGATACTGTCCGATCCCGCATGTTGGCGGACTCGATTTAGGGAAGGAACAATCAGCGCTAACAACATAAATGCCGCACCGATGAGAGTAATTAATATAAGAAATATTCTTTTAATTTTCATTATATTTCTCCTTTTTCGAATGTGATTTCAGCGGGTATTTCTTTTGCGTCTGCGTCGGCGGCGACGATTAGCTTCAATTCGTATTGCGGTTCGGTTTCGCCGATGATTTGCAGATGTATAGTAGCGATTCGCGTGCGGCCTTTGGGCAGATCGCTGCCGGTGCTGAAAGCGGCGATGATGATACGGTCTTTGGCTAAGGCCGCCGGGTCGTAATAGGGCGCTTCTTTGAATGCTTCGTGCCGGCCGCCCTCGACGCCGACGATTTTGATTTGCCCGGCGGAAGCTTTAAGCTCGAACTGATAGGCCGCGAGGCTGCTGTTGCCGGAATCGATATAAATATGCAGCGGGGCGAAACGCACGCCGGACTGAGCGGTCGAATAATCCTGCTCCGACTGCTGCGCCAGGACGGGGACTATCATACAAATGCCGGCCAGAATGATTGGCGTTAATTTATTCATTATAAAACTCCCTTATCCAAACGGACGGCTGCGAGAGCGACCACATCGACGTCGCTGCGATCGATCAGGCCGTCGCCGTTAATGTCCCACTCGGTTTCAGCAGGGCCGGCGGATTCGATGTTCTTCGCTAATTTGAAAGCATCGAGAATGTCCACTCGGCCGTTTCGGTCGATATCGGCAGCCTGTGTTTTGCTGAGTAAAAAACGATCCGTTGTTGGAGTGGTCTGCTTTGTGAGGTCCAGACTGAAGGCAAGAATAATAACCGCAGCCGCGGCGGCAATCCGCCAGGCCCAGTGGATTCGCAGGAGTCTGCCTTTGCCGGATTTTATGCCCGCAAAGTGCTTATGGGCCCGGTCCATAACAGCACGGTCCACCTCGGGCGGCACTCCAACCTGCGGCTGAAAAAGGGTGTTCAAATCAGCCGAAAGCTTCGAAGGAATCCCCAAATCCATATCCTCATCAAAATGTTCTTTTCTTTTAGCCATAATTCGTTGCTCCATTATGTTAAGGGAGCCAACCAACCAAAAGGTTCAAATTATTTGAGGATTTTTTTTAAATTTTCAAATTTTATGGTGCCCCTCCGTGATTGCTCTTAAAAGAACGGACTATATTCGAGTCGCCAGGGCTACTCTGAATATCGCGCCGGTGGGCTTTGCGCCGATGATTTCCACGAAGCCGTTGTGGGCCTCGGCGAACTTTTTCACCAAGGCAAGTCCCAGACCCGTCCCGGTGGTTTCCCGTGTTGACTCGGCTGCCGGGCGATAGAATTGCTCGAATATCTTGTTTCGCTGCCGGTGCGGGACGCCGGGACCGTGATCTTCGACCTCGATTACAGTGAATTTCCCATCGGTTTTGGTCCGGACGGTAATCGTTTTGTCCTCAGCGCCGGCGGCATACTTGATTGCATTGTCCAGCAGGTTCACAACGATCTGCGTTACGGCGTCGGCGTCGAAAATCGCCTGCTCGATTTGGCCCGGCTCGGTCCGTATCGAAAAGCCCTTCTGCACGGCATAAGGCCTCATCATCTCGACCACGTTCGCGACGCACTTGTTGATGTCACCTGCATTGAAGGCGTATTTTTTTCGTCCCTTCTGGATCCGCGAGAAGTCCAGCACGTTCTCTATCAGCCGGCTGAGCCTTTCGCTTTCCTGCCGCATATTCCCGTAATATTCGACGGCCTTGTCCTGCGATTTGACCCAGTTCTTCTCCAGCATCTCAGCGTACATTCGAATGCTGGTCAGCGGCGTTCTCAATTCGTGCGAGACGGCTGAGATGAAATCGTCCTTTTTCTGTGCCAGCCTGATTTGTGCAGTGGCGTTGCGCCATAGGCTTGCCAGCCCCAGCGAGACCGCCAAAAGCACAATCGCAATGATGCTGAAATACCAGATTCGCAGGTGACGGATTTCTTTGCCGATCCAGCCGGGGTCGATTTCTTTAAGGTTCAGGACCAAATCGCCAAAGCCAAAATTCAGGATGGCGGCGTGGGCGATGTCCCCGTTGTCACGGGCATTTTCTCTCGGCGATAATTCAAAACTCATGCCCTTGCGCATGAATCGCGATGCGGAATCCTCTATCTGCTCGATAAGCATTTTCTCATTGAGCTGGAAGCCCTGCAGCAAGTGCCTGTCTTCAATTTGAACGTGACGCAGCAGGAACACCTGCCCGCCGAAGATGGATTCGGCCTGTTGCGAAGCGGAGTCTCCGCCGGGGACGACCACTGGAAAAAACGGTTCGATGCGCACCTGAACCGTCTCGGTTTGACTTTCGTCAGGGCTCATTGTTTGCTGTTCGTATTGATCTGCCATCTGCTCGGCCTGGGCTGCTAATTCCTGAGTTTGCTGCTGTGACTGAGCAGCCTCGTTCGAAAGAACATTCTGCTCGAAAACCTCTCGCCTTTGCCGGATTACCTTTGTCTTTTGGCCTTTGCTTTGCAGGGACTCGATGGGATAACTTTGGGACGATTTACCCTTCTGAGCTACCTTCTTATTGAACTGATCCTGCCCGACGGTTTCCGGCTCCTTCGGCGGCGCGATACTGCTTCGGCTATAAAAATTCATCTTCAGGGAACCGGGTGTAGTTCCGCTAAGCGCCGGCAGCAGGTTTATCTCGATGTTTTTCCTGTTCGATATAGCTTCGGCATACAGCTCGTTATCGGATTCGGTCAGATCCTGTCTTTGATTGACGTTATCGTTTGGCGTGATGACGCTGCCGTCCGGCTCGATTTGAAAATTGCCGTAGGCCAGTCCCTGCTCCAGACGGCCGGCCAGCGGGCTGCGCAACACGGGCATTTGCTGCCGGCCGGGCGCGACATTCTCCGGCACAAAGTAATATTGATAATCCGTGTACGGGCGGCTTTGCTCGGTCTGCATGAATTCATCGAGCCTGCGCGTGACATCTTGCCTGATTTGTTCGGCGACGGCGGCGAATTCGCCCAGGCGAGCGCCTTGCAGACCCTGCGCCCGTATCCGGATTGAGTGGTATCCCATCCAGGCCAGCCCGCAAAGGGCCGCAAGAATGATTACTGATAATATGATGAGCCGTTTATACATTTGCTATCCACTACTTTCGTATTTATAGCCCGCACCGCGGACGGTTTTTATAATTTGCGGCTCGGCGGCGTCCCGCTCGATCTTGCTCCTGAGCTTGGCGATGTGCATATCGACCGTCCGTGTGCCTAATTCGCTCATCGTCTCGTTCCAGACTTCTTTGTAGAGTTCCTCCCTGCTGATAATCCGGTTCGGATTCGCGGCGAAGAACTGTATGATTGCCGCTTCGCGCTTGCTGATCTCTATATCTTTGCCTTCGCGCCTAACTTTTAAGGCTGGAATGTCAACGTCCAGATCCGCAAATTGAAATGTCTGCCCGACGGCGCGTGCCGGGTCGGTTCGCCTCAGCACCGCGTTGATTCGTGCCAGCAGCTCTTCGAGCGAGAACGGCTTGGTGATATAATCGTCGGCGCCCAGATTCAACCCGGCGACTTTCTCTTTCTCCTGCCCCTTAGCGGTCAGCATGATAATCGGGGTCTGCAAACCATCGCCACGCCATTTGGAGCATAGTTGCTCGCCGCTGATTTTCGGGAGCATCAAATCGAGCAGAATCAAATCGAACCGTCGCCCGGCAACAGTACGCTCGGCTTCGAGCCCGTCGGCTGCCTCGGTAACTTCGAAGTTGTGAAACTCCAAAAAGTCCGCCAGGGCCGAGCGAATCTTCTCTTCGTCTTCAACTACCAATATGGATTCTTTTTCTTCCATAGTCACATTTGCTCCTATGTATATTATAGGCTATATCGACGCCGATGTTTTGTAAATGTTTTGTAAAAAAGCATCGCTGCTATTTTACGTCCATTTTACCCATCTCTCAACCGGAACTATCGTATAATTTATATAGTTCGAGAAACCAATATATAATCTTTTTTTGTAAGGAGGAAACGAAATGAAGTCAGTAAGCAAGAATCAAAAATGGCTGCATGGATTTATATCTCTTCTCGGAATCTGTATGATGTTTATCATTCAGAACGATGCAGCGGCGAATGTCCCCGAGGCAGCACCGGCAAGCATGCCCGTCAAAGAAATTACCATTTTCAAGGACGGCCATGCCTTCGTTCTGCACGAAGGAAAGATGCCGGCCGGCACCGACGGCAATGTCACTATAGACTACCTGCCCAGGCCGATCATCGGAACGTTCTGGGCCTATTCGGCGGACGCTAATGCCAAACTCACCGGCGTCGTCTCTCATAAACGCGTCGTCCCGGTTAAAAGAACCGCGCTGACCATTCCCGAACTCATCGAGGGAAACATCGGTGCCAGGGTTCGCATTATCGAGGCGGGACTGGCCGCCTATGAGACCACCATTCTTGGGATTCCAACTCGAAGCACCGAAGAGCTCAGCAGTGCCGAACCTCCGGGAAGCCCGGAAAAGCTGCCGCAGCGAGGCAGCATCGTTCTGCTGAAATTCGAAGGCGGCGTCAAAGCTGTTCCTATCAGCCGGATTCAGGAAGTGACTTTTCTCGATGAGCCTAAGCTGCAACTGGCCGGCGAGCAGTTCCGGGATATGATGACGCTCAAACTCGACTGGGGCAGACGCAAGCCTGAACGGGATGTAGATGTCGGCATGGTCTATGTTCAGCGGGGGATTCGCTGGATTCCCAACTATCGAATCGATATCGACGGCAAGGGCAACGCCACCGTCAAACTTCAGGCGACCATCATCAACGAGCTGGCGGACGTCGAGGATGTCAAAGCTCACCTCGTGATTGGCGTACCGAAGTTCGCATTCGAGAACACGCCGGACCCGATATCGCTTCAGCAGACGGTGGCACAGCTTTCAAGACATTTCCGTCCCGACAGCCAGGCCGCCTACGCCTTTTCCAATATGATTATGACCCAGGCCGCGATGCCTGTACGCCGTGCCGAGGTCCCGGCCGGCAATGACGGTAACGTGCTCGACCTCGGCCCCGACGTTGCCGGCTCCGGGAAGAACGAGGACCTGTACATCTTCACGCTGGAGCACGTCACCCTTAAAAAAGGTCAGCGGATGGTCGTGCCGGTTGCCGAATATGAGCTGAAATACCGGGACGTTTTCGTGCTCGACCTTCCGTTCGGACCGCCGCCGGAGGTTCGGCACAATTTAAACAGCGAGCAGCAGACCAAACTGGCGCAGCTTTACTATTCGCCGAAGGTAATGCACAAGATACGTCTTGCCAATAGCGCCAAATGCCCGCTGACGACCGCACCGGCACTAATCCTTCGTCAGGGCAGCATCATCGCGCAGGGCATGATGACCTACACAGCAGTCGGAGCTTCGAGTGACCTTGAGCTGACGGTCGCCGTGGATATTGCCGTTGAGAAGCTCGACAATGAAACCGACCGCATTGGCGATGCAGTCAAATGGGATAACAATACTTACGCCCGCAGTAATCTGACCGGGACCATCCATCTTACAAACCGCCGCTCTGATACGGTCAGTCTGGAAATCCGCCGGTCCGTGCTCGGCAATATCGACAGCGCCGGCCACGAAGGATCAATCAAGCACCTTGGCAGGCATGAGGGCGGATGGATGGATCCGAACAGCCGGCCATTCTGGTGGGGTTGGTACAATTGGCCATACTGGTGGTACCACTTCAACGCCGTCGGTCGTGTGACATGGGAATGCGAGCTCAAGCCCGGCAAAGAAATCGAACTTCAGTATAAGTGGCATTATTTCTGGCGCCGGTAAGGGAAAAAAACAAACCGCGTGGGCAGGAAGCCTGCCCACCCTACAAAACTTTTTGAAAGGATCTTAAAATGAAAAAGTTAATGCAAACAATTATGTTCAGCCTTTTGGTATTGCAGGCAAATCTGGTTTTCGCCGACATTTCACCTGTCAGTCAGTTGAGGCTCGATGCAGCAATGGGGCAGCCTGTCATGTTAGCTCACAAAAAGCAGGTCGCTTATCTTCGCATCGGGCTGACAGGTTTTACATTGCCAACCCGGCAGGATCGTGCGCCAGTCAACATCGCAATTGTAATCGACAAATCCGGCTCGATGAGCGGCGATAAAATCGCCAAAGCAAAGGATGCGGCGATCATGGCTATCGACCGTCTCAATTGCAACGACATTATTTCTGTTGTTACTTATGATTCAAGGGCAAATGTTTTGGTGCCGGCTACGAAAGCTGCGGACAAGGAAATGATATTCCGCAGGATAAGAGACATCAGCGCCGGCGGAAGTACGGCTTTGTACGATGGCGTCAGCAAGGGGGCAAAAGAGCTGGGGAAGTTCGTTTCCGAAAATCGAGTTAATCGGCTGGTTTTATTGTCGGACGGCCTGGCAAATGTCGGCCCGCAAACTCCGACTGAATTGGGTCGGCTCGGAGCTTCTTTGATTGAGGATGGTATCTCGGTAACGACTATCGGCCTGGGACTGGGTTATAACGAAGATTTGATGACTCAATTGGCTTATAAAAGTGATGGCAGCCATTACTTTGCTGAAAGTGCCAATGAACTTCCCGGTGTTTTTGACAGCGAATTTGGGCGGGCCCTTTCCGTAGTGGCCCAGGAGATTCAAATAAAAATCAAATGTTCACAAGGTATAAGGCCTATCCGGCTCCTCGGAAGACAAGGACGAATCGAGGGACAAAATGTCGAGGTTTTCATCAATCAGCTTTACAGCAAGCATGAGAAGTTCATTTTGCTGGAAGTCGAAGTGCCCGGAACCGCCAGGGGGCACAAACGAAAAATAGCTGCGGTTAACGTCAGCTACTCGAATCTTAAAACCCATACGACCGACAGACTTAGCAGTCAGGTAGAAGTGGATTTTTCAAATTCAGAAGAACTAATCGAAAGACAAACCAATCATGACATGATGGCCGATGTGATTGAGCTTATCGCCACCGAACGCAACGAACTGGCATTGAAACTAAGGGATAAAGGAGAAATGAAGCAGGCTTGTGAACTGTTGTTCGAGAATGAAGCGTATCTCAAAGACAATGCGATCCGGTACGATTCTCAAAAGCTCAAAAAATACGCCGAGCAACAAAGAGAGGACAGAGATAATATGGACGAAGCAAACTGGGCAAGGCAGCGGAAAATAATGCGTGAATATCAATTCTACAACAAAAGCCAGCAAGGCAGAAATTGATTTGTCGGAATAAAATTTCGTAATCACAAATTGTGAAAGGAGCTGAAAATGAAAAATCAAACACAAATCCTCACGCCGGTAATTGTGTTAATTGCCCTTCTGGCTTCGGTTGCTTTTGCCGACGTGCCGACAACGACCGGCGTCATCTCGAAGGTCACAGTATATCGCGGCCAGGCCCTCGTGACCCGGACCGTCGGCATTGATTTACCGCCGGGCGCATCCGAGTTCATAGTAAAAGACCTACCGGCCATGATTGTGCCCGAAAGTATTTACGCCCAGACTTCGGACGATACCAAGGTACTCAGCGTAAGGTATCGTGAAAAAGCGGTTCGGGAGAACATGCGGGAAGAAGTCAGGCAGCTCGACGCCCAGATTGAGGATGTGCAGCACCAGATTAAATACGCCGAAAGCGAGCATAAGCATTTGGATTTGCAGTGGCAAATGTTCGAGAAGCTCAAGGACTTTACGATTGCCGCGGCAAAAAGCGACCTCAGCAGGGGCCTTCTGACTTTCGAGCCTGTAGAAAGCTTAGTCGAGATGATAGAGAAAAAAGGCCTTGAGTACTATAAGCAAAGAATGGAGCTTGAGGATAAAATTGACGGATTGAAAAAGGAGCAGGGACTTCTCGATCGCAGGCGAAACGAGCTTGTGGCCGGCCAGTCCCGAACCGAGCGCGAGGCCGTTCTGTATATCCGCAGGGCCGGCACCAAAAAAGTCGCCATTGAGCTAAGCTACCTTGTCGGCGGTGCCAACTGGCAGCAGCAGTACAATCTGCGCGCGGATCCTAAAAAATCAAACGTCCTGATCGAGTACAACGCCGTGGTGAATCAGACCAGCGGCGAAGACTGGGACGGCGTGGCGCTTAGCCTTTCCACCGCTGAGCCGACGATGGTTGCCGCTCCGCCAATCCTGGAGCCCATGCTCGTGGCCCTTTCTCATCCGGCCCAAACCCAGCAGGACATAAGGTATCCAGGTGTCGAGGGCGTCCCGCCCTCGAATCGCGGGCAGGATGCCCGCGACACAATAGATGCCTTCGCCCAGGCCAGACAATACCAGCAGTCTCGAAAAGCCAATATTAAAAAGGGCATAGCAGCTAATACCGAACTCAACGAGTTGGCAATTAGCAACCAGGCATTTTTCTTCAGGGCCGGCCAAAAAGAGCTGCAGGAATTCCAGCAGCAGATAGCCCAGATATCCCGCACCGAGGGAATAAGCGTCACGTATGAACTGCCCGGCAGACTAACGCTGCCCAGCCGAAGCGACCAGCAGCTCGTCAGCATCGCTTCGATCAGAAGCCAGGCCGATTTCACGCTCATCGCTACTCCGCTGCTGACCGATTACGTCTATCTTCAGGCGGACCTGCTCAACAACAGTGACACGGTTCTTCTGCCCGGAGACGCCAGTATATTCCGCAACGGCGAATTCGTCGGCAAAAGCCGGTTGCCACAGGTCACCATCGGCGAGACATTCACCGCCGGCTTCGGTATAGATTCGCAGGTCTATGTCGCTCGCGAGCTTGAGAACAAAAAGACTCGCATCCAGGGCGGAAATCGCATCGATACGTATGATTACCGCATCGCTCTGAGCAATTATAAAAATACGCCGGTTGAATTGCAGTTGCTGGACCGGCTGCCGCACGCCGATGATGCTTCGATCAAGATAGAGCTTGCACCCTTCGACTCCGCTCAGGGTGAAGAGCTTCTTCATGCCGAGCGAAGACGAGGCATGCGCGCAGCAGGAAAAAAAGGTATTCTTCGCTGGGACCTCAAGCTGGCGCCGAATACTGTCGAGAAGGATGCGACCGTTGTGAAGTACAGCTTTACGATGGAGTATGACAGGAACATGCAAATTCAGCCTCGCCGGCCGGGCAGAACTCAATAGGGGCAGGCTGGTAGTCTGTCAAGCTTGAAGCTGTAAGTTGTCGTCATCAGACGGTTGGGTGGCAGCCTCAAAGCCAAAGGCTTTGGGGATGGTGGATGCAGGAGAAGCCATCCCGGTAGGGGCAGGCCCGTGTGCCTGCCCTGGGCAACCACATAGGGTTGCCCCTACTGCCACCCTTCCAAGCTATCAAATAAAATTTGACAAACCATTATTGTACCTGCTCTGTGCGACTATTTTAAATCTGAAATTGTAAATCGAAAATCGAATTAGAATCTATCGTCCGGGCGAAGGATCGGCTCCTATCCAACTGTCAGGATCATTGCCGTAATTAGCAGGCTCCTTCCGCGTGAGCGATTGGCCATAGCCATCCGGCCCGGGCGGCCAGGGGTCCTCGCCAAAAGAATGAAAACCGTCGCTGTAATTGACGCGGTCGACGCGGATATAATAACGCGTGCCATCGATCTCGTCGCCCGGTTTGGAGAGCTGCACTTTCTCGCCTCCGTTGTCGAGCCTGCCGGTGCCCCATTCGAAGATTTGCACGCCGGTCCAGGCAGCATGAAACGCCGAATCGAATGAGTCCTCGTTTTTGACTAACAGCAGATATTCACCGGGGGCCATTGCCGTACCAAGCGGGAAATCAAAGCTGATGCCGTCACTGTCGGTAAACCACCAGGGGACATCGATGAGCTGCTCGTTGTCATATTCGGCCAATGTAATCGCAGTTTCGCTGATGTTTAGCAGCTCGATATACTCCTGGTTCTGGTCGCCCGAGGCGGGATTGTACATAATCTCGTTGATAACGATCGGGCCGACTTTGGGATAGGCATTTGCGCTGCCCGGGGTGTTAACGCTCATTGCGACAAAGTTGTACGTGCCGGTGCTTTTCTGATAGCGACCGAAGGCGACGCCGGTCTCTGAAGCGTCGAAATTCTCCTGGTCGTTGTATCCGGTTAATACGCCGTCGGAGCCGGAATGCAGATAGAGCGTTTCTCCGTTCTCGCTGAGTGCGAAAGGCACATGGCAGCCCGGATCGCCCGGATTGCCGAAATGCAGGTCTTCAAAGAAAACAATGTAGTCATACGGCTCGATTGTCGTGCCAGCGGCAATCTCATATTTCATCAAGTCAACAGAGCTGTCGCTTAGGAACCAGCCGCCGATGTTAATCGCTGTATCGGTAGTGTTGTGCAGCTCGATCCAGTCCGGATCGCCGGCGTGTGAATGAGTTAACAGCTCGTTAATTACCACCTCGCCGAGCGCCGGAAGCTGGCCCGTATCGTCCCAGCCGGGCGAGCCGCCTGCTTCGGCGCTCGGGCGCCAGGCGCTCTTGTCGTCCCACTGGTTCGGATCGGCAGCGGTCGGATCTTCTATTGTCAGAGAGAAATCCATCCCGTCGGTAATATCATACCAGTTGTCACTGTATCTGAAATTCAGGATGGTTTGGCCGACAGCATCTTGCAGCTCGATTCTTTCGCCGGCGTTGTTCAGGCTGCCGGAGTATTCACCGGCGATATTCAAATCCGTTCCGTACCGGGCGGTAAACGCCTTGATGTCTTTAACCACGACGGCGTACTGACCTGCAGCAAGCTCCAGAGACGGGAAGGTGAAATCGACGCCGTTCGTGAAGCGTACCAGGTTTAAGTTCAGCGTCTCGGTTCCGATGTTCTTCAGCTCGATGAATTCTCTGTTCGGGTCGTCGGGGTCACCCGTATCCTTCGGATTGTACATTATCTCGGTAATCCGCAGATTCTCGGCGACCGGCCCGACGGCAAAGGTCACCTCGTTCAGGGCGCTCCAGGTAGCACCGTTCATAAGACGCGCCTTAAAGGCAGTGCTCTCGGCCAACTGGATCGGCCCGGTATATTTGACCGCGCTGTCCGACAGGAACTCGCCGACAGTTGTGCTTTCGCCGGCGGTTAGCTGGACGGAGATCAGCAGGTCGGAACTTGACGGAGAATTGTTCATGCCCTGTATTGCCAATATGTTGCTGCCCCGCTGCAGTCTGTCGGTAAAGGCTGAGATATCGATCATTTCCAGGTTGACGGCCGCCCCATCATCATGTGTGCCGTTCGCATTGGAATTCCATGCCGGCGTCCCGGTGAAAGTACGCCGGGCCACCTCGGTGCCGTTAAGGTAAGCGACAAATCCGTCGTCATAGCGAACCCACAATCTCATAAAATTGATGCCGGTCGCCTTGGCAGAATCGAGATTGAACGGGATGCGGAAGTAGAAGGAAGTGCTGCTGTTATACATCTGGTCTCCGAGGTCGATGCTCAGGAAGTTTTCATAACCCGAGCCTCTTTCGTAACCGACTCCGCCGGGGCGGCCTGTGACAAGCGTCCAGGCCGAGTCATTGAAATTGCCGCCGCCTTTCCAGTTCTCGCTGATCGGGCCGGTCGGGACAATCACCCGCTTGGAGGCGTTCTCGGCAACGAGAATATCGTCGCTGACGATATCCATAACGGTGGGCAGCCGCGGATCTATGCCGTCGGTCGTGTAGTAAATCGTCCCCAAGGAAGCGGTCATTGAGAGCACGTTAGTCGAAGGAATCTGTCCCCCGTGCTGGGGCTGGCCGTTGATATTGAAGGCCGGCGGATCGATGGACGGATAGAGCCCCGCGCTTCGTAATTGTCCCAGGACGATCGCCGGACGCTGCGTCATGTAAGTGCCGAGAATGTAGTCGCGCGAGGCCTGCCACTCGGTCAGGTTATAGGGATTGTTGCGTGCCTGGTCGCCCCAGCGTGCCGACTCGGCGATTATGGCCGGCTCGACCAAATCGGCGAGCTGCTTGTAGCGGGCGTAAGATGCCTCCGTTGTTGCCGGGCCGCCATTAAACATGTGCCGGTAGGTATGATCGGCAAAAAGCATGCGAAATTCTTCGTTATCTCTGAGTGTGACGTATGGCCGGGCGCCATTAGAGCTTACGCCGGTGACGTTCGCATTGAGGCTCGACCAGACGACGATCACCCCTTCCGAGTCCCAGTTGAAGAATTTGAATCCGGTGGCGTTCGGCGGCCGGCGACAACCGACGAAAAAGTTATGATTGGGCCAGTCACCCGTGCCGCCCCAGAAGTTCGTGAACAGCCAGTCGATATAGTTTTCGATATCCAGCAAATCATCGTAAGCCGGATTTCTTGTACCGTCCGGATTGTTGCCCTGTATCTTCTGGTAGGATTCGGCGTCCGCCAGTCCACCGCTTACCTGGCTAAGCATGGCGTTCCAGGTGCTTGTGCTGCTCTCACCAGTGGGTGTGCCGGAATTCAGAGAGTCCCATTCTTCTTTGTCGCCGCCATAATAATTAGCGCAGAAAGAAGCCATCGGCCGTTCGGTCGGGTGATACAGGCCCCAGTAGAGCCCGTTAACGTACAGGTGTACGAATGTCCCGTGAGGCGAAACCTGCCCCGTGTCCAACTGGAAGCGGTGCATGAACTCGTCCATGATGTACTGAGTGTTTGTGCCTCCCCAGTTATTCCAGCCGTCGTTCGATCCTGCCCGAAGAACGATAGTGTCGAAACTCGCAGCGGCGTCCGGAGCGTCGAACATCGGGTAATTCAGCTTGGTCGGGCCGTACTGCCGCTTGAAGAGCAGGCGGAACGATTTTTTTCTCGTGAGATTCATGCCGCGGAACGGGTCGCCGCCGTAGATTCGCAAACCGGCATTCACCTGAAATCCCGTTGTGCCGTCGGGAAAGAAATATTCGACTGAAGCGGGCCGTTCCCAGGCAACGCCGGCTGAAAGTGAATTCGAATAGATACCGCTGCCGCCGAAAAGGTTGTCTGTTTCGGTCACGATCGACATGGTTGGGAGCGACAAAAGTGAGTCTTTCATCACGTTGCGGTGCTGCGGGTCGTTGACCACCTCTGGATCCATCTCGTAGTCTGCCGTGGTCGAACCCCACCTGTCGGGGAAGCCAAACGGATGGCCCGGCTGACGAATTACATCGTCGAGAAAAATATAAGTCTGAGTGTCGACATTGGTTGACATCCAGCCGGGCCGAAAGGCCATCGCTCGCAAACATGTAGTCGTCTGTATTCGGATCGGGATGAAGTATTCGTTGCCGTGCGTTTCGCTCGGAGCACTGCCGTCCAAAGTATAATGTATCGTGACTCCCGGCGTATCGCAGGTGATGGCCAATTCGAAGGGCGTGTCGTAGAAGCCGCGATCGACGCTGAATTTCGTGTCGGCCACAATATTCATCGCACCGGCAACGTTGAACTGCCCCGGCGTTGCGGTAGAAAAGTACTGCGGCATCATCCTGTTGCTGGCGGCGATAAGCTCGGGCAGGATAAGAAACTCGCCGTCGGCCTTGTCGTCGTTTAATCCGTGAATCGCCAGCACGTTTTTGCCCTCCCGCAAATCGCCGGTCAGATCGGAAATGTCGAAGTGCACGAATTCCGAGGCCAGCTCGTTCGAACGGTTGCCGTCGGCGGCGGAGTTCCACGCGGGCGTGCCGGTAAAATTACCCCTGGCGATTTCGATGCCGTTAAGATACCCCACAAACGCGTCCTCGTATTTCATCCGCAGCGCCAGCGAGTCGAAGAAGTAGGTTTGGTCGCCCTCGAATTCTATCCTCGTCCACAGCGAGGCGTTGACGTTTTTCATTTGCTGATCGATATTTGTGTTGGCTTCGTCGCCGGAGCTGATTACGTAGAGTCCGCCGTTTGCCATATCGCCAACCAGCCGGAAGCGAGATGCGTCGAACGATGAGCGACTTCCCTGTGCGGCAAAGAATTCCAGTGACGAGCCACCGCCCCGCTCGTAGAAGACCAGGCGCAGATCATAAAAGCCCCATTCCTGAAAGTTGAAAGTCACGATTGTGTCGCTTGCCGAACGGGGGTCGGGATAGGAGAATGTCAACACACTGGTGCCGTTGGTCATTTCCACTCCGAAGCCGTCGTCACTATTGACGCCGAACGTCCAGTCGCCGCCCATAGGGATCAGAACCTTGCCGGTCACGAGGACGACATAATCGTCCATGTCGCTGCCTATAGTCGTGGATGGAAACGGATTGTCGGCGTCGAAGTGGCCGCCGCCGTCGGTGTTCAGATAGTTTATTACCGGCGCCGTCTCGGCAGCCACCGTGCTCTGGTATGATGGATTGCTGATAACCAGCTCTGCGGTGTCCAGGTCGCCGACGGCGGTATTCGCCTTATAGTAAATCACTTCGAATCCCGGTGCGGTACTGCCGAAGCCGATGCCGGTGGGCCCGGTGTTCCATGCCGAGTCATCGAAATCGAGTGCGGTCCAGTCTTTGCCTTCGTCGCCGGCCGTGGGGACGCGATAAGAAGCCCTCGCTCCCGGGGGTATAAGCGATGTGGCGTATTGCCCCATGCCGTACGAGACGTCGGTCAACTGCTGTGGGAATTTCGGGCCGTATTCGTGGGCGATTGTGACGCCGTCGCTTTGGACGAGCGCCAGGTATTCGCCGTTGACGTTGAGCCGGAAGCTGGTGTGCAGTTCTCCGTAAGGAGTCCCTAGGACTGCCCCGGCTACCGCCCGGTTTTTGCCCGAAGCGAAGACGATAAGGAACTGCCCCGGATTTATCGCCACGCCGTTCGGAAACTTCCATTGTTTGAGATTGCCGGCGTCGTTTGTCAGGTACCAGCCACCTAAGTGAACAACCTCGGCTGTCGGATTATAAATCTCGATCCAGTCGGAAGATTCGCCGTCTTCATCCAGCAGACCGCCTTCGGCCAGCGGCTCTTTGCTGCCGTTGCTCGCCATAAACTCGCTGATCACGGGCGTGGTAAAGACATTCTGATTTTCGTACTCATTGGGATCATCACCCGGATCGGGTTGAGCCCAAGCCGGACCGGCTAAAAATACAACCAATACCAAACAGAGCGAAAAGGTTTCGACGGCTCTGAGCATTTCATATCTCCTTATTCGTCAATGAGTTAAATTGTCAACAGCAGTTTTTTAACATTTGCAATTGCCGATTGCCGATTGCCGATTTCAAATCGTAAATCGTAAATCGAAAAATTCACGTGCCCCCTCATTTACGCGGGATGCCGTATTATGGGTCCTAAAAACAAAAGTAACTCACCATCTTTACTTATTTTAACATATTAAGGTAGTTCGGTCAATACCCTCGGTCTGCTTACTAAATCACGCCCCAAAACAGTACAAAAACCCGAAATTTAAGCCAAAATCTTTCATCTTTCTCAATTTTATTAGTAACATTAACCTTCTGAGAAACGCTGTGTTTAGTGAATGGTCATTAGCGAATTGTAAATAATTGGCCTAATCCAGCTTTGCAGAGCTGTTTTACAGGAGCTTTTGACTTTTATTGTACAATCGAATAAAAGTATAATATCAAATAGATAAGACGAGATTTACAAAACAGGGAAAAAGGTGAATAGAATGGTGTACCCCGTTTTTGTTTTTGGACGAGCACCGATACAATGTTATCTGGAAAATCCCAGTTATTGGGAGGTCTGAAAAATGGCTGAAATGTCAGAACAAAATCGCTGGAAGAAGGAACTCGCTCAATTCCAGAAAGTGCTTGCAAATCCGGCAGGGCAGGCGATTGTTATTGTCGGGCCACCGGAGAGCGGCAAGAGTGCGCTGCTTGAGACGATGCTTGAAGAGGCAAGAGACCACCATTCCTATGCTGTGGAGCGAGCAATCGTTGAATCGGTAGTTGTTAAACCGGATCAGAGTCAATCCGCAATGCTAATAACTCTGTCTGGCAATCAGAGTCGAGGCCGTCCGATCACCAGTGTTCAGGAGTACCAAAACCTCCTACAAAGCTTGACGAGCGAGATCGGCATGCAACAGAGAATTGTCATTGGGATTGATGCAGAAAAGACCCTGCCATCGGATTCTGAGAGTCTGTGGTTACAGATCGTCGAAAGTTTGCCGGACAGGGTCAAGATGGTCTTTACGCAGAGGCCTGACGGTATTCTGGCAACTAACAAACAATTCATGGATATGTCGAATGTTGTGCGGATTGACATTGAGGCGCCTCCGGTACCTGATGAAAGGTCGGAAGGGAAGTTTAAGGATGTAGGTCAACTGAGTGCGGCGTTTGAAAAATTCTTGGCAGAGAAAAAGGGCTATGAAAAATCGACTAGGATACTGCAAGAGAGAGATGTTAGGATTGATAATAGAGGGATTGATAAAGGAATAAGACAATATTTGGCAATATTTGATCATGAGAAGCAGAAGCAGTTAGCAATTGTTGAGTTTGGATTAAAGGAAGATGAGTCAACTATCCAGGTGGCATGGGAGCACCTGAAGGAATTGAGCGCAAATATCCGATCAGCGGATATTGAGGGATACGTTGTTTTTCCAGATCAAGCAGATTTGGGGGAAGACTTTTCTATCATACAGTTTCATAAACATACGGAAGAAATGCAGTGGATATTTTGTAAAGATTTTCCGGATTATGAAGATTTAAGAAGGAAGATGGAACAAGAGAAGGAAGCTTCTGAAGATGAAGATAGCGGTGGAGAAAAGCTAAAAGGATCTGTGTCTGAAAAAGTAAAAGTGGGAGATCGTGCGGCCGTAGAAATTATTGGAGAATCAAAATTATGGGAAATGTCGACTGCTGTTTATGCTACCGGAGACAGCGAAACTGAAGAAGATACTCTGGGATTCGGGCCTTATGTTGAGGCAGTGGCAGAGTTTTTGGTGCATGAAGATACGCGGCCGCCTTTGACGATTTCAATTGAGGGGGAATGGGGTAGTGGGAAATCATCGTTTATGCAGCAATTACAGAAAGAGATTAGGAGAATATATGCTGAACAGGCTAAAGGGACGTGTTTTATAGTCGAGTTTGATCCATGGAGACATGATAAGGATGAGTCATTATGGGCTGCATTTGTACTTACCTTTTTGAAACAAATACAAGGCGGTTTTTTTAATATTAGGCGCAGGATCGGAGATATTCGACTATTTATAATGAGATACCGATGGTCAGAAGGGTGGTTGGATTTTTTTAGATTTATTGGTTTCTGGGCCGCATTTGTAGTGTTGTGTGTAGTTCTTGCTTTTCTTGTATTTACGCGAGGATCACAATGGGTCAATAATTTGAGTAATGAGATTCTTGGAGTAGCACAAGAAGTAAACAGTGAAGTATCAGAAGGCTTGTCAGGTAGTATTAAGCTTCGAAAAGTATTGGAGTATTTCCTTGGAGGTGGAGGATTGGCCGCTTTAGTTGGTGGGCTCATAACGTTGTCGGGTCTAGTAAAAAAGGTTACAGGCAATCCCCTCAATGTTAATCTAAAGAAATATTTGAAGCATCCGCAATATGCAGATAGAGTCAGTTTTATCGATCAATTACATAATGATTTCCAAAAAATTGTATCGGCATACACAAGAAAAGAACGAGTATATGTATTTATTGATGATTTAGACCGATGTGCGATTCCAAAAGCAGCAGAATTGATGGAGAGTATTAACCTGATGCTCTCTGATAATCCGAAGCTGGTGTTTATCATGGGGATGGATAGAGAGAAAGTAGCGGCGGGATTGGCAGTGAAGCACGAGAAACTGTTACCTTATCTATCAGGATTGCCGGTGAGCAAAGACGATAGTGATAAGGATACAGTCAAGCGAAAGGGAGGTATTTGGTACGGGTACTCGTTTATTGAGAAGTTTATTCAGATTCCATTTGTACTGCCGACACCGAGCAAGGACGATATTAAGAATATGCTTTTGGAAATGGCAGGAGAAGAACGCGTTGAAACAATACACGACAAGCCAGTAAAGAAAGAGACGGAAGTCGTTGAAACTGAACCACCAGTCGTCCCAGGTGAAAAGATTGAAGATGAACTTGTCGAAAAGCCTGAATTGAAACCACCTGTGCCAACTCAGGAAATGAAAGAAGCAGAACGGGCCATGCGGAAGGAAGCAAGGAAAGCGGTGATTCTGAAGTTTGAAGGGGATGATCAAAATTTCAGGGACGTTGTATTGATGGTATCAGAGGCTTTTGGAAACAATCCACGACGAGTCAAGCAGTTTGTAAATTTGTTCAGGTTACGCATAAGAACGTCAGCAAGTACAGGGCTTATCACACCGGAAGAAAGCCGATTTACGTTTGCCCAGTTGGGCAAGTTTGTAGGGATTGGATTAGGGTGGCCTTTGTTTATTAGGTATTTAGAAATAAATCATAGATTATTGGATAAACTTGTGGACCTTTCAGAAGGTGAAACAAAACCTGACGAGGTTGATGAGAAGACAAAAGAGTGGGCTGAGAATAAAAGATTAATCGGCCTGATTAAATCCGGATGCTTTGATGAGAAAGGTGAGAAAAAGAAAGGGGGAGAATATGAACAGTTCTGTATGAGAGGACTTGACGTTGAAAAGCTATTGAAGATATCACCACGAGTGATACAAGGGGAGATGGAGCAAACAGAAAATTTGAAAGGAACAGACGTCGCCTGAGTACGTCTCTACGGATTTCAAGATAAACTGAATTCCTAATATAGCATGGATTCTTTCCATTAATAATACACAGTGTGTAATCATGGAGATTTTTCAGGAATTTCACTTGACGGACAACTTGCCGATTTGTATAATACTTATCAAACATTATATGTCGTATATCGTATGTTGTATGTAGTATGTCGAGTAATGAACGATGAATGTAGAATTGGGAATGGAAATCAAAGAAGTAAAAAGGGAAAAGGCTTTGTCATTGATTATTTATTATTTACTATTGATTATTTCTCTGTGGCTCAAACAACAGTGTTAATCGGTGTAAATCCGTGTCTAACAGAAGGCGATTTGAAAAAACAAACCCAATTTATAAAAGGGTAAAATGAAAGTAAAGTCAATCATAACAAGGAGATACGAGAAATATATTGGATTGGACACTTGGTGAAAACAAACCCAATCAAAGCCAATCAAAGCCAATCTTATTTAGCCCCCAGATTTATCTGGGGGTTGAAAACCCGATTTGAAAAAACAAAGCCAATTTTAAAATAGGCAAAACGTGTTAAGTGTTTATTTGTAAAGAGAATATGGAAATATTTACGGTTTGATGCAGCAAAAAAACAAAGCCAAACAAAGCCAATCGCCGGCCTTTGGCCGGATGTCGGAGGCTGGACGAAGATGGACGACGGGGAGGATGGATGATGGACGGCTCAATACTCGTCAATCGTCTCTTGTCCTTTCCTGCTTCTGTCCGTCGGCGGGTGGGAAGCGAAAAATTGTTCGAAACATCTGTCTAATAAGGAGATTAGGGCAATTTTCAGTAAAAAAAGGTTGCATCTTCCGGACGGTTCGGATACAATACATAATATCAGAGGTTTGTGTCGAAGGCGTCCCGCCCTCGGATCGCGGGCAAGATGCCCGCGACACTCTTATAAAAAAGTCATACAGCCGAATTGTCGGCTTGTTGGAGGTAAGTGATTATGGCAGGAATGTTCTATTCCTTACAGGAAGCCGCCGAAAAACTCAATCTGACCGAGGAGCAGCTCAAAGAATTAGCCCAGGAAGGCAAGTTGCGTGAGTTTCGCGATGGCCCGAATTTGCTGTTCAAAATTGATGAGATCGAGGCGTTAATACCGGAATTCGAAGCAGCGGAGCCCGAGGCCGAAGAAGGGACTGCTGTGAAGCTTGAGGTCCCCGAGCCCGAGGCCGAAGAAGAGGGAGCTTTGGAACTCGATTTATCCGAACCGGAGGTTGAAGAAGGGACAGAAGTGGAACTGGAAATCCCCGAACCGGAGGCCGAAGAACCGGAAGCTGTGGAACTTGAGGCCCCCGAGCCGGAAGCCCCGGAAGCAGAGATGCCGGAACCGGAAGCGGAAGAACCTGAAGAAGAAGATATTTCTGAACTCCAGGCTCTATCTGAAGATGAGGTCCCGTCCCTCGAAGCACTTGAGGCGGAAATGGCGGACCTGGAAGAACCGGAGGCCGAGGAGCCGGAAGCAGAGGAATTGATGCCGGAAGCACCGATAGCCGAAGCACCGGAGCCCGAGGCACCGAAGCCTTCGGAATCGGCGGCGGACAGCGATGAAATCCTGTTGGCACCCGAGACAGGCTTTCCGCTTATGTCGAACGATCTGACCGACGCGGACACGGCACTAACCGGGCTGGGAACCAGCGTTCTCGGTGAGACAGACCGGGATTACGCCATAACAGATGACACAATGGCCGAGACGGCGATTCCTACCGGCGCAGGCGGGACAACGCCCGAAGTGCCGCTGGAAGAGATTGAAGAAGATGTGAACCTTGATACCTTCGGCAGCGGCTCCGGATTGCTGGACCTTTCGCTGCAGGCTGACGACACTTCGTTAGGTGGCATTCTCGACGAGATTTATACCGCGGAGGACGAAGGTAAGGAGCTGGGTGAAGCTGAGGGCGACTCAGCGGCGGCAATGGCCGCCGAGGCGGATCACATGATCTCCGAAGAAGATATTGCTGCTCCCCAGGCGGTTCCTGATATGGCGGCATTGGGTCGGCCGATGATGGAGATGGCGCCGGATGCACAAAGTAACACTCTTGGAATGCTGCTGTTTCTCCCGCTTGCGATTGTTATTTACACAACCGTTGTGGCTTGGGCCGGCCGAAAAGGTGTGATGCCTTCGATTCTGGGCTCAATACAGGCCTTTATATGGTATATCATGGGTGGAGCTGCCGTGGTGGCGGGCCTT
>Ga0265594_1001072_pt1 | contig 21770 bp, 25 predicted proteins | sample saktaG_11_FD_190147 | JGI IMG/M metagenome (GOLD analysis project Ga0265594, IMG submission 190147) | Saline water microbial communities from Sakinaw Lake, British Columbia, Canada - sak_2011_5_24_80m | ecosystem: Environmental > Aquatic > Non-marine Saline and Alkaline > Saline ... | reverse complement strand
TGCAAAAGCATATGATGCTCTAAAAAGAGCGAATTTTCCAAAGTTATTTTTTGGAGCTTCTTTTAGAAATTGCCAAAATGAGAAGTAGTTTTCTTTTTCAAATTTGAATTTGGGTTCATATTGTTTTTTAAAAATAAACCAAGAGATAAGTCTAGAGATAAGAGCTAATGAAAATAATACTATAAATCCAACCATAGCTAAATCAAATCTCTTAAAATAATCTAGGAAAAGAGAAGCAAGAATAGCGAGAACTACTGATGCAACACCCATTAATAGATTTCTTTTTGAAAACCAACGTCCACGATATTTTTCATCTACAATATCTCCCATCCAAGAAAACCAATGAGGATTTGAGGCATTAGCCATTATTATATAAATTGAAAATGAAAGTAATAATAAGATTGGAAGAGCACTTGTTAAAATTCCTTTTGAAAATAAAATAGCAATTGTAATAAAAGGTAACCACATAAGGGATTCTAAAAGAACAGAAAGCATGACTACTTTTTTTCTAGAAAATCTCTCAAACTTTTGAGCACTTATTAATTGACTTAAAGGACCTAATAATCCAGATATAGAAGTTAATAATGCAACTAAAGGATTGCTAGCATTAATCGCTATTGCAAAAGGATGTATGAATCTGTCTCCAAAAGACATTTTCGCAGATGCAAAAACTCCTTCTTTAATGCTATATCTTCTTGCTTTATGCTTGAGTTCTTTTATCCCTGTTTCTTTCACCATCTTTATGATTTCTTTAAGAAAAATTAGTTAATAAATCTAATCTTGGTAACTTTTAAATATGTTCGAACTTAGTTCTATTTATGGCAAAAAAATTTTATGTAACAACAGCAATAGATTATGTGAATGCTCCCCCCCATATTGGGCATGCATTCGAAAAAGTTATAGCTGATACTTTTATTCGTTGGAAAAAATTAAAAGGAGAGAAGACATGGTTTTTGACAGGAACCGATGAGAATGCACAAACAAATGCTAAAGCTGCAAAATTAAAAGGAATAGGTGTTCAGAAATTTGTTGATGAAAATCATAAATTGTTTATAGAACTCTGCAAAAAATTAAATGTAAATTATGATAGATTTATAAGAACCACTGAGAAAGAACATAAGAAAATTTCTCAAGATATTTTTAAAAAGGTTTTTGATAATGGAGAAATTTATAAGGGAAAATACGAAGGATATTATTGTGTTGGGTGTGAAGCTTTTATTACTGAAAAAGATTTAGTTAATGGGAAGTGCCTAGAACATAATACAAAACCAGAGTATATATCTGAAGATTCTTATTTTTTTAAATTAAGTAGATATAAAGATAAACTGATTAAATTTGTTGAGAAATATGTTGTTCCGCAAGAAAAGAAGAATGAGATTTTATCTCGTTTAAAAAATGAGGAATTAAGAGATTTATGTGTTGCAAGAACTAATTTAAATTGGGGAATTGATAATCCGATTGATAATAAGTTTAAAATTTATGTTTGGTTTGATGCTTTGATAAATTATGTTTCTGGTGCTAATGGAAATTGGCCTGCTGATTTGCATGTTGTTGGTAAGGGTATTAACTGGTTTCATTCTGTAATATGGCCTGCAATTTTAATGTCTGCTGAAATTGAATTGCCAAAAAAACTCTTAGTTCATGGATATATTAATTTTGGAGGAAGTAAAATGAGCAAAAGTAAAGGCAATGTTGTTAACCCTATTAAATTAATAGAAAAGTATGGCTCAGATTCTGTAAGATACTTTTTATTAAAGTGTTCTTTATTTGATGATTCTGATTTTGATGAAGAAGTCTTAATAGCAAGACACAATAATGAACTTGCAAATAAGTTGGGAAACCTAGTAAGTAGAGTTGCTAGTTTAATTGAAAAAAATGGAATTGAAAAATGCGAGAATAGGTTAATCAAGAAGTTAAAGGTTAAAGAGATTGATAAATCAATTGAAGAATTTAAATTTGATAAAGCATTGAATGAAATCTTTGCATTTGTAGATGTTTGTAATGAATATGTTCAATCTAAGAAGATTTGGGAAACAAAGAATAAAAAAGCACTATATGAGCTTAAAGAAGGAATTTTGAAAGTTGCTGAATTACTTGCTCCTTTTATTCCTGAATCAGCAGAGAAAATAAGAAAGCAGTTTAGTGCAAAGAAGATTAAGAAAGGAGAAATCTTATTTAAGAAAATTTAACAAACTTTACTTCCAACTTCTATATCTGAATCAGGTTGAAGAAGTTTAACTTTTTCTTCATTTCCTTCATTATCATAACTTACAGCTGCCATTATCATTCCTTGGCTTTGAACACCCCTCAATGTTTTTGGTTCAAGATTTGTAAAAACAATGCATCTTTTGTTTTTTAACTCATCTTTTGAATAGAATTCCTTTATCCCTGCGACCAAGATTCTTTTTTCTGTTCCAAGGTTAATAGTCAACTTATATAATTTATCTGCTCCTTCAATATCTTCTATTTCTAGAATTTCACCCACTCTTAAATCTAATTTTTGCCAATCATTAAATTGTATATTATCCATCTTTATTTCAGCCCCATTTTTTTAAGGAATCTTATAAAAACTCTTTCTTTATCTTTATCAGAATCATAGAGTTCATCAACAAGTTTTGAGGCAATTTCTTTGTAAGCTCTTGAGCAATTACTTTTTGGATGTGTATGAACTACGGCATCTTTATAATTTAAGGCCCTTTGAACATTTAAGTCTTCTGGAATCATTCCTAAAATAGGAACTTCAAGCATTTCTTTTACTATTTCTGGAGAAAGTTCAATTTTATTCTTTTTAACACGTGTTACTATTACTCCTAAAATTGGTTTATTTCTTTGTTCTGCTAACTTAATAGCTTTTAATGCATCTGCAATTGCAGGCATTTCTGGGTTTGTGACTATAATTAATTCATCAGCAATATCAATAACAGCTTCTGCTTCAGGCCCCAATCCAGCCGCACTATCTATAATAACATAATTTGCAATATCTGTAAAATCCTTTTTAAAATCTTTTAATCTTTCTGGTTTTATCTTTTTTAATTCTTTTATAGATAATGAAGAGAGTAATATTTTTAACCCAGATTCATGCTCATAAATTGCTTCTGAAGCATTTGCTTTACCTAATAAAACATGATTAAGGTTTATTGGAACTTCTGGGGAATTTAAGTGAATTCCTATATTGGGAGTAGATAGATTTCCATCAATAACCAATACGTCTTTTCCGAAATAATTGATTGCTGCTCCTAGATTTATAGCAGTTGTTGTTTTTCCAACACCCCCCTTTCCAGATGTTATGACTAAAACCCGTTTCATTTTATTTTGTAAGAAGCTTTTAATGCTCTACGATAGTAGAAATTGCTTTGTAGCACTTATAAACTTTTCTAAGGAGTCTGCATATATCTTTAATTGTTCCAAATTTACACTGATTTCTTTCCCTCTGTAGAGTATTTTTAATGTAACGTTTTTTCTAAATTCACCAATTCTTTCTTTTCTAAGGTCTTCAACTTTTCTAAGCATTTCATACATATCAATAACTTCTAAGAAATTTTTATCTTTTTTGAAGAGTTTTCTTATTTGTTCTATTTTTCCAACAACATTTGAGGAAACAGAAGGAATCTTTTTTTTCTTTTTAGCATGTTTTAATAATTCATTGATACTAGTTTCAATCATCTTCCTCCATCTTAGAAGAAGATTTAAAATTACATCACAAGTTTTAGTATACTTCAAGCTAACATAAAGTAAATGATCTGCGCTAATTTTCTCTTGGATAATTTCTTCCATATTTGTATTTTAGAAGTAAATATAACTAAGATTAAGGGGTTTTTATATTTATCTCAATATTATGCCCTTTGCTTTTTGTAGGATAACCTTGGAGGAATCAAGAAATTCTTTAACTTTTTCTAAAGTTATTGTTTCAGGAGTCATGTTATCAGATAAGATTACAATTTTATCTTCTTTTACAAATTCAAATGGACTTAAGTTATGTTTTTCTACAATATCAAATAATTTTATTATCTTTTTAACATCTGTTTCTGAAATATTATACTTTGGGCAACATTTTTCCAAGAATTTCTGAAAATTTAACTTTGGATTTGAAGATAATCTAATTCTTCCATATAAATATTCATATTGTAATATAGCATTCATACAACTAGCAATTCCTTTTCTTATTTCTGTAATAATTTTTAAGAGTAGTCTTTTATCTTTTACTAAAGGATAAGTTACATATAATAAATGACCAGCTGTTTGAATGGTCTTTTCTGATTTTTCAAGGTTTTCAAAGAACTTTTCCATGTTTTTTAGAAGCATTTCAAATTAATATTGTTTATGGTTGTTTAAATTACTCGCTTAATTCTAAAATAGCTTCAGCGAGATCACCTGTCTTTTCTAGTGCCTCTTTTGCTTTTTCCTCAGAAGCTCCTGTTTTTTCTACTACTGTTTGGATATCTGCTTCTGAAATCCCTTGTTCTTGTTCAGAAATATCTCCTGCAATTTGAAAAGTCTCTTGACCTTGCATCTTTACCTTTGTTACAGAGGGGTTTTCAATGATTATATTTGTATTTTCTGGTCTTTCAATAATTACCCTTGAAGCTTCTATCTCTTCTTGGGCAATTCCCATTTGCTTCATCATAGCTTGCATTTTTTTAGGGTCTAATCCGCCAAACATATTATATTAAAAAATAAAGGGTTTTTATTTGTTTTGATTAAATTTTAGAAGCCATTAACTAAAACACTTCTGATTCTAATCCGTGAATAGCTTTATAGGATTCAGGTATAACGTTCTTTTTATACCAATCTCTAAAGGCAAACACATATAATGCAGTATTAAATATAAATTTCTTTATTTTATTCATTTTTTCATATCTTTCCTTTTCTTCTGGCAATTCCTCAAAGGCTTTTTCTAAAGATTCTCTTATTTTCATATACTTTTAGAATTATGGGAGTATATAATATTATATGGATTAGATTATAATTATTTACTTTAAAGCAAGAAAGGTAAAGCCACTCTTAGGCCAATTATTAAAATTATAAAGACAATTACATGAGTTGGTTTTAAATTAAATTTACTTTCATACTCCTCTTGATATCTCATTAATCCTCCGAATCCAGAGGGCATGTTTATCTTATTATCTGCCATAATTTATGGAAAGATAGATAGTTTTTAAAAGTTGCTGTGAGTTAATTGAGCATGGCTGGAAATAATCTAGATTTAAAGCAAATAGAAGAAAAATGGAGTAAATTCTGGGAAAAAGAGAAGATTTACAAGTTTAATCCAAATAGTAAAAAGAAAATATATTCAATTGATACACCTCCTCCATATATCTCTGGGAAAATGCATATTGGACATGCTTTTTCTTATTCACAGCAAGATTTTATAATTAGATTTATGAGGATGTCTGGGAAGAATATTTTTTACCCGTTTGGGACAGATGATAATGGATTGCCTACAGAAAGATTTATAGAAAAAACAAAGAAAGTTAAAAGTACTGAGATGGGGAGGTCAGAGTTTATTTCCCTTTGTCTTAAAACATTAAAAGAAATAACTCCAGAATGTATTCAAGATTTTGTTAATCTGGGGATTTCTTCTGACTATAGTGTTTATTATTCAACTATTGATAAACATTCTCAAAAGATATCCCAACAATCTTTTATTGATTTAGTTAAAAAAGGAGAAATCTATCGAAGGAAATTTCCAACTATTTGGTGTCCAGCATGTCAAACTTCTATCGCACAAGCAGAATTAGAAGATAAAGAAGAAGAAAGTTTGTTTTCTACTTTAAAATTTGAAAGTGAAGGTAAAGAGCTTCTTATTGCAACTACACGTCCTGAATTACTTCCTGGATGTGTTGCTATTTTTGTCCATCCAAAAGATAAAAGATACAAAAACTTTGTTGGAAAAAAAGCCAAAGTTCCTTTATTTAATCAAGAAGTTCCAATTATTATTGATGAATCTGCAGACATGGAAAAAGGAACAGGGGTTTTAATGGTTTGTAGTTATGGAGATAGATTTGATGTTGATGCTATTAATAGACATAAACTAAAACCTAGAATTGTATTGGATGAAAAAGGAGAACTAAATATTAAGGAATATTGTGGGTTAAAAGTTAAAGAAGCTAGAAAAAAGATTCTTGAAGATTTAAAGAAAAAAGGATTAATTAAAGAAGAAAAATCAATAACCCATGTTGTTAATGTTCATGATAAGTGTGGAACTTGCATTGAATTTGCTGAAGTAGAACAATGGTTTACTAAGATTTTAGATAAAAAGAAGAAATGGATTGAACAAGGAAATAAAATTAAGTGGTATCCTAAGTATATGCAAAAGAGATATGATAATTGGGTTAATGGTTTAGAATGGGATTGGAGTATTTCAAGGAATAGACATTTTGGAGTTCCTATTCCTGTTTGGTATTGTGAAAAATGTAAAGAGATAATTCTGCCTGCTGCAAAAGAACTTCCAGTAGATCCTTTGAAAACTAAAAAGAAATGTCCTAAATGTGAAGAGTATGCTATTCCTGAAAAAATGGTTTTAGATACTTGGGCAACTTCTTCTTTAACACCACAAATAGCAGCTGAATTGTCCCAAGTAAAAGATAAAGTAGTTATTCCTTTTTCAATACGTCCCCAAGCTCATGATATAATTAGGACTTGGGCATTTTACACTATTGTTAAATCTTATTTGCATGAAAGGAAGATTCCTTGGAATGATATTGTCATATCTGGGAATGTTTCTCTTGGAGGAGAAAAGATGTCTAAGAGTAAAGGAAATATAGTAAAACCTCAAGAAGTAATGCAAGAGCATGGCGCAGATGCTTTGAGGTTTTGGGCAGCAGAATCAAAACTAGGAAAAGATTTAGATTATCAAGAAAAAGATTTAATCGCAGGGAAGAAATTTATTAATAAATTGTTAAATGCATCTAAATTTGTTTTTATGAATTTAAAAGATTTTAATGGTAAAAAACCAAAGAAATTAGAAGAATTAGATAGAGAATTTTTATACAAGGTTAACCTTCTTATTAAAAATGCTACTAAAGATTTCAAAGAATATGAATACTCAAAAGTTAAAAGCAATGTTGTTCAATTTTTCTGGAAAGATTTTTGTGATAATTACTTAGAAATTGTAAAGAAAAGAGTTTATAATGAAAAAGGAGATAAGAGAGTTTCAGCACAATATATTCTTTATCAAACATTGTTAGTTATTTTAAAGATGATGTCCCCTATAACACCTTTTATTACAGAAGAAATTTATCAAACACATTTTAAGAAATTTGAAAAAGATAAAAGTATTCATATTTCTCAGTGGCCAGAGGAATTTAAAGTTAAAAGCAAGGATAATAAAATCTTTGAATTATTTTTAGAGATTCTTTCAAAAGTTAGACAGGAAAAGGCAAAAGCAAATAAAGCCATGAATTCAGAAATTATATTGACACTTGAGAAAAAAGATAAAGCAAATTTAAAAGATGTTCAAGATGATTTTTTATCTGTATCTGGAGCAAGAGTTATAAAAGAAGGTAAATTTAAAGTGGAGTTTAAATAAGATGGCAATAACAAAAGATGAACTTGAATCAGTAATGGAAGAACTTGAAAAACATAAAGGAAGACATACTGAATTAATCACTGTTTATATTGCAGCAGGTTATGATGTAAATGCTGTTCAAAGGCAACTAGAAGCAGAAAAATCCACTGCTAAAAATATCAAATCAACTTCAACTAGAAAGAATGTTACAGAAGCACTTGAGAAAATTGTTAGGCATTTGAAGAGTTTGAAGAAAACTCCTGAAAATGGATTAGCATTATTTTGTGGGAATATTTCTAAAGTAGATGGGCAACAAGAATTACAATTATGGGATATTGAACCCCACATGCCAATTAAGATTAGATTATATAGATGTGATAAAGATTTTGTTTTAGATCCTTTAAAGGAGATGTTGGAGGTTTCTGAGGTTTTTGCATTACTTGTTATGGATAGAAAAGAAGCGACAATTGGTTTGTTAGAAGGAAAGAGGATAGAGGTTTTACAAAAAATGACTTCTGGGATTCCAAGTAAGGTTAGGGCAGGTGGACAATCAAGCCAAAGATTTCATAGAATTACTGAAGGTTTAACAAAAGATTTTTATAAGAGAATTGCAAGAGAGATGAAAGAGATATTCTTTGAAATGCCCAAGCTTAAAGGGATTATTATTGGAGGGCCAATTCCAACAAAAGATGAGTTTATAGATAATGAATATTTGGTTACAAAACTAAGAGAGAAAATTATTGGAAGGGTAGATATTGGGGGTTCTGATGAATCGGGTTTAAAAGAACTTGTAGAAAAGTCTCAAGACATATTGGAAAATCAAGAGATAATTAAAGAGAAGAAATTAATGGAGAGATTTTTTGAAACCTTGGGTGAAAAACCAGAAATGGCAACTCTAAAAGAACCAGATACAAGAAAAGCACTGGAATATGGTGCTGTTGAAACTTTATTTTTATCTAAAGATGTTGATAAAGAGATTGCAAGGAGTTTAAAACCTATAGCTGTAAATATTGGAGCTAATGTGGAGATTATATCAACAGAAACAGAAGAGGGACAACAATTTTATAATTTAAGTGGGATTGGGGCTATTTTAAGATACAAGCTTTAGAATTTTGTTCTCATGCCGAAAGTTAAACCTGAACCACTTAAATTGGTGGTCTCTTCATTAAGGGTTCCTTTAAGATCATCATAAGTAATCTCAAAGTATATTGTGGATTTGTCGTCTATTTTTCCTTCAACCCCTCCTCTTACTCCATACCCTATTCCGCTAGTTTTTACTTGTTCTGATTGGTTTCTTCCTAAATCTATTTGAAGAGTAAGACTTGTTGCTTTTACTCCTATTCCTCCATAAACAATCATCTTACTTTTTGGATTTAAGACTATATCATAATACGCTCCTCCGCTAAGGGCATTAACTTCCATGGCTTCTTCTTTGTTTTTCTTCATATCTAATTCTGCTTCAAATTCTATTCTGCTTAATTTCCCAGTATTTAAACCAACTCCTCCTTTTATACCAAAAACTCCTCCAAAATATTCATCTAATAATAAATTATTAAATCTTTTTATTGAGAACCCAAAGCCCCCATAATAAAATCCAGAAGGTTCATTTGTATTTTTAATAGCCTGTTCTTGGGCTTGTGATTTTAAAGGAATTAAACTTGAAATAACAATTCCTGTAGTAAGAAGAAATCTTTCTAACTTATTCATAAAGAGTAAGTGTTAAGATGTTTTAAAAGCATTATTATAGTATAAAATATATTCTAAAATTCAATAAGGGCAGTGATATATTTTGTGGATAATTTTGTTGGGAATTGTTTTTAGTTTCATATTATTCTCTTTTATTAGTTCTTTGTTATCTTTAGAGATTCTATTTTGTGGGGGTTTAAATAATTCAGGTTCATATCCAAAGCAAGTCTTAAATTCATCTATGCCTTCTTGAAGATATTCTTGATTTCTGCCTGTTTCAAATTCCCTATATTCATGATAAACTCCATGTAATCCAAGGGTTTTATTTAAACTTAAAATATATTTACACCATTCTGGATTTTCAGATATAAGTGTGTTATTGAATTTTGGAATTACAAATAGAATATCTGCCTTTTCTAAAAGTTCTTCAGCGCAAAAGAAATCAGGAGTAACATCGTCAATTTCTTTTGGACTTAGCAATCTTATTGAAAATAGAATTAAGGTTAGAATTATAAATATCATAAAGATTGTCACACCTTTTTTCATTATTGAAATTAGAGAATAATACTTATAAAGACTATGTCATTATACGAGATATGAAGAGTGATACTTTAAATGAGGTAGATGAAGCAAGGCAAAAGCAAGACATGAAGATTTTAGAAGCTATATTTTTTGTTTCTGGTAGATTTTTGACAATGTCAGAACTTGTAGCATTATCTGATTTAAATCCTGTAATTATCCCTGGACTTATTGAAAAGATTCAGGAGAAATATAGTAGCGAGGATTCTGCCCTTGAAATTGTAGAGAAAGGCGGAACTTTTCATTCGTCCTTCGAGGGTGTTGAACGAGAGAGAAATGGGATGTGGAAAATGGATGTAAAACCAGATTATACTTATTTAATTAATAAATTAGCAACAGGAAGTGCTGAGTTTTCAAAGGCAGAACAAGAGACTTTGGCAATTATTGCATTTAAACAACCAATAAAGCAGTCAGTAATAATTAAGATTAGAGGAAATAAAGCCTATGACCATATAAAGAAATTCAAAGATTTGGACCTAATCAAAAAGAAAAAACAAGGACATACGCATGAACTTAGTTTAAGTGATGATTTTTATGATTATTTTAATGTTGGTTCTGAGCCCAACAATCTTTTAAAAGAGAAGAATTTTAGTTGATTTGAATAAAATGGACTTTATAACAATTGTATTTTTAATATATACTTTCATAGCATTGTATTTCTTCTTTTTATTCCTATTAATATACCTTCAGAATAAAGAGAAATTTTTCTACTATCCTAAAGCAAAAAAGCAATACTCTTTGAGCATGGTTGTTCCTTGTTATAATGAAGAGAAAGATATTGGGGGAACTATTGAATCTCTTTTAAATATAGGTTATAAAGGATTAAAGAAGATAATTGTTGTAGATGATTGTAGCACTGATAATTCTTTTAAGATTATGCAAGAATATGCAAGAAAATATTCTAAAGTTATGGCTGTCCAAACGCCAAAGAATACAGGGAATGCTGCAGGAGCAAAAAATTATGGGGCTAAATTTGTCAAGACAGAATTAATTGGATTTACAGATGCTGATTCTTATCCTGAGAAAGGCTCTATTAATAAGATGGTTGGTTTTTTTAATGATTCACAAGTTGGGGCTATAACTTCTACTGTTTTAGTAAAGAATAGAAATAAATTCATTGAGAAACTACAATCAATAGAATATAAAGTAATTAAATTTAGTAGGAAATTATTAGAATTTATTGATTCTATTTATGTTACTCCTGGCCCTTTAGCAGTATATAGAAGAAAAGCTTTTGATGATGTTGGAAGGTTCGATGAAAAGAATCTAACAGAAGATATTGAAATTGTATGGAACCTTCAATTGCATAATTGGAAGATAAAAATGTGTGTCCCTTCGAGAGTTTATTCTGTTGCTCCAAGTAAAATAAAGGCATGGCTTAATCAAAGAAATAGGTGGAATATGGGGGGGTTGCAAACTATTTTTAAATATAGGAAGCAGGCTCTTAAAGGGAAAGGAATGTTGGGAACATTTATTCTTCCTTTTTTTCTTTTGTCTTGGCTTTTAGGTTTGTTTGGGATTTTTATTTTAGTATATAGGCTTTTAAGGGAATTAGTTGTGCACTATCTTTCTACAAAATACTCTATAGGTGCTCAAACAGCAATAATTACTTTAAGGGAGATAAATCTTACTCCTCATGTGCTTGTGTTTTTAGGACTAACTTTATTTTTGTTTGGTCTTCTTTTTACACTTATAGCACTTTCAAGTGTTAAAGAGAAACAATATAAGAAAGTAGGGCCTATTACCTTGGGGTTTTACTTGGTGTTTTATTTACTAGTTTATCCAATAATTCTTGTAATTTCACTAACTAAATTTTTAAAAAGAAAGCGAACATGGTAAAATCGCAATGAGATCAAAGATGTTACAAAATAAAAAGAGAGTTTTTTGGGAAGCTCTTTTACTAACTTTAATAATCTTTATTTTAGGGATGCTTATAGGATCTGGATTTGAAAGAGGAAAATTAGACGAAGTAGAACAATCTTATACTCAATCAGAGATTTTATTTATGGACCTTTTTGCTTTAAATGAAAGAATTGATTCTGACCATTCATGTGAGATATTGATAGATTCAAATATGCAATTAGCAGACAATATTTATAAAGAAGCTTTTGTCTTGGAAAAATATGAAGATGCTGGGAAGATTACAGAAGGTTTGAAATTAGCTCATAGAAAATATGATATGTTAAGAACTTACTTGTGGATGAATACTATTGATATTTCTGAAAAATGTAAAGGAGAGTTTCATACTGTTGTTTATCTTTATGAATATGATACTAATGATTTAGCTGTAAAAGCAACACAAACTGTTTGGTCAAGAGTTCTTTTTAATTTAAAACAAGAAGAAGGAAATAATATTGTTTTAATCCCTCTTGCAGTAGATAGTAATTTAGTTTCTTTAGATGCATTGATTAAAGATTTTGAGATCTCTAGGTATCCTGTTGTGATTATTGATCAAGAATATGTACTTGAAGAGATAAATTCTGTAGAGGATTTGAAAAAGTATTTGAATTGATTATATTTATAAAAGAAACTCTATTAAACTGATTATGTTGCTTAGATTACAAAAAAAGGAGGTTTATGAATTTTTTAAATTTGGTTGTGTTGGTTTTACGGGAACATTTCTTCATTTAATTGTTTTATACATTTTTACAGAGTTTTTTGGAATTTATTATATAGTATCTTCAGTTTTTGGTTTTTGTTTTGGTGTTACAAATAATTTTATTTTAAATAAAGTTTGGACTTTTAGGGAAAAGTTAAGTCATGGGGTTGCTAAAAAATATTATAAATATTTTGTTTTAAATGTAATAATTTTATTAATCAATCTGCTTATTTTATATTCTTTAACAGAATTTTTACAGATGTATTATATTATTTCTCAGATTATTGCTGTTGGTTTTTCATTTTTGATTAATTTTTTTATAAGTAAATTTTGGATTTTTAGAAAATGAAAAAGAAAATTTTGGTTTTAATTGTAGCATATAATGCGGAATTAACAATTGGAAAATTATTAAACAGATTTTCCAAAGATGTTTTAAATGAAATCACAGAACTTTTGATTGCAGACGATGATTCTCAAGATAATACCTCTAAAATTGCTTTTGATTATAAAAATAAAAAGCAATTTCAAAAATTAAAAATTGTAAAACATAAACAAAATAAAGGTTACGGAGGAAATCAAAAGTGGGGGTATAATTATGCTATTAGAAATAAATTTGATATTGTTGTTATGGTTCATGGTGATTGTCAATATCCCCCGGAATATATTCCTGGTTTAATAAGATCTTTAAAACAAGACAAAGCAGATTTTGTTTTTGGTTCAAGGATTGCGGGACAGCCTTTGAAAGGAGGGATGCCTCTTTACAAATTCATAGGAAATAAATTTTTGACCTTTTGTGAGAATCTTGTTTTTAGAACAAATCTTTCAGAATTTCATTCTGGTTTTCGGGCTTATTCTGTTAGTGTTTTGAAGGAAATTCCTTTTAATAAAAATTCAGATGTTTTTCACTTTGATTCAGAAATAATAGCTCAATTAATTATTGCTAAGAAAAGAATAAAAGAAATTATAATTCCTACTTGTTATGGAGATGAAAAATGCAATGTAAATTCTATTGGTTATGGATTTGCTGTTTTGAAAGTAATTTTACAGTATTTATTACAAAAATATAATCTAAAAAAGTATGATAAATTTAATATAAAATGAAAATTTTAACATTCAATTTTTTGGAATAATACAATGAAAAAAGAACACAAATTTTTGATTTTTTTAATTCTATTGGCGTTAATAGTTAGAATTATTTTTGTTTTTGTTGAACCAATACAAATTTGGGATGGAACTGTTTTTGCAAATTTAGGTTATGATTTAAGTAGTAATCCTTTTTCTTATAATTTTGATAATGGTTATTGGAGTGATTATGTTCCTTTGGGGGAATGGCCAAAAGCAGGATTTAGACCCCCTGTTCTTCCTTATACCTTGGCTATTTGGTATTTTTTTGGTTTGGGAAATTTAGTTAAATTTTTTATGTGTATAGTCGGAGCATTAAGTGTTTTGGGAGTTTTTTTATTGTCTAAAAAGATATTCAATAAAGAAGTAGCTATTTATTCTTCTGTTTTTTTTGCTCTACTTCCTCTTCATGTTATTTATAGTGCAAAACTTTTAAGTGGCCTTTATGCAACTTTTTTTCTTTTGTTTGCAATTTTATTTTTTTGGAAAGGTTTTGAAGAACACAAGGATAAATATAAAATTTTGTTTGGAATATTTCTTGCTTTAGCTTTATTAACAAGATATACTGTTTTATGGCTTTTTCTTATATTTCCTATTTATTTGTTAATAAAAAATAAGAACTTTTCCTTTTTAAAAGATAAATATCTTTGGTATTCAATTTTATCGTTTTTTGTTGTTCTTATTCCTTGGTTTCTTTTTGGAAAATCGACTTATGGAAATTTTTTAGGAGCTTTTATGCACGGAATAAGGGCTGCTTCAACAGGTCATGCAGAATCCATATTTTTTTACCTTGTAAATTCTTACATGTTTTCAATATTAGCGCTTGTTGTTATATTGTGTGTTTTTCTTTTCTTTTATAAAAAGCAATTTAGAAATAAAGAGGTTTTATTTCTATTTTTATGGATATTTTTATTTTTTATTATTTCTTCAATTTACCATTACAAAGAAATTAGGTTTTTATTGCCTATTTCTCCTGCTATTTGCATTTTGAGTGGTTTTTTTGTTTCTCAGCTTAAAACTGAAAGATTAAGAAAGATTATTTTTTCAATTATTATTATTTTTTTGGTATTCTCTCTCTTTTTACAATTTACTTTAACTTATAATAAAGAAAATAACCCAACTAATTTATGTTTTTTAGAATCAAATAAATTTTTGAAAAACCTAAATGATAATAGTTTAGTTATAACTGATGAATCTCCTCGTATTTATTATTATTCAAAAAAAGAAACTCATTTTTATCCCAATCCTTGGAATTTGGAAAACTTGGATAATTTAGTATACAATTATTATGGTGAAAGAGATGTATATATATTATTTACAGATTATGATATGCCTTTGAATAATGATAAGCACATTCAAATAAAATCTGATTTAGGTTTAAATTTTGAAAAAGCTTTTGAATGTTCTGAAGATAAAGGTTTTTCTATAATTTATAGATATAGTTAATTGTGGTTTTTCAGTATAGAAATCTTAAAAAAGAGTTCTGGACTGGTTTTTGGATGGACGAATGTTTTAATTGTGGGGCTTCTATAAGTAAAGTTAGACTTTTTGATGCTATTTCTGATGAAGGTTTAATAAAAATATGCGAGAAATGCTCTCAAGAGGAGAATATTCCCATGATTAGAAGGCCTACAACTTTTCAATTAAAAGAGGCAGAAAGAAAACAATCTTTTTATGAGAGGGCTTCTGGTTCCCTGGGAAAATCTGCAGAGATAGAAACCCCTGCAAAAAAAGAACAAGAAGTTACTTTAAGAGAAATTGTAGATAGAAATTATGAGCAAAGAGTTTCTAAAGATGTGGGTCCAAGACCAGAGATGATTGATAATTTTCATTGGGTGATTATGAGGGGAAGAAGAATGAAGAAACTTACTCAAACACAATTAGCAACCCAAATTGCAGAATCAGAAGCAGCTATAAAGATGGCTGAGCAAGGGATTTTACCAGAAGATGATTATAGGCTTGTGAATAAGCTTGAGAATTATTTAGGAATAAGAATTATTAGGCCTGAATTTGTAAAAGCAATTAATCCCCCTATACTTTCTAGAAGACTTAGTTTTGATATGGATGAAGCAAGAATTTTGACAATAGATGATTTAAGAAGATTAAAAGAAGAAAAAGGAGAAGGAGATATGGTGGAAGAGGTAGAAATTGAAGAGTTTAATTTAAAGGAAGAAGAAGTAGCACCACATGGTGTGCCCCCAAGTATTGAATTAAGGGGCAAAGCTGTAAATCCCCAAACTAGTTCTGATAAAGGAGAGATTTCTCAAGAAGAAATGGATAGGATTTTGTTTGGCAAGTAAGAAAGATTTATAAACTAATTTGGTGAATTTCTAGTATGGAAATTAAAATTCTTAAGAACGAAAAAGAAGAGATTGAATTTCAAGTAGATAGTTTAACTATTATAGAACTTCTTAGAGTTTATTTGAATAAAGATTCTGCAGTTAATTTTGCTGCTTGGAAAAGAGAACATATAACTGAGAACCCAATTATGTCTGTGAAAACAAAAGGAAAGACTGCTAAGAAAGCTTTAAATGATGCTGTTTCTGCAGCAACAAAAGAATTAGATAAACTTGAAGCTGATTTTAAGAAGCTTAAGTAAAGCACAATAATGCTTATTAATTCTTAATTTTTGATATTCTCATGATAGGAATTCATGGAATTTTAATTATTGATAAAAAAACTTTGATGGTTCAAAAAGGCCCCTATGCCATTTTTCCAGGAGGAAAGCCTGTTTCAGGAGAAACTGATGAAGAATGTTTGAAAAGAGAAATAAAAGAAGAACTTTCTGGCACAGAAATTGAAGTGGGAAATTATTATAATACTTTTACAGGTATAACGCCCAATAGTAAAGTTATGTTAGAATCTAGAAAATATTTTTATAATTTGAAAGGAGGGTTGGGAGAACCTTCTGCAGAAATCAATAGAAAAATGCTAGTTGATAGTAAAAATATGGATGATTTAAATCTCACAGTTGTTTCTAAAAAAGCTTTAGATTCTTTAATTAAAGATAATTTAATTGATTAAAATGACAAATAAAATATCAACTGGTAGTTATGATTTTAATAAATGGTTGTATGGGGGTTATGAAAAAGATGTAATCACAATGATTGCCGGACCTCCTGGAAGCGGAAAAACAAATTTAGGAATATTAGCTTCATGTAGTCAAGCAAGAAAAGGCAGTAAAGTTATATTTGTAGATACAGAAGGGGGTTTTTCAAGTGAGAGAGTTAAACAAATTGTAGGAGATGAATGTGAAAAAGTCTTAGGAAATGTTTTATTATTAGAACCAACAAATTTTGAAGAGCAAAAAAAATCTTTTGAGAAATTGCTACTTCAAGTTAAAAAAGATCATGTTAGTTTAATTGTTATTGACGGGATGGCAATGCTATATAGATTAGAATTAGGAGATGCTCAAAAATCAGGAGACTCTGAGAATATCAAGAAAATAAATAGAGAGATTGCAAAACAAATGAGAGATTTATCTGAGATTGCACGTAAAAATCAAATTCCAATTATAATTACTAATCAAGTTTATATGGGGTTTTTATCAGAAGAAGATTGGAAAAAAGGTGTTGAAAGAGAAACAAATATTGTTGGAGGAGATTTATTTAAATATTGGAGCAAATGTATAATTGAGTTGAAGAATGATAAAGGGAGAAAGAAAGCTATCTTGCTAAAACATAGAAGTTTACCTCAAAAAGAGATAATTTTTGAGATAAGAGATAGGGGTGTTTTTAAAAAGAGATGGATATAAAAGATATAAAGTTTGAAGTGATGAAGAAAGTTGCAGACACTAGTTTTAAATTTCGTGAATTAAAATCTATTTCAAAGATTGATACTATTTCTCCTCCAAGTGTGTTTATTGGCTCTAAATTAAGATATCCTTTAGTAAATGTTGGGATTTTATCCCCTTTAGAAAAAGAGGATAATGCATGGGTATATGATGATGCAAAATATTGGGCAGAAAAAGATTTTCAGATTTCAGATGTTGTTAAATTAAGAGATAGTTTGTTAAATTCAAGATTTCAGTCAAAAGTTCAGGATTCTAGATTAAACAAAAAGTTTGTGGGATTGGCTCAAGATATTGCAGTTGCTGCTAAGCCAGTTGATGTTGAGATTGAATTAAAAAATAGTTTAAGTTTTAGAAGAGATAAAGATAAAGTAGTGGCTACCCAAGGTATGAGGGCTGGCTTGAAAAAAGCAACGATTACAGGAAATGTAAAAGTTCATCAGAAAGTTGATAAAGTTATGAATGACGAGATAAAAGCAGCAGAAGGAATGAGATTATTATATAAAAATAATTTTGATGAATATGTTTTGAGTAAGATTTTGAGTGTAGGTGTTATGGGTTTGAAAAAAGATAAGAGATTTGTTCCTACACGTTGGAGTATTACTGCTACTGATGATACTTTGGGGAAACAACTTTTAGAGCAAGTTAAAATCTATAAATGGATAGACTATTTTGAGTTATTTTTTGGAGAGTTTATGGGAAATCAATATGTTATCCTTATGTTTCCAAATGTTTGGTCTTATGAATTATTTGAATTATATTATCCTGGAAGTTCATGGAACCCTTCAACTGAAATGAAAGCTTCTACTGATTTTGAATCTTATTCAGGTAGGAAAACCTATGCTTCAAATACTGCAGGGGGATATTATGCTACACGTTTACCTATTTTAGAATATTTAAATAGCATAAAGAGACAAGCAAGTGTATTAGCAATTAGATTAGAAACCCCTTCATATTGGGCTGCTTTAGGGGTTTGGGTTGTTAGAGAAAGTGTAAGGAAATCATTGAAAAGAGAAATGAAATTTGATAGTAGAGAAGATTTACTTGATGCTGCACAAAAGGTAAGCAAAATAAAATATGATTTTGATAGTTCTGGAATATTAAATAGAAGTAAGTTGCTTAAACAGATTAAGGAAGAGAGAAGATTGGGTGAGTGGTTTTAAAATATATTTTAGATTATATAATTGCTTTTAAAGAGAAAACTTGTTTAAGAAATATGGAGCGAAATTTAGGAGATTATATGACTCAATTTAAAGGAAAATACCAAGAATTAAAAGAGCAAGGAAAGAACTTGTATACTGTTGAGGTTTCTTCTGAGAGATTTGTAATTGCTTTATTAAATCAAGATAGGATGGTGAAAATAAATGAGCCTATTAAACTTACTACAGGGGATGTGGCATATTTAATTAAACTCTTTCCAAAAATTCCCATAAAAGATTTTTATGATATGAATATATTTCAATATGAAGACCCAGAAAATAGCATGATTTTTAAGTTATCAGATTTAGAAGAAGTCTTGGAAAGCGGAAAAAGTAAGGTTTGCGAGTTATGTGCAAGTGTGCCTAGTTAACCACATAATTAATTATATTCTTTATTTTTATAAGCTTCAATTCTTTCCTTATTTGTTTCACATTGAGGATTAAAACAAAATATCCAAGGTTTTTTTCCTTTTTTTAAACTCATCAACATTGGAAAACCACATTTTTCACATATTTTGTCTGTCTTTTTAATTAATGCATTTGGGGGTAAGCTGTAAGTTGTTTTACAATTTGGATATGCATTACATGCTACAAATTGTCTTTTTGTTTTTCTAGAATATGTTATTGCTAAATCTCCTTTTTTACAAATTGGGCAAGGATGTAATTTATTTTCTTCTCTTTCTTGTTCTCTTTGTTTAATATTTGCTTGTAATAATTCTTTTCCAATATCTTTTTCTTTTTTTTCAAAATCTCTTGCAATTTCTGTAATTGTATCTTTTGCTTTTGAGATTATTTTTGCTTCTTTGTCTTCAAATCCCTTTGTTGATTTTTGAATAGATTGCATAGAATCTTCAAAGTTTCTAGTTAGCTTTTCATCAATTATAATTGGAGAATACTTTTCTAAAGTTGTAATTAAAGACATCCCTAATGGGGTTGCTTTTATTGATTTATCTTGAATATATCCTCTACTATACAATGTTTCTAAAATTGTAGAACGAGTAGCTTTTGTTCCTAGATTCTTTTTTTCAAGTTGAGAGATTATTGAAGCAGGAGAATATCTTTTTGGAGGTTGTGTTTCTTTTTCCTCTGTTTTTGTATTTATTATTTTTGCTTTCCCATTCATATCTGGAACCTCAATTTCTTTTAATTTAGAAGGGTAAATTTCCATCCATGCTTTTTTCCTAACAGCAGAACCTCTAGTAGAGAAGATTAAATTGTTAATATTTGCTTTAACCGTCTTATTATCAATAATAGCATTGTCACAAAAAATAGATAAGAACCTTTTTACAATTAAATTGTAGATTTTTTCTTCATCTCCAGAAAGTATTTGGGAATTCCCTGTTGGATAAATTGACGGGTGAGCAGGATCTGACTTTTTACCTTCAATTGGTTTATCTTTCACAATTAAATTTTCAACTTTATATTCTTTTGAAAGCTTTTTTAATATTTCTTTATAACTAATTGAATCTGGAAGCTTTTGACTTGAAGTTCTGGGATATGATATTAAACCTCCAAGATAAAGAGATTGTGCAGCTCTTAGTGTATTTGAAGGAGTTATTCCATGAAATTTGTAAACTTCTGTTTGTAGAGTTGTTAAATCAAATGGAGGGTTTGGAGGAAGAATTTGTTCTGTCTTATTTGTGTTTACTTGAACTGTTTTTCCTTTTAAATTTTTGAATTTATCCAATTCTTTTTTGACCCCATTGGGGACCCCTACGGGGCTAAATAAATCTTTGTTGTGTTTTAATTCTAATTTATTTTTTCCATCATCAACTTTGATAAAAACTTGCCAATATGTTTCTGGCTTAAAAGCTTGAATCTCTTTTTCTTTTTGAACTATTAAGTTTAATGATGGTCCTTGAACTCTTCCAATTGACATTATTCTAAAACTTCCTGTTGTTTTTATTGCATTCATTAAGGCTCTTGAAAGATTTATCCCATAAAACCAATCTAAATAATGTCTTGTTTCTCCTGCAATTGCTTGTCCCCAATCAATATTCTTTGATTTATTTTCATATGCTTTATCTAGCTCTTTTGTTGTCAAGGTAGAGAATTTCATTCTATTAGCATTTTTTTGATTACCAATAAATCTTACAATATTCCATCCTATTACTTCCCCTTCAATATCATAATCTGTAGCAACTGTTAAACTTCCTGCACCTTTTGCTAATTTTAACAAAGTATCATAATATCTTTTTGTAAAATCATTTTTTCTTGCAATGTAGTTAGGAACCCATTCAATATCAAATACAGGTAATTTTTGTCTGGCTTTTTCTTGTTTTAGTGTAAATAAATGTCCAACAGCACAAGCAACAACAATTTCTTTTCCATCTCTATTAACTTCATAATAAGGAACTCCTCTTCCTCCTTTTTTAATTGCTTTTCCCAGAGAATCAGCTATTTTTAATGCAGCTTGAGGTTTTTCTGTTATAACTAATTCATAACCTGATTTTTTTAATTTGGTTTTGGGGTGAGAGTATTTTTTTTCTTTAGAAGTAGCTCTTTTTCTTGTAGGTTTTTTCTTTGAAATCTTTTCAACAGTTTCTAGAGTATTTCTATCAATTTGTTTATACGCCTTTTCTATTTTTGATTTTGTAGAACTTTCATCTTTTTTCACTTTCTTTTCAACTGACCTTCTAATATCATCCGCATCTAAAGGGAAATAATTTTCAGCCAATTTTTCTTCTTTTGTTTTTATAGGTTTTTTTGGCATATCTGTTAATGAGGCAAAGAAGTATTTATAGGTTTTTCTATTAAATCTCAAAGATAGTAGCTTTTTTTGATACGTTAATAACTCTTGTTTTACCCATTTTTTCTTCAATTCCGCCTGCTTCATGAATATGGGCTGATATTACAATATCTGGTTTAAATTCTGTTATTGCTTTTTTTACTGCTTTTGAACCAGAATCTTCAAATAATTCTGCTTTGCTTCCTGCAGCAAGTGCATGGGTTACCATTATCTTTTTTTCCATATTTTTTATCTTATCATGACTTTTTTTAAGTGTTTTAAAGATTTCTTCATCTTCAACCCAAAAAGGACCTACAGTAGAATCATAACCTGCTCCAAAAATGCCCAATTTACCTATCTTATGGGGATATCCGTGTATATTTTTTGTATTTGGATACATTTCTGCTAAGAAATTTATTGTGCTATTAGGTTCGTGATTGCCAGGAATTAATAAGACTTGCTTTTTTGCTTTTACAAAAGGGCCTACAATCCCTTGAAAAGATTGATCTAGCCAAGTTAAATCTCCAGCTAAAATTACTAGGTCTACATTTTCTTTTTTT
>Ga0265594_1001069_pt1 | contig 21821 bp, 21 predicted proteins | sample saktaG_11_FD_190147 | JGI IMG/M metagenome (GOLD analysis project Ga0265594, IMG submission 190147) | Saline water microbial communities from Sakinaw Lake, British Columbia, Canada - sak_2011_5_24_80m | ecosystem: Environmental > Aquatic > Non-marine Saline and Alkaline > Saline ... | reverse complement strand
GTAAAAATAATCAAAATTTTAAACCTAAAAATAATGTATAATAAAAAGAGCATTAATTTTGTCCACTTGAAAGAATATACTCTAAAAAAGCATTAAAAATGTCCTTTATACCGTTTTTTATTATTTTGTTTCTTTCCTGTCTGAGAGAGCAGTACAGAAATTATATAAAAAATTGAAATGAGTAAAATAAAATTGACATTAGTTGGCGATATATTTCCTGCAAATCTCGGTTATAATTCAGGGTTTGGTATAGCCAGTCAATATCTAAAACATAAAGGTAATACTTGGGAGAAATCTATAAATAAAATATTGCATGGGGCAGATATTGTATTTGGTAATTTAGAATCTCCACTTATATATGAGCAGAATTATTGTAATAATAACAGTTTTGCAGGTCATTCAAGTTTTACGGAATTTTTAAAAAAACACAAAATTAATATTGTATCTATTGCAAATAATCATATACTTGAACAAGGAGTAGAAGGTTTTCTATCAACCTGTAGTATATTAGAAAAAAATGGAATTAAATATGTAGGTAAAAATTGTAATGATTTATCAAATGTCGAAATAATTACTATTAAAGGATATAAGATTGGCTTTTGTGCTTTCAATAATATTCATGATATTTCAAATCCAAAATCCTACGCTGAATTAAATGAAGATAATATTTATAAAACTATTGAAAACTTTAAATTATTAAATTTAGATTATAAAATTGTAAGTTTACACTGGGGAAATGAATATATTCATTATCCGTCATTAAATCAAATTAAATTAGCACATAAAATAATAGATGCAGGTGCAGATATTATTATTGGGCATCATCCACATGTTGTTCAACCTGTTGAAAAATATAGAAATGGTCTGATATTTTACAGTATGGGAAATTTTTTATTTGATATGCTATGGTCAAAAAAAGTTAGGCATGGTTTAGTTGCTAAATTAATACTTGATGGAAATCACGATATTAATTTTAAACTTGTCAGTATAAGATTATCAAATGAATATGCACCTCATTTATATCCAGAAGGTCTTAAAAAGATAAATAAAATTAATAAAAACTTTCAAAAATTATTGTCAAAATCTATTAATAATGAAGAAAAATATGATAAAAATTATATACAAAGAGTTAATTGGTATAGATTTATTGAAAGAATACTTATGAAAAAATCTATTGTTAAAAATTGGAATAAAATGAGTAAGCAAAGTAAAAAAGAATTTATCTACAAAATTAAAAATAAAATACTATGAAAAATAAATCTATGTTTTTTGTTGTAGGTAGATTGGGTAATACATTAGTATATCAGAAAGTAAAGCCATTTTCTAATTTAGGTATATACGATAGAATCTATGTGTTTAAAGAAAATGATGGTATAGAAATGGATAATGTTAAATACATTCAATTGCCAACATGGATTAAAAAGATTAAGGCAGAAATTTTTAGAAAATTTATTAGGCAATTGTATGAACCAATTCAATTATTAAAATATACAATAAAGTATAAACCTGAATATATTAATGGTATTTATACTTTACCAAAAGGTCTAAATGCTGTTATTGTTGGATTACTAACTGGAACTAAATCAATTGTTTCAGTAATTGGTAATACTATTGAGATTGATACATATTATAAGTGGAAATTTTTTTGGAGAAACTTGAATATTTGGATGTTAAATAAAACAAATATTGTTACAACAAAAGGTCTTACTGTTACTAATTACGCAGTAAGTTTTGGAATTGCTAAAGAAAAAATATTTGAATTTCCGGGTTTTGTAGATACTGATATATTTTACTCGGATAATGTTAAAGAAAGAGATATTGATATACTATTTGTTGGAACATTTAGGAAGTTAAAAGGTCCAGATAAAATAGTAAAAATGATAAAAAAATTGATATTAACATTCCCAAATATAAAATCTTGTTTTTTGGGTAAAGGATATTTATTCGATGAAGTGCAAGATATGATAATAAAATTAGAATTGCAAAAAAATATTATTTTAGAAGGTTATCGGTCTGATACACCTGTTTTTTTTCAAAGAGCGAAGATATTATTGATGCCGTCCAGAAGTGAAGGATTATCGATGGCTATGTTAGAAGCAATGGCTTGTGGATGTGTTCCAGTAGTTTCTAATGTTGGTAATATGACGGATGCTGCACATAATGGGATTAATTCTTTTGTTGTTGATGATTATACTGATATTGATACATTTGTTAAATATATCAAACTTTTATTGGAAGCTCCTAATAAACATGAAAAAATGGCTCAGAATGCCATCCAAACAGTAAAAACAAAGTACTCACTTCAACCTCAAACAAAGATAGCAAAACAAATAATTGATTATGGAGATAAATTATAACCAATGACCTTAAGAAATACAATTACCGAAAAAATAATTCTTCCTTTAAGCAACATTGTTCTCGGGCAATCTGTTTATAAGAATCTAAAAAAAATTACAGAAAAGCCAATGAAGGTCTGAATCTGATTTGAAAGAATATCAAAATAAAAAATTAATTTATAAATAATAGGAATTTTTAACAAGTGAGTAAATTATATTCAAATATTCTAAAACAAATAATAATGCCAATTGCTGATAAAGCAATGAAAACAAATATAATGCATTATTATAAAGAAATAATAAAAATGCAAAACTGGTCAGCTAATGAAATTGAAGAGTGGCGAAATAAAAAATTGCAAGAATTAATACACTATGCTTATAATAACACAAAATACTATAAAGAACTTTTTGATGAAAACAGAATAAGTTATAGCGATATTAAAACTAAAGAAGATTTAAAAAATATCCCTACTCTAACCAAAAAAGATGTAGTAAATAACTATAGTAAATTGATTGCGAAAAACAATTCTAAAATTCCACATATAAGTTCAGCAACAGGAGGTTCTACCGGCGATCCTATGAAATTTTTATTGGATAAAAATTCATGGAGTTTTTCTAATGCAAACAACATTATTAATTGGAAAAAAACGGATTATAATTATGGGGATAAATATATAGCACTTGGTAGTACATCTCTTTTTGTAAATAAGCCCAAATCTCTAAAACACTTGATTTACTACAAATTAAAAAATAAAATTGGATTAAATGGCATTAATATGTCTGACAATGTTTGTAAAAATTATGTTGATTTAATAAAAAAAGAAAAAATTAAATATATTTATGGTTATGCTTCTGCTATATATTTATTAGCCAGATATGTTTTTGAAAATAACATTATTCTTAATATTTCTGCTTGTTTCTCTACATCAGAAATTTTAACAGATTTATATAGAGATACTATTAAAAAAACTTTTAATTGCCAGATTATTAATTGTTATGGAGCACATGATGGTGGAATTACAGCATTTGAAATAGAAAAAGGTTTTTTTGAAGTCGGTTATAACACTATAATAACAATTAAAGAAAAAGATGAAAATAATACAGGTTCTGCATTGCTAACAGATTTACTTAACTATGCTATGCCATTAATTAATTATCAACTTGGAGATGAATTGCAGATAGATCAAGAGAAAAACAAAAATTATCCATATAATGGACAAATTATTAATCATGTTTATGGCAGAACTTCAGATGTTATAAGATTAGAAAATGGCAATATTTTAACAGGTCCCGGGTTTACAATATTATTTAAAGATTTGCCTGTTGAAAGCTATTCTATTGAAAAAATCGATAAAAATTCTTTGCTTTGTAATATTAAAAAACAATCTGATTATAATGAAAAACACGAAAAATTAATCATCTCAACATTAAAAAAACAATCAGGTATTAACTCAATAATTCAAATTAAATATGTTAATGAATTTAAATTAACCAAAAGCGGAAAAAGGAGATACTTTATTACAGAATAAATTAATGTTAAATTATGAACGATTTCATCCTCTCCACCTACAAACAATTACTACAAGAATTACAAAAAAACAATTACAAATTCTTTACACTTGAACAATACTTTACCTCTTCTCCCGCTCACAACTTCATAATCCTGCGTCACGATGTTGACAGAAAGTCCGAAAATGCTTTAATAATAAATATTTGATGAATTATTAAAAATATATGAAAATACTAATAGACATAAACCACCCAGCTCATGTTCATTATTTTAAAAACTTTATTAAAATAATGGAAAATAAAGGACATAAATTTCTAATTATCTCTCGCAATAAAGAAATAGAACATTATTTATTAAAATCATATAATATACCCTTTATTGATAGAGGTCAAGGAAAAAATCATTTAGCTGGAAAAGCATTATATTATTTTAAAGCTGTTTATATAATATTTAAAAAAACAATAAAATTTAATCCTGATATAATGCTTAGTTTTGGTTCTCCTTATGCTGCAATTGTATCAAGATTAATTGGGAAACATCATATATATTTCTCTGATACTGAACATGCTAAATTTTCTCATTTTGTAACAACTCCATTTTCAAAATGCATTTTAACTCCATCTTGTTATACTAAAAATATTGGCAATAAACAAATCCGTTTCAACGGTTATATGGAGCTTTGTTATCTTCACCCAAATTATTTTAAGCACGATTCTTCGGTTTTAGAATTGCTTGGAGTTAAAAAAGATGAAAAATATGTCATTATGCGATTTGTTTCCTGGAATGCAAGTCATGATGTAGGACATTCCGGTTTAAGCATAGAAATGAAACATAAAGCAGTAAAAGAACTTTCAAAATATGCCAAGGTATTTATATCATCTGAAGGAGAATTGCCTGATGATTTGAAACAATACCAAATCAAAATACCACCGGAAAAAATGCACGATGCTTTAGCTTTTGCAACTCTATTTGTAGGTGAAGGCGCTACGATGGTATCTGAATGTGCTTGTTTGGGGGCACCCGCTATTTATGTAAATACTTTATCAGCAGGCACATTAGAAGAGCAAGAGAAATATGGTTTAATCTTTAGTTTTAGGAATTCAAATGGTGTTTTAGAAAAATCAATAGAATTACTAAATATTCCCTACCTCAAACAAGAATTTCAAAACCGCCGCAAAAAAATGCTATTAGAAAAAATAAATGTAACCGCCTTTATGGTTTGGTTTGTTGAAAATTATCCTGAAAGCGTAAAAATTATGAAGGAAAATCCGGACTACCAATTAAAATTTAAATAATGATAATAAAAAAAACAAGAATACCAGTTAAACAAATCATACTTTATGGTTTTTTACCTTCATTTGCCAAAAAATTAATATATAGAATAAAAGGTTATAAAATAGGTAAAAATGTTTCATTCGGTCTCGGTTCAGTTATTATTGGAAAAGATGTTACAATAAATGATAATACATCAATAGGTTTTTTAACTGTAATAAGATGTAAAAAAATTAATATAGGAAGATTTGTTACAATTGGCTCTTTTACTTATATCAATACTGAACAATTTGAAATTGGAGAAGATTCTAAAATAAGAGAAAATGTTTATGTATCTGGCTTAGTTACTCCGGAATCTAAATTGATATTAGGTAAAAGATGTAGCATATTAGAGTATTCTTTTTTAAATCCGACAAAACCAATTATTTTTGGCAATGATAGTGGTATTGGTGGATGCTGCCAGGTTTTTACTCACGGTTCATATCTGTCTAAATTGGAAGGCTATCCTGTAACATTTGCTCCTGTTACTATTGGTAACAATGTCTGGGTTCCATGGAATGTTTTCATTTTGCCAGGTGTTACAATTGGTGATAATGTAGTTATTGGAGCTAATTCACTAATAGCAAGGGATATTCCTTCAAATTGTATTGCTGCGGGTAATCCTGCAAAAGTAAGAGTTAAAAATTTTCCTTTGCCTGTTTCAGAAGAAGAAAAGAAAAAAATATTAAAAGATATATTAGAGGAATTTATTTTTTATTTAAGTTATGAAAGTAAAAAAATAGAAAAGCAAGAAAATGAAAATAATCTATTAAATTATATCATTGAAGAAAAGCACCAGTTAATCTATTATGAAAATTTTTCACAAATTCCAGTATTATATAAAAAAAATGTTTTAGTAATTAATAATAAAACAAATATTAAAGACATTTATAGTGATAATAAAAGGATTAAAATGATAATTTCAATTCCAAAAAAGCAGAGAATTGGCTCTTCTGATATTGGTGAAGAATTTTATAGATTTTTATCAAGATATGGAATCAGGTGTGATAGATTAGATTAATATAATAATAGAACAAAAAACTCAGAACAAAAGGTAATTGAAAAAAATATATATTTTTGTAACGAAATTAATTTGATTATGGTCAATTTTTTGACATAATCCCCTAATATAATTATTACTAAAGAGTAACAATATGAATTGTAAAATTAGAAAAATAGAATATTATTTACCAAAAAAAGTTCTCACGAATAAAGAATTACAAAATCAATTTCCGGAATGGAATGCTGAAAAAATTGAAAAAAAAACAGGGATTAGAGAAAGACACATTGTAAGAGAAAATGAAACAGCTCTTGATTTAGGTTTTAAAGCAGCAGAAAAAGTTCTTAAAAATTATAATAAAGAAAAAATTGATTTTTTACTGTTTTGTACACAAAGTACTGAATATTATTTGCCAAGTGGAGCATGTATTTTGCAAGATAAACTTGGTTTAAATACTGGTATTGGTGCATTTGATTATAATTTGGGCTGTTCTGGATTTATTTATGGACTTGCAATGGCAAAGTCATTTATAAAATCTGGAATAGCAAAAAATGTGCTTCTTATTACATCGGAAACATATACAAAACATATTTATCCAAAAGATAAAAGTAATAGAACAATTTTCGGTGATGGTGCTGCTGCAACAATTATTGAAAAATCAGAAAAAAAAGGTATTTTTGAATTCTCTCTTGGAACCGATGGTAGTGGATACGAAAATTTAATTGTTCCAAATGGCGGTTTAAGAAATAAATACGATATAACGGCTAAAGAAATTGACGATGGATCTGGTAGCATCAGAACAAATAACAACCTTTATATGAACGGACCTGAAATATTTAATTTTACTATCGATGCTGTTCCTAAAGTGGTTTCAAATGTATTGCAAAAGAATAAAACAAATTTAGAACAAATTGATTATGTTATCTTTCATCAGGCAAATAAATATATGATTGAATATTTAAGAAAAAAAATAAAAATCCCTAAGGAAAAATTTTATATTAACATGCTTCATACAGGAAATACTGTCTCTGCTACAATTCCAATAGCTTTAAAAGATTGTTTTGATAACAAAATTATTAAAACAGGTAATAAAGTTTTGATTGTAGGATTTGGAGTAGGATATTCTTGGGGTGCAACAATAATTGAAATATAAACAAAATATAGGAGATAAAAACATGAAAATTAATGAATTTATTGAAGAATTAAAAGAAACTCTCGAATTAGAAAATGTTGAGATAAATGAAAGTACAATTTTAAAAGATTTAGAAGAATATGATTCTCTTTCTGTACTTGCAATTATTGCATTAGTTGATGAAAACTTCGGGAAAAAACTTTCGGGAAAAGATTTTCAATCTATTACAACAGTAAAAAGTTTGATCAAATTAATTGGAGAAAAACGTTTTGAATAACCCATTTACATTAAAAGGAAAAAACATTGTCATTACCGGTGCCTCATCAGGTATTGGCAGACAATGTGCTATCTCTTGTTCTCAAATGGGAGCTAATATTATACTAATTGCCCGAAATGAGGAAAGATTAAAAGAAACTTATGATAATTTAGAACATGGTAATCATCTATGTTTTTCTCAGGATATAACAGAATATGAAAAAATTGAATTAGTTATAAATGAAACTGTTTCTAAAATTGGAAAAATCTATGGATTTATACATTCTGCCGGTATTGAAATGACATTACCATTAAAAGTTTTACACCATTCAAAATTTGAAGAAGTATATTCAATAAATGTTATTTCTGCGTTCAATATAGCACGTATTATTTCAAAAAAAATATATATTGCAGAAAAAGCAAGTTTTGTTTTTATTTCATCAATAATGGCTCAATTAGGTCAACCCGGTAAAATAGGGTATTGTTCAAGTAAGGGTGCACTTATTGCAGGTGCAAAAGCAATGGCATTAGAATTGGCAAATAAACATATAAGAGTTAATTCAATTCTACCGGGAATGGTAAAATCTGAAATGTCTTTAAAACTTTTAAACACATTGTCAGATGATGCCATAAAAGAAATAGAAAAAATGCATCCTTATGGGTTTGGTTCTGTTGACGATGTTGCAAATGCATGTATTTATCTTTTATCGGATGCTTCAAAATGGGTAACAGGAACAAATTTAATTGTAGATGGAGGATATTCTGCTAAATAATGAAAAACTTTACCATATTAATATATAAACAAATATTACAAAAATTTAAAAAAGAAAATTATTCTTTTTTTACTCTTGAGCAATATTGTAGTAATAAAATTTTACCGGAACATTTTATAATTCTTCGCCACGATATAGACAGAAAGCCCAAAAATGCTTTAAAAATAGCAAAACTAGAAAATGAACTATGTATAAAATCATCTTATTATTTCAGAATAGGCAAGGAAAGTAATCAACCAGAAATAATAAAACAAATTGCTGAATTAGGACATGAAATTGGCTATCATTACGAAGACCTGGCAATAGCCAAAGGTGATTATAATAAAGCAATTAAACAGTTTGAAAACAATTTAAATTATTTCAGAAAATTTTATCCTGTAAAAACAATGTGTATGCATGGCAGTCCGCTTAGCAAATGGGATAACAGAGATTTGTGGGAAAAATATGATTACCGTAAATATGGAATAATTTGTGAGCCATATTTTGATTTAGATTTTAATAAAGTATTTTATGTCACAGAAGCCGGTAGATCTTGGAATAATGAAAAAGTATCTATCCGCGATAAAGTTGAATCTAAATTTAATATCTCTATTCATTCTACAGATGATATTATTAAATTATTGCAATCTAAAAATGGTTTCAGGCAGATAATGATTTCTACACATCCACATAATTGGGCAAAGACAGAAATGGAGTGGTGGAAAATATATCTTTGGCAAAGCATAAAAAATATAGTTAAAAGAGCAATAATTAAAATAAAGAAGAATTCCAGTAAAGTGGCTTGAAAAAATGCTATCATACAAAATAGATGTAACTGCTTTTATGGTCTGGTTCATTGAGAACTATCCTGAAAGCGTAAACAAAGTCAATTAAGAAGATTGCTTCGCCTTCGGCTCGCAATATAGAAGACATTTATTTAATACACCCGCAAATCAACACCCCATAAGTCATTTTTTATGTATTACTTTGCGAACCGCAGCCAAATCAACACCCCATAAATATTTTTTTTATGTATTACTTTGCGAGCCGAAGGCGAAGCAATCTAATGTATTACTTTGCGAGGCGAAGCCAAAGCAAACTCACTGCTATCACATCAAAATTAAATAAAAAATCTGTTATGAAAATAATATCCGTAGTTGGAGCCCGTCCTAATTTTATGAAAATTGCTCCTTTTATCAAAGCAATCAAGACATTTAACAAGCAACAAGTAACAAGTAACAAGCAATTTATTACTCACATTCTTGTCCACACAGGTCAGCACTATGATAATGATATGTCTGAATCTTTTTTTAAGGAATTAAATATTCCTAAACCTGACATTAATCTTGAAATTGGCTCGGGAACCCATGCACAGCAAGTAGGACATACTATGATTGCCTTTGAAAAAGTATTAAAAAAACATAAACCTGATTGGGTAGTTCTGGTCGGAGATGTTAATGCTACACTTGCCTGTTCTGTTACAGCAAAAAAAGAACATATAAAATGTTGTCATATAGAAGCAGGACTTCGTTCTAATGATTTGGATATGCCTGAAGAAATCAACCGTCTTGTTACTGACCGTCTTAGTGATTTATTATTAACTCCTGACAAAATTTCTATTGAAAATTTGAAAAAAGAAGGTGTTTCTGAAAAAAAAATAAAATTTGTCGGTAACATAATGATAGACACTTTGGAAGCTAATCGCAAAAAGGCCTCTAAAATATCAATAGATGAAATAATCAGTAATAATTTAATTGACGGGCAATCGTCTTTTCTTCCCATGGCTTCCTCACCGTTTCACGGTTTATCCTTTTCACAATCTCCCTTTGCTCTCATGACTCTTCATCGTCCTTCTAATGTTGATAAAAAAGAAATTCTTGAACCTTTTGTCAATTTCTTAATCCATGAAGTTGTTCTTGATATGCCTTTAATATGGACTATGCACCCGAGAACAAAAAAACAATTAGAATCTTTTGGACTTTTACAAAAAATATTAAAAAATAAAAATATTTTTCTTCTTAATCCTTTGGAATATCATGATATGCTCAAACTTAATATGCGGGCAAAAATAATGCTGACCGACAGTGGCGGATTACAGGAAGAATGTACTATATTGGGAACACCTTGCTTAACACTTCGCTGGAACACAGAAAGACCAATAACATTAACAAAAAATGGCGGAGTAAGTGTTTTAGTTGGAAACAATGTTGAACTTATCAGAAAAGAATACAAAAAAATGCTGGTAAAAAATATTCAGCCAAAACGACCTGAACTCTGGGACGGACATACAGCCGAAAGATGTTTAAAAGAAATTATGAGTTATAAAATTCAAAATGCCTAAAATTCAAAATACTTACCTCCCGACAGGTCGCGTAGCACCTGTTGGGTATATATTAAAAACGCTATTCTGTTTCAAGTTCTATCTGTTTTAAATGGCAGTATATAAAGTTTTGCAAATCCCCGAACAAATTAATTATTTCTTTTCTTGGAATTAAGGTTTGTTGTAACCCAACCAATGCCTGATAGGATGAATATTTCCAATCATCGCATTTATTGGAGAATCCGGCTTTCACTGGATTCTGATGAATATAACAAATTAATTTTCTCAAATATTCCATGTCGTCAATTTCTTTTCTCCTGAAAGTTCGTTTGAACAAAGTACCGGTTCGGTTTTTCCAAAAATTATAATGCTTTGCATATGTATTGAAAAAATTAGAAAAAATTTGGCTTAACGCTTTATCTATTTCCAACCCAACAGGTGCTACGCGACCTGTCGGGTTAGAATTCTTACTGATCTGTCCTTTTAAATTGGAATTCACAAACATTTTAATTTCAGTTTCGCTTTTTAATCGGATAATCAGATGAAAATGATTTGGCATGAGGCAATAAGTGAGAAGTTCACTTATCGGGAAAATATATTTTTTAAACTTGACGAGAAAGTAAATATAATCCTTTTCCGTATCAAATAAATTTTCATTGCCAACAGCATGATTGTAGATATGATAATAATGTTCGGGCTTTAAAATGGTTTGTGTGTCAGACATAGTTTAAAATATTTTTTTGTAAAAAACAGAAATTTTTCTATTTCCAACCCAACAGGTGCTACGCGACCTGTCGGGTGGTTGGGTCACACGATTACAAAATTACATAAAATTTGTAGATATAATCCGTAAATAATTATCAATGGATAAAAATTCATCTAAGACAGATTTAAACCAGCAACAAATTTTTTGTTATATTATATAAATTTTTACAATAATTATGAAACATCCATGATGAATAAATTTTAACACCAATGGAATTATTACCACCCGACAGGTCGCCTAGCACCTGTTGGGTATATATTGAATAAAAAATATAATTTTGTTGTAAAATTCGTATTTATCAAAAAAATAAATAATTTCTTAACCATAAAATAACAAAAATATGTTTGACAAAAAAATTTACATAAAGAGAAGAAACCGACTAAGAGATAAAATACAAAGCGGTTTAGTTCTGCTCCTTGGCAATCCTGCTTCTCCTCAAAATTGCCTTGCAAATCATCTTCATTACAGACAAGACAGTTCTTTTCTCTATTATTTTGGTCTTGACTTTGAAAATTTAGCAGGCGTATTAGATGTTGATGAAAACAAAGATTATATTTTTGGCGATGATATTGATATAGAGGATATTATATGGATGGGTCCGCAGGAATCAATAAGAGAAAAAGCAGATAAAACAGGTGTTAAAAATACAGCTCCTTTTAATCAATTATCTGAATTATTAAAAAAAGCCATAAAACAAAAAAGGAAAATCCATTTTTTGCCGCAATATAGAGCTGAAAATGTTATTTTACTGGAAAATCTACTTGAAATACATTCTTCGCAAATAAATAATTATGTGTCAACGGACTTGATAAAAGCAGTTGTAAGTATGCGTTCTGTAAAAGAACAATGTGAGATAGAAGATTTGGAAAAATTTGAAGATGTAGCTTATGAGATGCATATAACAGCTATGAAAATGGCAAAACCGGGTATTATAGAACAAAAGATTGCAGGCACAATTGAAGGTATTGGCTATGCTTATGGAGGACTGATGTCATTTCCTCCAATAGTATCTATACATGGTGAGACCTTGCATAATCCTTATCATAAAAATATTTTAAAAAAAGGTGATATGTTGCTTACTGATGCCGGAGCAGAATCACCAATGCGTTATGCAACAGATATTACACGAACAGTGCCCGTTGGTGGAAAATTTAACCAAAAACAAAAAGATATATATCAGATTGTGTTAGATGCACAGATGAACACAATAAAAATAAGTAAACCAAATATTACATATCAAAGTGTACATATTGATGCTATGCGTGTGATAGCAGAAGGACTAAAAAAACTTGGAATTATGAAAGGCAACACAGAACAAGCTGTCCAACAAGGCGCTCCTGCATTATTCTGTCCACACGGATTAGGACATATGATAGGACTTGACTGTCATGATATGGAAAGCTTAGGCGAAGATTATGTCGGCTATGATAAAGAGACCAAAAGAAGTAATATATTCGGTTATAATGCTTTAAGATTAGGCAGAAAACTTCAGACCAACTTTGTAATGTCTGATGAACCTGGAATATATTTTATACCTGAACTTATTGACAAATGGAAAGCAGAAAAAAAGTTTACTGAGTTTATAAACTATAAAAAATTAGAAGATTATAAGAACTTTGGAGGTATAAGAATTGAAGATGACCTTTTGGTAACAGAAACAGGATGCAGAGTATTGGGAAAACATATACCAAAAACAGTTAAAGAAATTGAAGACATAATGGCTGAATAAATTATATTTTAATAATCTTCCTTCTTGTTTTTTTAGTAAGTTTGAGGACGCAAATTGCGACCTGTTTTTTAAGGGGACTTCTATTAATTCATTTCTTTCAAGAAAAAAAGACAGAACCAAGAAAACGAGTTGGATATAAAATACATAATGAAAATAATGACGGCTAAAAAAACACAAAATACTTAACATAATGTATCAAACAATTTTATTTAAAAATAAAAAAATTCATTTCAAAGAACAAGGTAATGGCAAAGCAATTGTCCTGTTACCCCCGCTACCGCACGATTGTATCGTGTGGTTTAGAAACATAAATAATAATTTAATGTTCGTTAATAAAAACAATAATTTTTATTACATTTGACTCATGAGTAGTAATTACAAATTTCATAATCCAGAAGGAGTTTATTTTGTTAGTTTTGCAGTAGTTGAATGGTTAGATGTATTTACAAGAAACGAATATAAAGACATAATAATTGATAGTTTACATTATTGCCAAAAAGAAAAAGGAATGGAAGTTTTTGCATGGTGTATAATGACTAATCATATTCATCTTATTTTTAGGAGTGTTAATGGACAAAGACCTGAATTACTTCTAGGCGATTTCAAACGATATACAAGTAAGGCGATAGTTCAAATGATTATAGATAACCCAAAAGAGAGTAGAAAAAAATGGTTAATTGACCAGTTTTTAAAAGCAGGTGCTAAGTCTACAAACGTAAATAAATATCAATTTTGGAGACATGACAACAAACCAATAGAATTGTGGAGTAATAAAGTTATTGATGAAAAAATTAATTATATTCATAATAATCCTGTAGAAGAAGGATTGGTTTTTAGACCTGAAGATTATATTTATAGTAGTGCAATAGATTATAGTGGAGAAAAAGGAATATTAGATAATGTTATTGTTATTAAATAAAAATAAATACCACACGATACAATCGTGCGGTAGCGGGGACTTCTATTAATTCATTTCTTTCAAGAAAAAAAGACAGAACCAAGAAAACGAATTGGATATAAAATAAGTGATAAAGATAATGATGGCTAAAAAACACAAAATACTTAACATAATGTATCAAACAATCAGGCAGTCGCCTGATAAAAAAATTAATTTCAAAGAACAAGGTAATGGCAAGGCAATTGTCCTGTTACATGGATTTTTAGAATCCCTTGATATATGGAAAGAATTTTCAAATCAGCTTTCAAAAGAGTTTAGAGTTATAACTATTGATTTGCCAGGTCATGGCAAGAGTGAAAGTATTGACAAAGTCAATACAATGGAACTTATGGCTGACTGCGTTAAAGCGGTTTTAGATTATCTTAAAATAAACAATTGTATTATGCTCGGTCATTCAATGGGTGGATACACAACTCTTGCTTTTGCCGATAAATATCCTGATATGTTAAAAGGATTCGGACTGTTTCATTCCAGTGCTTTGGCAGATACACCAGAAACAAAAGAGAACCGTAATAATATAATAAAAATTGTAAAACAGGATAATATTAAGTTTGTCCGTCAATTTATTACAAGTTTGTTTGCTCCTGAAAATGTTAAAATTTATGAAAAAGATATAATACAACAGCAGGATATTGCAATAAAAATGTCTAAACAGGATATTATCGCTGCAATAAGAGGAATGGCAGAAAGAAAAAGTATGTTAGAAGCGCTTGAAAAATCAAAAGTTCCTGTGCTTTTTATAATAGGTAAAAAAGACCCAAGAATATCTTATGATAAAATTCTTGCTCAAGCTACATTACCTAAACATTCTGAAATATTAATGCTTGATAATGTTGGTCACATGGGATATTTAGAAGCAAAAAATGAAACATTGAAAACAATAAAATGCTTTGCTGAAAAAATATTCTTATAAGTCCCATTAAATTAAAGCGACACTTTTTTACCAAATGGCAAAATTTTTCTTGTGCCAAAGCCCTTGTTTATTATATTTAATAATTCCATATCATTTTTATTAAATATTGTTCCAAACACTGTTTTTATATTCCTGTATTTAAAAATATCTTTATTCATAACAGACGATGGTCCTAAAAGAAATATATCACAATAATCTTTTGTATTACTTACAATATTCATAAAGGTCTTATTAAAAATTGTTGTCGCAGAAAGAATTATTGCATCGGCATTTCTGACATATTTTTCCTCCTTATCAATAGAAATAAGCTCATCATGATTTTTTATCATATCAAAAGCAAAGACCTTGATATTTTCTCTTTCAAATTTTTTAAATAAAGATTCAAAAAGTCCAATCATAACTATATTGTCATAATTTTTGAAATCAACACCATCAAAAATATCAATAACTTTGTCATATTTGTTTGAATAATTCAGTAAAGCATTATAATAGGCATTTAAAACTATTCTGTGTTCAACATTATCCAAATCAGGAAATTTTAAATCTTCAATTTTAGTATTGACATCATTTGAGAGTGTTGCACAAATACCTGTATTTCCGTTTTTTAGTAATACAGCTGTGTATATAGCACCATAAATGATTTTTTCAATGTTTATAGTGTCAACTCCATACTTTTTAAAAAAATATTTTAATGGTTCGTTCATTATTTTTTTATATTTATCATTAATCAGACATCTGCCCGATATCTTTTTCGTTTTTTATCTCCATTGTAGGAGTTCCTTTATAATTTTTAACAATACCTTTGACACAAATTTTTTTGTTTAAAAGTTCCTCTTCCGGTTTGTAGCTAAAATTAGCTCTGTTATCTTTCCATATTGTTATTGTAAAAATCTGATTAGGAAATGTTTTGTCAAGATTTATAAAGGTATTTCCTTTTTTGCTGTATTTTGTAGCAACCACTGTTCCGCATACTGTAATTGTTTCGTCAATATGGGACTTTGCCTGAACAGTATTAAATTGTCCTTTTGACAACTCTTTTGCATTTAATGGCGAAATGTTATTTTTATTTTTTTTAGTTTGCCATTTTTTTATATCATAATGTGCTTCTATTTTATTTTCCTGCTCATTAGGAATATCAGGAAAAAAATCTATATCGGTTAGTTTTTCAACACTATCAATACTGACAGCATAACTCATTACAGGATAAGCGCAGGATTTATTAGGCATTATAAAGGCAATGCCTTTTTTTTCATCACCTTCATAATCCAGAACTATTTTATAAAAATATTCAGGAATACCTACATTATTTTTCCCAATAGTATATAATCCATCTGTTAAAACTCCACCAGTAACAACATATACCTGTTCTTTTGATTCAATTACATATTGTCTGATAGTATTTTCTAAGTCAGCCCATCTTTCTCTGTTAAGTTTATCTCTTTGAGGCGACATATTGGAATAATAAAATGACTCGCTAACAGCTTTTTTGCTCCATCTAAAATCAGCACTTGGTGCTAAATGTCCTCTGTCATATCCAGATCCGTCATATTCATAAGTGCTGTCAGGTTTCAGATGCTTTAGAAAATAATCTTCTTCTTCAGCACTTCCTGTCTTTATCAAACTATCTACTCTAAAATTATTAGAACGCGAAGCATTGCCATAGATAATGTCAGGCGTAACAATATGAACAACCCATTTTGCCTGTTCATATTTTTCATCATAGCAAAGCGACATAGCAGAATGATTGATAATTACCTCATCTTTTGTATGTCTTGGAATACCAATTTTTTGAATATCCTGCCTTATCTTTAAAAGTTTTAAATCTTCTATTTTTAATAATATTTTTCCCTTTTCTTTTTTAATACTATCTAGTTTATCTTCAAGTTTATCAATCTTAATGTTAATATTTTCTTGTGAAAATACTCTGAATGATAGTAATACGAATAAAATAATTAGTAATTTTTTCATTTATAATAAAATAATGTTGAATAATTTGAGGCAATTTATATATATATATTAAAACGACTTTCCAAATATAAAATTTTTGTTATATCTTTGCACAAAAAAAGCCCAGGTGGTGAAATTGGTAGACACGCTAGCTTGAGGGGCTAGTAACCGCAAGGTTGTGCAAGTTCAACTCTTGTCCTGGGTACTATGATGGCGATTTAATTTGTTTTTAAATCGTCATTATTTTTTTTAAAAAATTAGCCCAAGTGGTGAAATTGGCAAACACGCTACATTCAGGGTGTAGTGACCTTACGGTCTTGCAAGTTCGATTCTTGTCTTGGGCACATAATACCTACCCGCTATCAATTAACTCAATATAATTCACTTCGTTCTTACATTGAGATTGATAGTATGTCGGCATTAACCAAACCAATGCCATCAAATCAGGCAACTGCCTGACTTGATGGCGGTTTGGTATAAGTTTCTGATATCATTATTTAGTGTTTGTTCGTAAAGTCGTCATTTTTCAAATTAAAAGCACCAAATACAAAATTCAAAACAGTTTGGAATTTAGATTATTGAAATTTGAATATTATTTGATATTTGGTGCTTGATGCTTGTAATTTGTGATTTTTAATCTATAAATAAAAAATTTGAATTTATGAACAAACGCTATTCAAACATCTCATACTCATATCTTACAACATAATCCTGATTTATTCCCTGCTCATGCCTGTCAATAAAAACTGCTGATTCAATTATATCATTGTTATCATTATATTCTTTGGTAACTTTATGATTAAGCTGATTTTTTATGTTATATTCCTTCTCTTCAATAATATTCCCTTTTTTATCATATATAATATTTGTAGTATCTTTTTTATATTGATTTTCTTCTATAATCTGAATTATTTTGTCATTTTCTTCAATAAAAATAGTTTTTGAGATAAGCTGATTTAAAGAGTTGTAAACCAATGACTTTGTCCTGCTTCCTTTTTCATTAAAACAATCAACAATCTTAATTTTTTTATTGTCTTCTGCTTCCCATTTAATAGTTTCTACTCTGTTTCCTGCTTCATCATATTTATAAATATTATACGATATTAAATTATCTGTTCCTTCATAAGCTGACTCTTTTGTTAATTTTTTGTTATTATATTCAAAGACCTCTTTTGAGTCAATGTCATTATCAGAATCAATTATAGTTTTCTCAATTAAGTTGTTTTCAGAATCATAATTATAAACCAAGGTATCAACACTGCCATCAAGATAAGGTCTGAATTCTTTTTTAACAAGTCCTTTATCATCAAGTTCAAAAGTTCTTTTTTCTGCTGTTTCATCTTCGGAATAACTTAATGTCTCTTCAATCATTTGTCCTTTATCATCATATCTATACTTATACATTTGCTCAATACTTCCATCCTGATTATATCTTATGTCTTCTATTATTTTATCTTGTTTATTATATTCAGTATAAGACAGTTTAAATTTTTTTGTATCAATTTTATCCGTCTGCGCATTCTTAAGAAGATAATCTTCCCTATATGATGTTATAGATTTTATAAGTTTTTTCATTTTTTTTTATAATTATAATTTATTTAACTCATTGAATAACAACATTTTAGCAAAATGTAATATTTTTAATATTAATTTGTAAATAGATGTTATTATAATTATATAAATTTGTCGCAAAATTACTATTAAAAAACAATTTATTTTTAAGGAGATTTCTATTAATTCATTTCTTTCAAGAAACAAATATAATGAATAAGATGCGAGACATAAATATTTCTTAATAGCCATAGCTATTAAGAAATATTTTGTCGAAGTCAGATTGTTTATTATATTTGTTCCCTTTGGGTTTTCAGAGTTTCCCATATACTTCTTCAGATTTTCTTGCATTATCCCGATAGTGCTTTAAAAATCTTCCTCGTCTATGGAAAACTCTGAAAATCTTGATGCGAATGAATTAATAGAAGTCCCCTTAATTTACAAAATTCAAAAAAAATCAATGAAAAAAAAATATTATCTGCTTATGTTATTACCAATAATAGCTTGTAACAATGACTCAGACAAGTCAAAACAAACAAAATTAGAGTATCCGGAAACAAAAAAAACAGATGTTGCTGATAATTATTTTGGCACTAAGGTTGCTGACCCGTATCGCTGGCTTGAAGACGACAATTCAAAAGAGACAGCAGAATGGGTTAAACAACAAAATACGTTAACTTTTGATTATTTATCAAAAATTCCCTTTCGTGAAACAATAAAAAAACGATTAACCAAGATATGGAATTATCCGAAATATGGAGTTCCATTCAAGAAAAAAAACTTTTATTTCTTTTTTAAAAATGATGGAATGCAAAATCAGAGCGTGCTTTATATGCAAGATGGCTTAAAAGAGAAACCATACATATTGCTTGACCCTAACAAATTTTCAGAAGACGGAACAATAGCATTGGCTGGACTTAGCATATCAAAAGACGCTAAATATTTAGCTTATTCTATTGCCAAAGGTGGCTCTGACTGGAACGAAATCTTTGTGCTCAACATTAAAACAAAAGAGATACTGGATGACCAACTTAAATGGGCTAAATTTTCAGGAATGGCATGGCAAGGCAATGGATTTTATTATAGCAGATATGACGAGCCAAAACAAGGAACAGAACTAAAACAAAAAAACGAATATCACAAAGTATATTTTCATAAAATAGGGACTTCACAAAATAATGATAAACTTATTTATGAAAATAAAAAATATCCGTTAAGAAATTATGTTGCACAAACTACAGATGATCAAAGATTTCTATTGCTATATGAAACAGAAACAACAGATGGTAATGCTTTGTATTATAAGGACTTGAATAAATCTGAAACCAATTTTAAATTAATAACAAAAGGATTTGATTATGAATATAGCGTAATTGATAATCTTGATGATTTATTGCTAATACTTACAAATGATAATGCTCCAAAATATCGTGCAATTTTGATAGACCCTACTAATGCTGAAGAAAAAAACAGGAACACAATAATTCCTGAAAAAGAAGATGTTTTACAAAGTATATCTTTGGTTGGCGGTAAAATTATTGCTGAATATATGAAAGATGCAAGCAGCAAAGCATTTGTATATAATATGGATGGATCTGTAGAAAAAGAAGTCAAACTACCGGGCATTGGCTCTTTGAGTGGCTTTAGTGGCAAAAAACAAGATAGCATTGCTTTCTGTTCTTTTACATCATTCACTTTCCCATCAACAATTTATAAATATAATGTTAATACCAACACTTCTGAAATTTATACAAAATCAGCAATTGATTTTAATACCGAAGAGTATGAGACAAAACAAGTGTTTTATAAAAGTAAAGACGGAACAAAAATACCAATGTTTATTACTTATAAAAAAGGCATTAAATTAGATGGGCAAAATCCGACAATGTTATATGGCTATGGCGGATTTAACATAAGCATCACACCTAATTTTAGTTTAAGCAGATTAATATTTCTTGAAAATGGAGGCATATATGCTGTGCCAAACATAAGAGGCGGTGGTGAATATGGCGAAGAATGGCATCAGGCAGGGACAAAATTACATAAACAAAATGTGTTTGACGATTTTATTGCAGCAGCAGAATATTTGATTAAAGAAAAATATACTTCTCCTGATAAACTTGCAATATCCGGTGGCTCTAATGGCGGCTTACTTGTAGGTGCTTGTATGACACAGCGTCCTGATTTATTTAAAGTTACTTTGCCAGCTGTCGGTGTTATGGATATGTTACGATTTCACAAATTTACTATTGGATGGGCTTGGGTAGGCGACTATGGCTCAAGCGATGACTCTGTTCAATTTAATAACCTGATTAAATATTCACCGCTTCATAATATTAAAAAAGATGTTAATTATCCTGCTACTCTTGTAACTACTGCTGACCATGATGACCGCGTTGTGCCGGCTCATTCTTTTAAATTTATTTCAACATTACAGGAAAAACAAAAAGGTGATAATCCTGTTTTAATTCGTATTGAGACAATGGCAGGACACGGAGCAGGCAAACCTACTACAAAGTTAATTGACGAAGCTACAGATATTCTGTCTTTTACTTTTTATAATTTAGGTATTGAACCAAAAAAATATTAAATGGACAATAAATATAACGAGCCGGTATATTCAAAAAATGTGCTTGAGATGCTCACAGTGGCAAACGAATTTTGTCTATTTATAGAAGAGACAGATAAATATACAAAAGAAGATTTTTTATTTTATATGCAAAAAATATGTCCACTTCTTTATTTAAAAGCTTCTTTGTTGCCTGCTATAAATATTGAAGGTGAGGCAGATAACGAACATTTTGTTACAGAAGAGCAGTGGCAAAATGTTTTTGATACTTTGAAACAAAAATTTAGTTCAGACAATTTATACTGGTATATTGATAATTATTCTGATGCAAATAAAAAAGATATAAAACCTGAAAAATCATACCTTACAGAAAACTTTGCTGATATATATCAGGACTTGAAGGATTTTGTTCTTTTATATCAAAAAAATACTAAAATATCTAAAGAAAGTGCTGTCTGTGAATGCAAAAAACTTTTTGAAACACACTGGGGATACAAAATAGTGAACATACAAAAAGTTATTCATTATCTTTTATACGGAATTTAAGTTTTATCAGTAATTTAATATAATCTCTGATAAAAGAATAAAATTATGAAAAGTTCTAAAAGAAATAGTAACCGTTCACACTCTATTTTTTATAATTAGATTTAGTCGCTTAAGAAAAAAACTTTACCAACATTGTTGTCTATAATATAAATTTCTAATTGCTCTAATTACTCTAATTGACCTAAACAAGCCCTAATTTCCAATGTCTAAATTGGGGCATTGGTCA
>Ga0265594_1001068_pt1 | contig 21831 bp, 25 predicted proteins | sample saktaG_11_FD_190147 | JGI IMG/M metagenome (GOLD analysis project Ga0265594, IMG submission 190147) | Saline water microbial communities from Sakinaw Lake, British Columbia, Canada - sak_2011_5_24_80m | ecosystem: Environmental > Aquatic > Non-marine Saline and Alkaline > Saline ... | reverse complement strand
TCTGACAGATCATTGGCATATAAGTTTATCTGCTGAGGTTGGAAAACGTTTTAAGGATACGATAAAAAAAGTTGAAGAAGAATTTCTGGAAGAATTTAAAGATGAGGGTTTTTGCTACTATTTGGATAAAATGAAAAAAGCCCTAAAGTCTTGATACTTTATTTTTCTATCAACAAAAAAGAGACTGTCCTACCGGTCTCTTTTTCTCTTGACAAATCTTTTCAAAAATAGTAGTATTATAATGTAATCATATATTATCGTTATTTAAAAATTTCGGACCCCTGTAGCTCAATTTAATAATAGAGAGATATGTCGGGATTAACCTATCACAGTGTTACACTGAAGTTGCTGCGAGTTTCAGATAATATCGTTCATATTAGGTTTAAACCTTTAACTGTGGAGGCTTAAATTGAATTGGTGATTCTATGTGAGGGAGGTAAGGTTAACTTTCGATAACCGACGATAATCCTCGTTGGTCAGGGGTCCATATATTTGTATAAATAGCAAGCAATTTATTGTTTGCTATTTTTCTTTGTCATTTTTATCTATTTATTCTCTCAAAATGCTACAATAAAAGCATAAAGTGTAAAATTATGCCGGAACTACCCGAAATACAAACAATTGTTAATGATTTAAACAAAACAGTTCTTAACAAAAAGATTAAAAGAATAGAGGTTTGTTTACCTAAAATTATTAAAGGGAATAATAAAGATTTTTGCAGTATTTTAAAGAATAACAGTTTTCAAAAGATTTCTCGCTGGGGTAAATTTATTATTATTCAGTTAGCTCAAAAGAATAAATATCTTATTGTTCATCTCCGAATGACCGGACAAATTATTTATCGGCATAAAAACAAAATAACAGTTGGCGGGCATAGTGGGGGAGATAATCAGTTTAATTCACCGCATAAACAAACTCATTTAATAGTTTATTTTCAAGACCAATCTAAATTATTTTATAATGATCAACGCCAGTTTGGATTTTGGCAGATAGTTAATCCCGAAGGGTTAAAAAAACTGGAAGATAAATTAGGTTTAGACCCTCTGGGTGATGAATTTACTTTATTAAATTTTAAAAAGTTATTTCAGAAGGGGAAGGGGAATATTAAAGCTTTTTTACTCAATCAGAAATATATAGCTGGGTTAGGAAATATTTATGTCGATGAAAGTCTTTTTAAAGCTCATATTCTGCCCCATAGGAAAATAAATACTCTAAAGGAAAAAGAATTGGAAAAATTACATCAAGCTATCAGAAACATTTTAAAGTTATCTATTAAGTATCGAGGCACAACGTTTAATAATTACGTAGATGCTCAGGGACAACAAGGCCAGTTTATAAGGTTTTTAAAAGTATATAGAAAAGAAGGCCAAAAATGTTCTCGATGTCGAAAAGAAAAGATTAAAAAGGTCAGAATTGCTGGGAGAGGGACTAGATATTGTCCTTATTGTCAGAAATAACAGTTTTTAGATTCTTGTAATTTCTTCAACTTGGTTAAAGATTTTTAATTAGACAAACCCTTTGAAAAGGCATAAAATTAAAAAAAGACCAGAATCAATGAAAATAGAATAAAAGATTACCTAAATATGAAATTATTTTTGACATCAGCGGGATTACCACCAGAAACAACCGAAGAATTCCTGAAATTGCTCCCCCAAAAACCCGAAGAAACTAAAATCTGTTTTATTGCCACGGCCTCTCATCCAGAAGAGAATAAATGTTATGTAGAAAGAGACAGGGAGAGACTATGGGAGTTAGGTTTTAAAATAATTGAATTGGATTTAAAGAAAGAAAATAAGAACTCTCTTAGAGATAGATTAAAAGATTTCGATGTCCTTTTTGTCGAAGGGGGTAATACTTTCTATCTTTTAAAATATATTCGAGAGAGCGGCTTTGATGAAGCTTTAAAGTTATTTTTAAAAAGAGGGGGGATTTATCTTGGGGTCAGTGCTGGTACTATGGTTACTGGGTTGAATATCGAATCTGCTAATTGGAAATATGCAGATAAAAATATAGTAAATTTAAAAGACTTAACTGGTCTAAAATTAGTTCCGTATGTGTTTTCTGTCCATATTGATGAGTCTAATTTAGATATTATTAAGAATATCGCCAATAAGATTGATTATCCGGTGATTGCTTTAACCGATAAACAGGCGCTTTTAATAGATAATGGAATAAAAAAAATTGTGGGAGAAGGAGAAAAATATATATTTAATATAAATACTAAACTATGAAAAATAATATCAAATTAATAATCAGCATATTAATCTGCGAGTTTGCTGGAGTTTTGGGTTCAATTTTTACGATGCCGGCGATTAAAAGTTGGTATTTTTATCTCGAAAAGCCCTCCTTTAGTCCACCCAACTGGGTTTTTGCTCCGGTTTGGATAGTTTTATTTTTATTGATGGGTATTTCTTTATATCTAGTATGGACAAAGAATTGGGATAGCAAAGTTCCAGTTGGCAGACCAGAGCAAAAATCATGGAATCCTATTTCGACCAAATTGTGGATTGGTTCGTGGAAAGAAGAAAATGCTATTACAATTTTTGTTCTCCAGTTGGTTTTGAATATTTTGTGGTCCATAATATTTTTTGGCTTAAAATTACCAAGTTTGGCTTTTTTTGAAATTTTAATGCTCTGGTTCGCAATATTATATACAATTATAAATTTTTACCGGATATCCAAACTTGCGGGTTTATTGCTTTTACCTTATATTTTCTGGGTTACCTTCGCGACAATTTTAAATTTTGCTGTGTGGAGATTAAATTTGTAAATTTTTACGTAATTCTTAATTAAAAATTATAATTAAGGCACCAAGCTCCGATGGAATTGCTGGGAGGAGGAATAGATATTGTCCTTATTGTCAGGAATAATAGCTTTAGATTATTATAATTTCCTTAACTTGGTTAAGGATTTTTGATTAGACAAACCCTTTTAAAAGGCATAAAATTAGGGAAAGACCAAAATCAATGGAAATAGAATACGAAGCCACTTTTACAAATATTGATAAGCAGGAGATAAGAGAAAAATTAAGAAAAATTAAAGGAAAACTAATTCGTCCGGAATTTTTACAAAAAAGAATTGTTTTTAGTCTTCCTAAGGGAAATGAAATAAAAGGAGGGTGGGTAAGAATTAGAGACGAGGGAGATAAAATTACCATGAGTTTAAAAGTTGTTGATGGTATGGGTATTAAAAGTCAAAAGGAAATTTGTCTCAAAATTAATAATTTTAAAGAAGCAGAAGAGTTTTTAACTATCTTAGGTTGTGAAAAAAAAGCTTATCAGGAGAATAAAAGAGAATTGTGGAAAATAGATGGTATCGAGGTTACGATTGATGAATGGCCATTTTTAGAACCATTTGTGGAGATAGAAGGGGATTCAGAGGAATCAGTTAAGAATATAGCTGAAAAACTAGGATTTGATTACAGAAATGCCTTATTTTGTTCAATTGATACTTTATACAGTAAGAAATATAATTTTTCAGAGGATATTATTAATAACCAAATGCCAAAGATAGTTTTTAATATGGAGAATCCATTTGTTAAATGAATTTAAAGATCTTAAAGGATCGGCAGAAAGGCGTTTTATGGTAATTAAAAGATAGTGCAGTTTGCTTGCATGAATAGTAACTAAGTGCTAAGATAGTTACTATTGAAGCTAGGGATATTTATTAACCTATAAGATTATGGAATTAGGTAAATTTATACAACAAAATAGCAAACAATGGGGCATATATAATGCTTTTATTCCAAATTCTTTTCCGCCGAAAAGAGGTTTTAACTTTCCTGAAAGTTTGATAAAACGAGATGCGCAAGTTCAACATTTAGTGAGTAAATTAGATGGCATTACTCAATTACTGCCTGATGTAGATTTTTTTATCTTCATGTATATATTGAAAGATGCATCCTCCTCAAGTCAAATTGAGGGAACTGGAGCAACTATGATTGATGCCCTTGAGGCAAAAGCAGAAATTGATTCTGATCTTCCAGAAGATGTAGATGATATCATTCATTATATAAAAGCCCTTAATAACGGGATTGATGTCCTTAAAGAAATACCTATTAGCGTACGTTTGATAAAAAAGCTTCATAAAGATTTAATGGAAGGCGCAAGGTACACTCAAACTCCATATCCTGGTGAATTTCGCCATGATCAAAATTGGATAGATGGCATCAACCCGCGTGAGGCAAAATTTGTTCCGCCTCCTTCACATGAGATATTAAGGACAATAGGCGATTGGGAAAATTTTGTTCATATGAATGATAATCTCCTTCCTCTTACCAAAGCGGCTCTTTTGCATGCTCAATTTGAGACGATACATCCTTTTAGAGATGGCAATGGAAGAACAGGCAGAATGCTAACAACGCTATATCTTCGTGAAACGGGTCTACTTACAAAGCCAGTACTATTTCTTTCTGCTTATTTTAAAAAATATCAACAAATCTATTGTAATCGTTTGAATGGGTATGGTAACGGTGAAGTAAATGAATGGGTACAATTCTTTTTGTCAGGCGTATCAGAAATTGCGGAAGAAGCAATAAAAACCGTATACCAGATTACCAGACTGAGAGAGCGAGATATATTACAAATTCAAGGGATGGACAAAAGGTCTTCTAAAAGTGCAATAGCAGTATTGCCAAAGCTTTTTGGTTTGCCCATAGTTGATACATCAACAATACAAAAATGGACAGGTTTTACCAGAAATGGGGCCCAGAAGATTATTGATAAATTTATAAATCTTAAAATACTATATTTACGCGATGCTAATAAAAAATATAAAAAATCTTATATTTACAAAGATTATGTTGATATTTTTTATAATATGCATAAAAGTAAATAATTTATTAATTAACAAATATGGAACAAGAAAAATGTAAAAAATGCGGAAGTAAAAATATTGGTTTTGTAGAATATGATTATAGCCATCCAGAACATTATGATGGGGCGAGTGAAATTGTATGTCAGGATTGTCATGCGCGTTTTGGGAGATGGTCGGGCAAGGAACTTGCCAATGGGGAATGCGAAAAGCGTTATGGAGGTAATAATTCTAACTAAGAAAAGTCCCCTAAAGATAAAATAAATTTATGATAAAATAAAAATATGGCCAATCTTATAACTAATCAAGATAAATTATTGTCTGAGGTAATGAATAATATTTTACCGTCCTCTCAGCAATTGTATTTTTTAGTTGGTTATTTCTATATGTCTGGTTTCAAAGAAATTTACAAAAATGTTGTTGATAAGAAAATAAAAATATTAATTGGTCTAGATATTGAAAAAGGTATCTCTGGTAAAATAATGGAATTTGAGATTATACAAAAGATTAATGATCAAGTATCTAGTAAAAGAATTAGAGATAATTCTTTTAAGTCTTTTGTCGCTCTATGTAATAGCACTGATTATTTTGATTCAGATGAAAAACAGGAATCTTTTAGATTATTTTTGGAAAAGATTAAAGATGGCACACTAGAGATAAGGAAAACTAAAAGACCAAATCATGCAAAACTATATCTGTTTGAAAATAAAGAAGAATTTAGTCAAGGGGGTGAATTTCCTGGAACCATGATAACAGGATCTAGTAATTTAACCAGATCAGGGCTAAGGGGACAAGAGGAAATTGATGTTATTTTTAGAGACGAAAATTTCAAAGAAGGGAAGGATCTATTTGGAAAATTATGGGATGAATCTGTAAATATAGTTAATAAAGACAATCTTGATGAATTTCTGCACGAAGTTATTGAGAATGTTTGGATTGATAAATTGCCTAAACCATTCTTACTTTATATAAGAGTTCTGGAAGAATATTTTTCTTCTTATAAGGATGAGAGATCTATTAGATTACCAGAAGAAATAACTAGAGGGAAATATCTAAATTTAAAGTATCAGATTGATGGAGTTCAAAGAGCTCTTTCAATGATTAAAAAACACGATGGTGTTATTATTTCCGATGTTGTTGGCTTAGGTAAAAGTATTATCGCTTCTGCACTTGCCTATAATTTAGGATTAAAAGTTATAATCATTACTCCTCCTCATTTAAAAAACCAATGGGAGGATTATAGTTATGAGTTTTGGGTCAATTCTAAAATCTATGGCAGTGGTTCAGTGGATAAAGCGATAGAGGAAGATGATGGTGAAAAACCAAAGTTAATTATAATTGATGAAGCGCATAGATATAGAAATCCATATACTATTGACTATGCTAATCTTCACAAGCTTTGCCAGGGGAATAAAGTGGTTCTTTTGACAGCTACCCCTTTTAATAACCGTCCGCAAGATGTTTTTTCCATGATTAAACTTTTCCAAACACCTACAAGATCAACTATTCAGACAGTAGATAATTTAGCTTATCATTTTAGACAATTAATTAAGGAAGATAAAGATATTAAAAAGTCCCAAAGGGAGGGAAAAGAAAGTAAAGAGAAAATTACAGAAAGGTTAAAAATTCTAGCAGACCAGATTCGAGATGTTATTTCTCCTCTTATGATTAGAAGGTCTAGGATTGATTTAGAAAGCATTAGAGAATATAAGGAAGACCTAAATGCCCAAAATATCGAGTTTCCAAAAGTAAATGATCCCGAAATACTAGATTATGACCTCGGAGATTTAGGTGATTTATATAAAGAAACCCTTGAACGAGTAGCACCAGAAGACGATGAAGAAGGAGGATTTATAGGAGCTAGATATAAACCAACTAATTATCTTAAAAGTATTGAAAAGTACAAAGCAAAAATTAGAGAAGAATTTGGAGATGAAGAATTATTTAAACAGTCGCAAAAAAACTTGGCGAAATTTATGAGACGTTTATTAATCGGAAGATTTGAGAGTTCCATTAACGCTTTTAAAAAGACATTAGATGCAATGATTAAGTCATCAGAATTAATCAAAGAATGGCATGAAAGACTTGGGATTGTTCCTATTTATAAGAAGGGTAATTTGCCAGATGTTGAAAGCTTATTTGAGTCCACAGGAGAAGATTTAGAGGAAGAGTTAGGGAATATCAATTTTAATCAACTTTTAGGAAAGTATATACAAAAAGGCTTGAGATTGGTAGAAAGAAAAGAGTTGAAGAAATCTTTTATTGAAGACGTAGAAAAAGATATAAATTTACTAAAAGATATCCGGGATAAATGGTTTAAGAATGGGATAAATAAAGACCCAAAACTAGAATACTTTTTAAAAATTATAAAAGAACAACTTTCCAATGAGCCACAGCGCAAGATAGTTGTGTTTACAGAGTATGCAGATACCGCAAACTATCTTTATGAGAAGTTAAAAAATGAATTGCGTGTATTTAAATATACATCTAAAGATTCTAGTACACAGAATAAGAAAATAATTAGAGAGAACTTTGATGCTACTTCCCCTATGTCAAAAAATGATTTTGATGTTCTTATTGGAACAGATGCTATCTCAGAAGGAATTAACTTAAATAGGGCAGGAACTGTTTTTAATTATGATATTCCATATAACCCAACGCGGGTGATACAAAGAGTTGGACGTATTAATAGAATAAGTAAAAAAGTTTTTGACGAGTTGTTTATTTATAATTTCTTTCCCACAACAATAGGGGAGCGTGAAACAAGAGTAAAGCAAATTTCTACTTTGAAAATTACACTTATTCATGCTCTTTTAGGAGAAGACACAAAAGTTTTAACTTCTGACGAGGAACTTGCTTCGTTTTATAAAGACCAGTTTAGAAAATCGATTAAAGATCAAGATAAACAATCTTGGGATGTTGAATATATTAACCTTTTAAACAGTATGAAAAAAACTCAGCCAGAAATTGTAAAAGAATCATTAAAACTACCAAAAAGAGTAAGGATAAAAAGAACTGCAAAAAAAGACAAAAAAGGAGTTCTTATTTTCGGTAAGAAGGGAGAAGATTATACGTTTAAACTTGGAGTTAATCCTAAGGAATATAAAACGATAAGCCCAGTTGATGCACTTAAAATTTTTGAGGCCGGAATTTCAGAAAAACCAGAAAAAGTTAGCAAAAACTTTAAGTCAATATATCAATATGTTAAGGATAATTTATTTATCAAAAAAACAGATGTTCCTTATGATAAAGGAATAACAGGAGCCATTGATAAAATTGATGTGTTAATAGAGAAACTACCAGATAAAAAGGACTATTTAGAGGATCTTCATTATGTATTGAAATCCTTAGACGCTTTACCCGATCGTTTTACCAGGCAAATTAGAGCAATTTCAGAAAAGACTCTTAAGGAAGATGTTGAGGCGTTAGAAAAAGAAGTTACGCATCAGTATCTAACGGAAATAATGGAAAAAGCAAGAAGCGTTGAAGAGGGAGAAGAAACTCTTATTTTAGCAGAGGAATTAATTTAATTTTATAGTATGAATCTTAAAGAGAAGTACAATCAAAAAACTTTTCTTAGTTTTTTGGAAAACCAATTCTTGCCAGATGATTTCGATATCCATATAGAAAAATTAGACATAGAATTTAAAACTCAATTTATTAAAAAAGTTGCATTGTTGGGTAATGTAGATTCATTAAGTCTAAAGGTTTATGAAATTGAACATATATCTGAGCATGACCCGAGAGTAAGTCTTTCGAAGGAAACTTTTAAACTCATGGCAAGTTATGGAGCAAAGCAAGCCCTTGTTTTTTTTGTTTCTCCAAAGTCAGAAAACTATCGTTTTTCTTTAATTAATATTGATTTAAAACTGGAAGGGAGAAGAGTAACTAAGGAATATACTAATCCGAGACGTTATTCTTTTTATTTAGGCCCAGACGCCAAAACCCATACCCCAGAAGACTTTTTGATTAAAAAAGGACGCGTAAAAGATTTTAAAGATTTATTTTCAAGATTTAATGTTGAGGTTGTAACAAAAGAATTTTTTAAAGAACTCTCTAATTGGTATTTCTGGGCGATTCAAAATGTTCAATTTCCAAGAGGTGCAGAAATTGAAAAGAATGGTCAGAATATTGCTGTTATTCGTCTTATTACTAGATTGATTTTTATCTGGTTTATGAAACAAAAAGAATTAGTGCCTAATTATTTATTTAATAAATCTAAAATTGAAGAAATTTTAGTAGATTTATCAAATAACAAAAGTACTTATTATAAAGCTATACTTCAAAATTTATTTTTTGCTACTTTAAATACACCAATCAAAAAAAGAAGATTTAGAGAAAAAAAGAACCATGAAGGAATAAATAGAGATTATGCAAAGCATGAATTTTATCGTTATGAAGAATATTTTAGAGATCCTAGCCAAATATTGCAATTATTTAAAGGAATTCCATTTTTGAACGGAGGATTATTTGAATGTTTGGATAAAAAAAGAGAAAAAATTATAATAGATGGATTTTCTAGAGTTTTAGAAAACCAACCAATAGTTCCAAATTTTTTATTTTTTAGCGACGAACAATTAGTTGATTTAAATAAGGAATATGGCACTAAGAATAAAATTTATCGAGTTGAAGGGTTAATAAATATATTACAACGATATAATTTTACTATTGATGAAAACACTCCAGTTGATATAGAGGTGGCTCTTGACCCAGAACTTTTAGGTAGAGTTTTTGAGAATTTGTTGGCAAGTTATAATCCCGAGACTACTACTACTGCTCGAAAATCTACTGGTAGTTATTATACGCCAAGACCAATTGTTCATTATATGGTTGATGAATCGTTAAAAGCGTATTTTAGAACTAAACTTAGTAAAATTAGAAACATAAACGAAAAAATTAAAGAATTATTTTTTTATGACACGGATACTCATAGTTTCAATAAGAAAGAAACCAAAGAATTGATTAAAGCGATAGATGAAATTAAAATTATTGATCCTGCTGTTGGCTCTGGTGCTTTTCCGATGGGAGTTTTGCAAAGATTAGTTTATATTTTGTCCAAACTTGACTCTAATAATAGAATCTGGAGAGACTTTCAGCAAAAAAGGATTTTGGAGAAGATAGAAAGAGCCTACGATATAAAAGACGAAAAGGAGAGAAAAAAGGAATTAAAAGAACTTGATGATACTTTCAACTGCAATACTTCTGATTATGGACGAAAATTATATCTGATTAAGAATTGTATTTTTGGGGTAGATATCCAGCCAATTGCTATTCAGATTACTAAGTTAAGATTTTTCATTTCTTTGCTAGTAGATATAGAAATTGATAAAAACAAAAAGAATTATGCTGTTGACCCATTACCAAACTTAGAAACAAAATTTGTGGCAGCTAATTCTTTAATTAATTTGGATATTGGACATCAGGTCTCATTATTTAAAACTTCTGAAGTTAGTGAATTAGAGAAAGAGTTAAAAGGGGTTCGAAGTAAATATTTTAACGCTAGCATTAAGACTGAGAAAGAAAAATTGAGAAAGAGGGATAAAAACATAAGAGAAAAGATAGCGAAATCATCATTGAGTAAGTTTTTGCCGGAAGCTACTCAAAAGATTGCTAATTGGGACCCTTATAATTCTAATGTTTTAGCAGATTGGTTTGATCCAGAATGGATGTTCGGGGTTAGCGATGGATTTGATATTGTAATTGCTAATCCGCCATATCTCCACATAAGGACAAAAAGTTTTGACCGCAAGAAATTACCTATGCTCCAAAAAAATTTCAAGTTAGCTATAGGCCAGTTTGATTTCTTTGTTCTTTTTACAGAGTTATCTAGTAAACTTCTCAAAAGAAATGGGGTGTATGCATTTATTATTCCCAAAAGGGTATTATCTAATCAAAATTATAAACCTATTCGTAAGTTTTACATCGAGCACCTTCCAATAATTTCGTACTTAGATGCAAAAATGCCTTTTGAATTTACAGCGGTAGAAGCAAATGTACTTATAGCTCAAAAAACTATGCAGAAACGTAGAGGTGTAGAAATTAGCGAATTTCATCAGAATCATATTGTAAAAAAGCCGAGTATAGAATTAGATTTGGCCAAAAAAATGCCCTTTTTCATCTTCCCGTTTACTTTGAGTAAAACAACTGTCGACCTGCTTATTAAAATTAGTGAGGGCAATAATAAGTTGTCACAATTTGTCAGTATAATAAGAGGTTATGAATTTGGATTTAATCACCGTGCTGTTAGTAACAAGAAGTGTATGAATAATTACAAGCTTATCCGAGGAGAAAACATCGGTAGATACCATATTCAGTTTGGTGGTTTTTATTTGGATAAAAAATTATTGAATCAAAAGGACGCCAAGGAGATAGATATGTTTTTGCCCCCAAAACTTGTGACAAGGTTTGTTTCTAATGATCTAATTTTTGCTTACGACAACGTTGGCTACCATAACACTAATGTGGTATACAACATTCATTTTCTTACAGATCAAATAGAGTTGAAGTATTTGTTGGCACTATTGAATTCTACATTATTGAATTTTTGGTTTAAGAAGAGTTTTCTTAATGAAGATATGCTTTTTCCCCATATCCAAAAAAATCAACTCGAAGTTATACCGATTAAAATTATCGACAACACAGAAAAGCAAAAATTAATAAATGTTGTTGATAAAATCCTTACTATCACAAAAGATGATGATTATCTTCAGAACGAAATCAAACAAAAAAAAGTCAAAGAATACGAAAAACAAATTGACGGATTAGTTTATAAACTTTACGACTTAAACTTAGAAGAAATTGAAGTAGTGGAGAATTTCAATAAATAATAGATATGGCTTTACCGATAAAAAAAATAGATGAGGTAGATATCTTCAATAGTTGGTTTAGAATTTTAGAGATATCTCTTATTATTGGTGCGATAAAATATATTGCGGACATAAGGGACAATATACTATTAAAAGTGGTTTTTTGGATTTCTTGGGTTTTCTTTTATCAATACATAATATCTGTTTTTAATACCATTAATTTTGATTTATTGTCTGAGAGATATAAGGGCTTTCAAAACAAGCTTAACATCGTTATTGGTAATATCTTAGCGGCTGTAATAATTTTTCTAATGTATATCGTCATTGTAAGTGTTATAAAATAACGATTTGACGAACAAAAAAATTATGAAAGATATGCCAAAATTTGCGATAAAATGGTACAAAATGTGGATTGTTGGTTTTCTTGAAAGTTGGCATCCAAATGATTTAGAAAGATTTTATATGTTTGTTAGTGTTTTGTTAGCTAATTCTAAAAAGCAAAGATCTCGGTATTGGCTTAAAGAAAACTTACGAGAGGATTGTTCAAAGTTATCTGATAAAGATATTGAAAAATATTGTGATATTTATGAACATATAAGAGATTTTAAAAGAGTATGGCGATCTCAGCAAGCAAAATTAATAGCTCAAAATGATTTTGAGAAGAACATAGAAGAAATAAACAAAAAACATAGTAGATAAATTTTAGATAACAAAAAATTAGATTAGACAAACCAAAAAATCAAAGAATCAATTGAAAAATAAAATTATATGAAACATAACATTCAAGATAGTAATAAGATAATAAAATTTATTATTAATAGATTTATAGGAAAATTTGATTTGTTGACAAAATCTATAAATTTGCTTTTGCAAGAAAAAAAAGATTATTCAAAAACACATAAATCCTACTATCCAGTTCCAGCAATGTTACTTTGTTGCTCCCTTCTAGATAGCTTAAGAAGAATTAATTATATTTGGCATAATGGGAAAGACGGAAACGAGAATAAAGATAATGGGAGACAATACAAATCTTTTTTGGATAAATACCTTATTAAAAATAAACAATATCAAGAGTTTAGTTATAATTTTTCGTCACAAATTTTATATGAAATACGTTGCGATCTAGTGCATTCTTTCGGACTTAAAAAGTACTACAAAGAAAGAAATATTCTTCTGTTAATTTCAGATTTGAATATAAGTCAAAAAAATAAAATTAAAGAAATTGTTAAAGCGAAAGAAAAAAAGAAATCATGGATTATTAATATATTGGGTCCAAGAGATTTAATTAAACTTAGTAAGTGTGCGATGGAGCAAATGTTGATTGTTTATCAGGACCAGTTGATGAGAACAGTAGAATTAAATAATAATTTATTAGAACTATATGAAGATACAAAAGAAACTGAAGAGATTTATGAAGTTATTGAAAAAGGAAGTTCTCGCTATCAAAAAATATTTGGGAATATCTAGCTATAAGAAAATAATAGATTTCTTGTATTAAGTCAATTTTAGTTAAACAAAAAATCAAAAAATTAATCAAAAAATAAAATGAAAAATTCTGAAGAGTTTAGAAAAGTTTTTAATAAGATAGAAAATTATTTAAATAAACTTGTTAATAAGCCAGTATATTCTAGGTTTAGTAATCTTATTAATCTGGCATCAGAAAAAAATCTAGCTGTAAAAGAATATGCTAATGATTTAATGGAATTTGCAGAATTAAGGAATGCAATAGTTCATGCTAAAAATGAGAAAATAATTGCAGAAGTTTTTAAATCTACGATCAGAGATCTTAAAAAAATCTATCAACAAATAAAGAATCCATCACTAGCGTATGAAATAGCTTCTAAACCAGTATATACTTGTCAAATTGAAGATTCTTTATTGAAACAGATAAAAATAATGCAAGAAAAAACTTATACGCATGTACCAGTTTATAAAAATACTAATTTTAGAGGAGTACTATCAGAAAGTGCTCTTTTCAGTTGGTTAGGTGATCTAAACAAAATTGACACTATAAATAAGAATATAAAAATTGGAGACGTACAAAGATATCTCAACATAGAAGGCAGATCTAATGAGTATTTCAAGTTTATAGATAAAAAGACTAATATATACAAAGTAAAACAATTATTTGAACAAAACATAGAAAAGAACAAAAGACTCGGAGCTATTTTCATAACAAAGAGCGTGAAAGGGAATAAAAAGATAATTGGGATAATTACTGCATGGGACTTACCTCGCATAAAAGAAGTAAAACAATAAAAATAACCTAATCAATTTTAGCTGAACAAAAAACTAGAGAATTAATTAAGAAATAAAATTCATGAAAAATTATTATCGCATAATGCTGGGCAAAAGAAGCGTATATGCCGAAGAAGCATACAATGGAAACTTTATTGGGGTGGGTTGGCTTGAGGATATCGATCTAACAAATAAATTTCCAGATAGCTGGCGTGAATTCAATAGTAAATTTATACCCTTGTATATTGAAAAACATCCTGGTACGACAAAAGTTTCTGCTGGTCTTGCTTGTGGGATGTTATATACCGTTGGAAAAGGAATATTAATGGGGGACATTGTATTATGTCCAGATGGGCAAGGAAATTATTTTATTGGTGAGATAGCTGGAAAATACGAATATCATAAGAATCAAGTTTTGCCACATCGTAGGAATGTGCGTTGGTATTCTTGCGTTATTCCACGAAATGAAATGAGTAATTCTCTTAAAAATTCGACGGGATCAATTGGTACAATAAGCAAAATTTCACAATATGCTAATGAAATAGAATCATTTATATCAGGTAATCGTCCGTCGTCGATCATTGCTACGGATGAAACCATAGAAGACCCAAGTGTTTTTGTGTTAGAAAAACATCTTGAAGATTTTTTAGTAAAAAACTGGCAATCAACTGAACTTGGCAAACATTATGATATCTATGAAGAAAATGGTGAAATAGTTGGACAACAGTATCCCAGTGATACTGGGCCAATTGACATTTTAGCAATTAGCAAGAACAAAAAAGAATTATTAGTTATAGAACTTAAAAAAGGAAGAGCTAGTGATTTAGTTGTTGGACAAACACAACGTTATATGGGATATGTCAAAGATCAACTGGCAGAAAGCAATCAAATAGTACGAGGGGTCATTGTTGCGCTAGAAGATGATATAAAAATCCGTAGAGCCTTATCTGTTACTTCAAATATTGAATTTTATACTTATAAAATTAAGTTTAAACTAGAAAAGAAACAATTTGGATCATAAAAAGTAAGATTACAAAAGACAGTTAAAAAATGTTAGTTTGACGATCTATATAATTAAAACTTGAATTAAAAGAAGAAAAATAAAAAGTAATTTAAATTCAACGATGAAGAAATTTAAAAATTATTATCATTATCATATTCAAATAAAGAATCAGGAAATATTTCCATTTGAGAAAGAAAGTGATATAGCTGAAATAATAAAAGTAAATAATTTTGGAAAACCTGTTACAAAAAACAAATTGCCTAAGATATATATTATAAAGAATAGATCCGATATTATTTATGTTGGGATTACTTCGCAAAGTATAGCAGCTCGTTTAAGGCACGGGTTAAAAGCAAAAGGCAAAGGAGGATATCACGGATACAAATTTAAAGATTTAGATACTAAATTAGATTTGTTTATATTTTGGTTCGTGAAAGAAAATGTTGATAGAACTGAAGCAATTGAAGCAGAGATTGTTTATTTAATTCGTAATAGAACAGGGAACTGGCCAAAAAATCAAACAGAGATTCACTTCTATAAGGCGACGAAGAGAGAAAAAAGAATAGCGCATTTAATCTATGAAATGGTAAAATAATCAAAACTTAGCCCGAAGTCAAAAATAATAAATTTATGTTTTTCTTTTCATTTGAGAAAAAAATAAAACAAACTAAACCATCTATTGTAGCTATAGGATTTTCCCCAAATCCAAACCAAGTAAGTATAATCGGAAGTGGTTTTTCAATTACAAATAACGGTAGAATTTTAAGTTGCAATCACCTTTTTAATAAACTTGAACCACAACAAATAGCCAATTTAAAGGCAATGGTTATGACTGAACAAGGTATAGATAAGTATAGATGGCTACCATTATCTATTATTAATAGAGACACTGATAATGATCTAGCTATTTTACAAGTTTCAGATTACCAGAAGACGTTACTTAGGCCATTAAAATTAGGAAATTCAGATGAAATAGATGTTGGAAATGACGTCTATTTTATAGGTTTTCCATACGCGGCCCAGCTAATTAATGATGGATTTGGTGTTACGTTGATAGTTAATCGAGGGGTAATAAGTAATATCAAAAATCCTATAACAGATCTTACAATGAGAAATTGGATTATTATAGACGCAATTAGCAACCCCGGAAATAGTGGTTGCCCTCTTTTAAATAAAAAAAATAACAAGGTAATTGGAGTTATGTCTATATCTTTTCGAATACAATCGCAAACAAATAATACACTTGATATAAGAGAGCCAATGCATATTTGTGCCGCAAAACCAATAAATTTAGCACAAAGTTTATTGCGTTTATAAGAATAATCAAAATTTAACCAAAGTAAGGAGAAATTAAATTAAATAAAAAGATGAAAATAGAGCTATCAAAAGAACAATTTATAAATTTATTAAAAGTGAGTAACATTGCAAACAGCGTGTTGGGAATTTTAGGCGATGTTCTGTCAGGGACTGATTATAAGAAGAAGTCGGACGAAACAAAGGATTTAGAAGAATATCTTTTAAGATATACTAAGGATTTCGGTTGCAGTGATTTAATTGAAGATTTTCACGGGAAAACTCTTTTAAAAGATAAAATATATGAAAAGATAGACGAAATAGTAGAAGATTACGATGAATATATTTTTTGGAGTGAATTAGAAGTTAGAATGGGGAAAAGAGATTTTGAAAGAACTATCACGGAGAAAGAAAAGCAATATATTAGAGAGAATAAGGGTTGGCTTCCAGATAGAGTTCATGAAATTTACGAAAAATACAGACAGGAATTTGAAAATCACGGTATAGACCGTCTTGAACTAAAAAGTGATAAAAAATAAGCTAAGAATTATCAAAACTTAGATTAAAGTTGAGAAGATTAATCAAAGAAATATGTTAAAACAAACAGCCTTAGTTGGCATAGTTCCCAGGAAAAGTCTCTGGGATGTGATACAAGAAGAGAACTGGTACCATATTCCAGTTAAGTCGGCTCCTAAAACTGCTTTTTCTGCGGAATACATTGCTTTTTATTTTCCAAAAGCATTCGGAGAGAAATATCAATATAAAGTGGCTTATTATGCGCCTGTTTTAAATATAGAAACTAAAAAAAGGATTGAACTTTTTCCAGAGGAGTTAGAGCATAAAAGAGCCCAAAAAGATTATTATCAATTCCATTTAGGACAGATTAAAGAACTGCCCAAGCCGATTCCAAGCAGAAAATGGAGAAGGATTATTCATATTCCCACCACTTATCAAAAGTTATTTGCCGCAGAGGAGATTAATGATTTGTATGATACCAGTCCGTTAGAAGAGAAGATGCATCAAGAGATGAAAAGACGTAAAATAGAAGCCGAAAGACAAGTATATGTTAGAGCCGGAGGACAGAACTACTGTCTGGACTTTGGAATATTTTGCCGTAAGGGAAATATTGATGTTGAATGTGATGGGGAAAAATATCATACTCTTCCAGACGCGCTAGCAAGAGACAGGCAACGCAATAATCAGCTGGCGAGTTTTGGCTGGAGAGTTTTAAGATTCTCAGGGAAAGAGATTTATCATGTCTTCCAAGATTGCCTTGGAACAGTTGAGAGAACAATCAATAATTTAGGTGGACTAAATTTATAATAAAAACAAAAGTCGAGGAATTAATTGAGAAATAAAATTTGTGGATGAAAAAATAAAAATCAACTATCTCCCAGTTTTAACTGGTATTAATTATAGACTAGATGAGTTAAAGAAAAATATTTCTAAATTAAATAAAGCCATAAAATGTTCCAATATTATTATGATTATTCTTACAGCAGCAATGATTTGTTTAACTATTATTTTAGTGCTGCAAGGTTTGAAATAAAAATTTTGAAGAAAACAACCAATCATTTTTAACCAAAATGTTCAAGGAAAAATTATAAAAATGTCATGAGAAATATGAAGAAAATTGATGTAATAATTATTTTAGGTTGTGGAATTAATGAGCAAGGAGCAGTTTCCAAAATTACCAAGGAACGGCTTAATGTTTTCTTGGAAAGAAAGAACAAGTTTTCGGATATACCCATCTTATTAAGTGGTTGTTGCAGCGGACTTAAAAGAAATAAGCCAAAGATTACTGAAGCCCAGGCCATGAAAAAATATTTAATAGCGAAAGGGATTAATCCTGCCCGAATATATTTAGAAATGAAGTCTTTGGATACAGTAAGTAATGCAATTTTTTCAGAGAAGATTGTTAAAAAACATAAGAATTGGAAACATATTCTTTTAATAACCTCAGATTGGCACATGAAGAGAGCACTATGGATTTTCCAAAGAGTTTTTAATAATTCATATAATATATATGCTTTCTCTGCTGCTTCGCCAGAAAAGGATCAAAAAAAGAGAAAATTATATGAAGCTTGCTTGTTAGTATTTGCAAAGAGAATTTTAAATAAGATTCAACCAGCTAAACAAGGAATGGACAAGATGTTGCAAGAAATTCATCCATTTTATTCTCATAGCGGAATAGCGAAAAAACTACTCAGGGAGATTATTGTTAAACGGAAAAGATTATCTATTAAATAAAGTTCATTGCTGAGTAATTTTAGTTAAATAAAAAGTTAAAAAATTAATTAAAAAATAAGACATTATGACTAATTTAATTATCATCAGTATAATATACTTTATTTCCGTATTTATTATAAAATTAGCAATCTTTTTTGTCTTAACTAAAATATTAAATCGAAAGGTTAAGTTCTTTTATGTATTTAAAGCCTTTTTAATATATGAGATATTATTGTTTCTTTTTGTATTAATCTACCTAGGGTTTAACAATTTTTTATTTATAAAAACATCTGTTTTACATATACTTTCATTTATTATAGTTTCTTACATAATTTTTCTTATTTCTATCTATTTCACGAAATTATTTGATTGGAAAAAAGGATTATTGGTTTTTATATTAATGTTTTTTATAATTACACCATTAGTTTCAGGAATTTTAACGCAATTTGTTTTAACTGTAGTAAAGCCAGATTTTGGAGAGATGTCTTGGGATTCATTATTTAACCCATCACTATCTTCGAAAATAATAGATAGAGTAGGCAAAAGTTTATCAGGCGGGTTAATATCACATTATTATATGTCTATAATTATTTCCTTGCCTTCATCTGATTAATAATGATATTTAATTTTTAAGAATTATCATTACCGTTTCTACCTTTCGGTGGAGGCGGTTTTTTGGTAGAATAAAATAATGAAAAAAATTAATTGGTCACAATTTAAAAGAGGAGTATTTGTGGTGAACTATCTAGCCATAGTTTTTGATTTCAAAACAGGCAAGATTCTTATTGGCAAAAGAGAGAAAGATCCCTATATAAAGAAACTTGGTTGGGGATTTCCAGGAGGACGTCCTGGCTATAAGCAAAATTTGGAACATTATTTAAAATTAGAAGTTAAAAAGAAAACAAACTTAAAAGTTCGAGTCAAAAATATTCTTTTCGCAAAAACTTATCCAGAAGATCGTCGCTTCTTATCAATATATTATTTAGCAGAAGCTATTAGAGGAAAAGAAAAAGCAGGCGAAAAATTTGTTGAGATTAAATGGGTGAAACCACAAGAACTTAAAAAATATTTTACAACTTCTCTTCATCGTCAGTTATACAATATAATTATTAATTTAAGTAAGTAGCGATAAAAAATATGAAACTAATTTTTACAGCGTTTTCCAAAAAGTTATTTTATTTTAAAATGCATATTTCTAAATTTGTTTTAGAAAAAGATTGTATTCCTTTAAATCCTTTTATGCTTTTTGAATATTTTATGTCAGACACTGTTGATAGAGATAAAATTAGAGAGGCAAATAACAATTTAGTTGAAAAAGCAGATGAATTATGGGTCTTTGAAGAGATAAGCAATGGTGTTTTAGCAGAAATCAAAATTACAAAAGAAATGAATAAACCAATAAGGTATTTTACAGTGATTGATAGTAAAGAAATAAAAGAAATATCTAAAGAAGAAGTTAAATTTGAAGAAGATATAGGAGATACTTCCAGAGATGAATTATAGTAAATTTAGTTTAAAGTTGAGAAGAATTAATTGAAAATAAAATTTAGATTGAAGAATCAAAATTAAATTAACATGATACGGAAAATTTATAATCAACCTTTTTATTATGAGATTGCTTTTAATTTTGTTAATGTTAAAAAACAAATAGATTTGTTTGAGAAGTTTATTAAAAAATATAGCAAAGTGAAGGTAAAAAGAGTTTTGGATATTGCTTGTGGGCCAAGTTTGCAGTTAAGAGAATTGATAAGAAGGGGATATTATGGGACAGGACTAGATTCAAACTTGAAAATGCTGACTTATTCAAAACAAAAAGCTAGAGAAGAAGGGTTATCTATAGATACGATAAAAGCGAATATGATCCATTTTAACATCAAAAAGAAAGTTGATTTTGCTTTTATAATGATGGGGTCATTCAAATTTAAGAATAATGGGGAATTATTAAAACATTTAGATAGTGTTGCAAATTCTCTGGAAAAGGGAGGATTATATCTGATTGAAAATTTAGAATTGAATTGGCCAAGTACTAAACCCCAGGCTTGGGTTATAAAAAGAGATGGAGTTAAAATAAAAGTAGTTTATAAGGTAACGCTTCAAAATGTCTTATCTCAAACATTCAAGGAGGAAGTACTTTTACAAGTAGATGATCAAGGCGTAAAGCAAGTATTTTCAGAGAACGAGATTATAAAATATGTTTATCCGCAAGAATTTTTAACTCTTCTTAATTTGAATAAAAGGTTTGAATTTGTAGGTTGGTTTGAACGTTTTAAATTTCAAAAATTAGAAAATGCTTGTGTAGATAATATCGTTATTTTAAGAAAAAAGAGATAAACAAAAAAAGCGGGCACCCACACCTGGAACACGCTAATAGTACTTGGGTACAGCTTGTATATAGCCGTGACAGGATCAAGACCCTCCAAGTACTATTCACACTATATTATAAAATAATATACCAAGCAATAGTCATCCACAAGTCGAAAATAAACTGAGAAATAAAATTAAATGGTATGTTAATTTCAAGCAGTGCTATTATAATTCGTAAGTCAGATAACAAAGTTTTTATTGCCAGAAGGAGCTTGAATAAGGAATTCTCTCCTGGTAAATGGGAAACAATAGGCGGTAGAGCTGAAAAAGGAGAATCGCCAGAAGAATGTTTAAAAAGGGAAGTAAAAGAAGAATTAAATGTTGAAATAAAAACTTTTAAACCATTTAAGGATTATTATTACAAGGGAAGAGTTTTTAAAACTTTTATTGTTGAGTTAGACAAAGAACCAAGTCCAAATAAAACTGATTTTGAAGATTGGGGATGGTTTTCTAAAGAAGAAATAGAAAAAATGGATTTTGCTATTAATTGTAAAGAAAGAATAATTGATTATTATAATCAGGATGTGTAAAAATTACCCACACTACTATTGATATTATAAGCAGAAATGCTTAATGCAAAATATAAATTAATCAATTTTAATTAAACAAAAGGTCAAAAATTAATTAAAAAATAAAAATATGTCAGATTTTATAGATTTTATTAGAAAACAAGGAGTAATTGGTTTAGCTATTGGTTTTATTTTAGGCGGAGCGGTTTCCAAATTAGTCAGTGCTTTGGTCAATAATATTATTAATCCTATTGTTGGTCTGGCTATGGGGAAAGTAGGGAATTTAGCTAACGCCACCTTAACCATTGGGCCAGTTCATATTCTATGGGGAGGTTTTGTCAGTGCCTTAATAGATTTTCTTATTATTGCGGCAGTTGTTTATTATGGGTTTAAAGTTCTCCGTCTAGATAAACTAGATAAAAAGAAATAAAATTCTTTGGAGATCAAACCTGGAAATAAATAACAAACAAGAATTTGATTTAAGAAAGTATGAAATATATTTTTATTGGCGGGATACCGACATCGGGAAAAAGTTTTTTAGCTGAAAAAATAGCAAAGACAAAAAATATTACGCATG
>Ga0265594_1001066_pt1 | contig 21842 bp, 21 predicted proteins | sample saktaG_11_FD_190147 | JGI IMG/M metagenome (GOLD analysis project Ga0265594, IMG submission 190147) | Saline water microbial communities from Sakinaw Lake, British Columbia, Canada - sak_2011_5_24_80m | ecosystem: Environmental > Aquatic > Non-marine Saline and Alkaline > Saline ... | reverse complement strand
GCAAGCCGAAGACGATAATTCTTGGTTATCAATGGCAGACCGGCAAAATTAAAGGAAAAAACAGTCAAGCTATTATTAGCCATATTTTGGATAACAGCACTTTTTATATTTCTTGCCGCTCCCGCATGGGCAGGGGTCATTGCGACCCGGTTGGTCGGTCTTATGAACCACCGTTTTGACTTTGTTTTCTGGTTTTGGTTGGCCAGGAAAACCCTGCTCTCCTATTAGACCCATGCCGTCTTGACTATCGATGTTAGTTCGGGCGCTTTGGAAAATTGATGGCTGGTTTGGGGCGGCAAATTGAACCCGAAAAATTCTTCTGGCCACCTGATAATCAACTTGACTCATCAACTGCTCAAACTGAACAAAAGCTTCATTACGATAAATTGATAGTGGGTCTTGCTGACCATAAGAGCGGACCGCTACCCCTTCCCTTAATTCTTCCATTTGGTCTAGATGATCAACCCAAAGACGATCAATGGTGCCCAATAAAACCAATTTGCTAATTTCAATCAACCTTCGTTCGCCCATTTTTTTCACCAAGTCTTGATAAAAATTGTTGGTTAACTCTTTAAGGTGCTCTTCTACTTTAACCTGACTCTTGCCAACCAAGGCCCTCATCAAGTTTTTTTGAGAATCGGTATCAAGAGGTAAAATTTCGGCAAATTCCCGAACCAGGGCCTGAAAATTAACCTCCCCCTGATCGGGCTCAGAAGAGGGGGCCGCAAAATTGGTTCCTATTAGATGATCAATTTCCTGATTGACCCGGGTCAACAAATTATTTTTTAAAGCCTCAAAGTCTTCTTGGTCGGCCAAAGCCAAAACTCGATCTCGAACCCGATAGATAATCTCCCTCTGCCTATTGGCCACATCGTCATACTCCACCAGTCGTTTTCGAGCATCAAAATGAACTCCTTCGACCTTAGACTGAATTTGTTCAATTGAGCGAGAGATTAACCGATTTTCAATTGGGACATCATCTGGAAAATTAAATCGGCTCATTAGAGAGGCAATTTGCTGACCACCAAAAACCCGCATCATGTCATCATCTAGGCCAATAAAAAATCGACTTGAGCCCGGATCACCTTGTCGACCGGCCCGGCCCCTTAGCTGATCATCAATTCTCCTGGCCTCATGCCTTTCAGTACCAACAACATGTAATCCACCCAAACTCACCACCTCGTTATGCTTTTTCTGCCAATCCTTATAAGCCTTTTTATAACTTTGAATTTTGAACTTTGAATTTTGAACTTTTTTCGGTTCTTCTCCCCCCAAAACAATGTCTACTCCCCGGCCGGCCATATTGGTCGCCACCGTCACCGCCCCTTTAGCGCCAGCCTGAGCCAAAATTGAGGCCTCTTTTTCATGGTTTTTAGCATTTAAAACCTGGTGGGGGATTTTTTTGTGCTTTAATAACCGGGAAACAATCTCATTTTTTTCAATCGAGGTGGTCCCAACCAAAACCGGCTGACCTTTTTGATAAAATTGGGCCACTTCTTTAGCCACTGCGGTATATTTGACCCGCTGATTTTTAAAAATAGCGTCTTCATGATCTTTTCTGACTAACGGCCGGTTAGTGGGAATGGCTAAGGTTTCTAGGCGGTAAATTTTCCGAAATTCTTCCGCCGAGGTCATAGCCGTTCCGGTCATGCCGGATAAATATTGATAAAGCCGGAAATAATTTTGAAAAGAAATGGTTGCCAAGGTTTTAGATTCTTGTTTAATCTCCACTCCCTCCTTGGCCTCTACCGCCTGATGCAACCCTCCCGACCAGCGGCGGCCAAACATTAACCGACCGGTAAATTCATCAACAATAACAATTTCTCCATCTTTAATAACATAGTCTCGATCGATTCGGAAAAGCTCCTTGGCCTTTAAGGCATTTTCAATATGGTGAATTGTTTCAAAATCTTTTTCATAAAGATTGTCCACCCCCAAAGATTTTTCAATTTTGGTAATACCGTGATCAGTTAGGGAAACGCTTCGTGATTCTTCATCAATTAGGTAATCGGTTTGAACTGAGAGCGAACGAATTAGGCGAGCAAATTGATAATATTTTTCGGTCGGTTCGGCTTCAGGAGAGGAAATAATTAAGGGGGTCCTGGCCTCATCAATTAGAGCAAAATCGACCTCATCAACAATGGCAAAATAGTGAGGCCGTTGAACTTTATCACCCAAGTTATGAGCCATATTATCGCGAAGGTAATCAAAGCCAAACTCATTATTGGTCCCATAAGTAATATCAACCTGATAGGCTTCTTTTCTTTCTACCGGCCGCAAATGGCCCAATCGATCATCATCCGCCTTTTGATTGAATTCAGGGTCGTAAACAAAAGCCTGATCATGAATTATTCCCCCGGTTTTTAGCCCTAAAAGATAAAAAATTTGCCCCATCCAGCCAGCATCTCGCCTGGCCAAATAATCATTGACCGTTACCAAGTGAGCCCCCTTACCCTCCAGGGCCCGCAAAAAAAGAGCTGGAGTGGCCGCTAAAGTTTTTCCCTCACCGGTCTTTTGTTCAATTATCTTACCCTCAAAAAGAGCAATGGCGGCCATCATCTGAACATCAAAATGGCGCTGGCCAATAGTTCTTTTGGCCGCTTCTCGAACCAAAGCAAAAGCTTCTGGTAAAAGATTATCTGAATTTCCCTTGCTTAATTTTTTCTTTAAATCCCGAGCCTTTTTGTTAATTTGGCTATCGGTTAGCTTTTCTAAATCAAGCTCCCAAGCATTAATTTTATCCACCAAACCCTGAAAACGATCCAGCTCTTGTCTTTGAGAAGAAAATAGTTTTGTCAAAAATCCAAACATATCTTATTTATTATAGCAACCTTGCCTCAAAACTTAAAAACCAAAATCAGTACCGGTCCTATAAGCCCTATAAGACCCATATCGGGCTCAAAAATAAGATATAATCAACTCGTGGCTAGCGTCACCTTTTTAACCCAAACCCTTGGTTGTCGTGTCAATCAGGCCGAAACCAAACAAATCGCCGATAAGTTGGTTTCTTGGGGATATCAGCCTTGTCAAAAACAACAATCTCCCCAAGTTATTATCTTAAACACTTGTGTTATTACTCAAAAAGGAGAACGAGAAAGCGTTAAAACTATCCGCCAAGCAAAGAAACAATACCCCGATAGCTTCTTAATCGTCACCGGCTGTGCCGTTAACTTGTGGCTTAATATTACTAAAAAAGAACTCCTTCCTCCAGCCGATTTATTTATCAACAACGAAGAAAAGGCCAAGATTGCTAAAATTATCACCAACCGCTTTCCTCTCGATCCTGACATTACAAAGCCAAAGAGCTTACAAGTACCGGGATCTGTAAAGCGAAGTTTTATTAAAATTCAGGATGGCTGTAATCATTTTTGTTCTTACTGTATTGTCCCCCACCTAAGAACCAAGCCTACCAGCAAAAACTCCGAACAGATTGTTAGAGAAATTAATCAGGCTCATCGGGCCGGAATCCGAGAAGCTATTCTTTGCGGCATTAACCTTTCCTCTTATGGTCATGACCTTGATCCGCCGGTCTCTTTTTCTTATTTAATCAAAGAAATCTTAGAAAAAACGACTATTCCTCGATTGTCATTGAGTTCATTAACCCCCAAACTAATTAATCAAGAACTGATTAACATTTTCATTGCCGATCAAAAAAAAGATCAACGATTATCCTCCTATTGGCATCTGGCTCTCCAATCGGGGTCCGAATCGGTTCTAGGCCGAATGAAGCGCCAAACCGACCTTAAGCAATTAACCAGGTCACTACAATATATTAAAGAGGCTCTGCCTCATTTTACTCTCCGGGCCGATATTATCATTGGTTTTCCTGGTGAAACAGATCAGGAATTTAACCAAACTCTAGGATTCATTAAAAACAATGGCTTTACCTTTGGTCATCTTTTCCCCTATTCGCCTCGGCCCAAAACCCTAGCCCAAGAAATGCTCAAACGAGGTGTTTGGCAAATCGTTTCTGATCAAACTAAAAAATTCCGAAGAGAAAAACTAATTTTTGCTCTTGGAAAAAATAGACAAACAGAGGCAAAAAACTTGGTAGGCAATCAAAGACCGGTCCTAATTTTAAAATCAACCTCTTATGGCTGGTGGGGATTATCGGACAATTATTGGCCCACTAAAATTAAGGTCAAAAAAAATACCACTGGAGAGTTAGTGGGTAAAATTATTCCAGTTAAAATAACTGATTTTGAAGACAAAACCCTAAGGGGCAATCTTGTCCGTACCAACTAAATCTTGCAAGACTTTGGGAATAAGGACTGAGCCGTCTTTTTGTTGATTGTTTTCCAAAATGGCAATTAAAATTCTCGGGCTGGCTAAAACGGTATTATTCAGAGCATGGACAAAAACCTTTTCTCCTTTCTGGTTTGAGTAGCGAATATTTAAGCGGCGTGACTGCCAATCGGTTAGGTTGGAGTCAGAGTGAGTTTCACCATAGCCATGACGAGACGGCATCCAAGTTTCAATATCATACATTTTCCGCTTTCCCGCTCCCATATCGCCAGTACAAACCTTAACCACCCGATAGGCAAGACCAAAATCTTGCAAAATCCCAGCCGAAACATCTTTCATTTTTTCCAACCATTGATCAGAAACCTGATTATCGGCCCGGCAAAAAACCACCTGCTCTACTTTAGCAAATTCGTGAATCCGATAGATCCCTTGGGTGTCTTTACCGTAACTGCCCGCCTCTGATCGATAACAAGGCGTCCAGCCGGCCACCATAACTGGCAAATCAGCCTCTTTCAGGGTGGTATTGGCAAAATAGGCCAAGAGGGATGGTTCAGCCGTGCCGGCCAAATATTCCGGCTCTCCCGATTCTTCACCCGAAGACAAACGAGAGGGGTTGGCAATTTGGTAAACATCTTCTTTACCAAAAGGAAAATGGCCGCTACCAACAAGAGCAAATTCTCGCAAGATTGTCGGCGGGACCATCGGGGTAAAACCAGCCTCAATTATTTTTTGCCAAGCATAAAAAAGAACGGCAAAGTGAAGTTTGGCCGCCTCATTTTTTAAATAATAACCACGAAAACCAGCCGTTTTGGCCCCCTTTTCTAAATCAACTAAATCTAACTTCTTGCCTAGGGCAATATGGTCTTGTACGGGAAAATCAAATTCTGGTATTTTCCCCCAAACCTCAATCTCTTGGTTGTCTTCGTCTGTTTTACCAATTGGAGTATCGTCAGAGGGCAAGTTAGGCACTTGAAGCATTAGTTGTTGGTACTGATCGGTTGCTGTTCTTAGTTGAGGTTCTATTTCTTGAATTTTTAGCTTAATTTCTTTCCCTAGGACAATATCTCTTTTTTTGGCGGCTTCCTTTCTTTGAGCCCGAAGATTGTCAATGGTTTTTACTAGTTCGCGACGACGATTATCAACCAAAACAAGGCGATCAATTAAGCTTTCATCCATTTGTTTATCGCGAGCCGCCTTCTTGACCAGCTCTTGATTGTGGCGAATAAAGTTAATATCGAGCATAATTCAAGTTCAAAATTTAAAGTTCAAAGTTCAAAACAAGAGCCCAAAAGCTTAAGCTTTAAGCTAAAAGCTTTGACGTTTTCAGCTTTTGCGCTTTGCGTTTTTACAGAGCTAATTTATTATCTATTCCTAACCTTCAATTAGGGCCCTTCAATCGCTATCCTACAACCCTAACATCTCGCTAATCTCCTGCATCGACTCTAAGGCAATTTTAACAAATTCTTCTAAAGGAATCCCTAATTTCTCCTGGCACATTTTAATATCCTCTCTTCTGGTACCGGCGGCAAAACGCTTAACCGGAAATTTCTTCAAAACCGATTCCACCGTAACCGATGATAATTTTTTATCCGGTCTTACCAGAGCACAAGCAACAATCAGGCCCGTTAACGAATCGCCACAAAATAGAGCCCAATCCATTAGTATTTCCGGTTTAACCCCATTATTGTGCCAATTGTGAGCCGCCACCGCCTGAAGAATATTATCAGGCAAACTAATGTTTTCTTCAGCCAAAATCTCTCTTATTTTTAGGCCATGTTCTTGGGGGGTGGTATTATCATCATAATCTAGGTCATGAACTAGCCCCGCCAAACCCCAAGAGTCCTCGTCTTCGCCCAAGCGCCTTGCCAAGCCTCTCATAAAAGCCTCCATGGCTAGCATGTGCTTGATAATATTTTCATTATCAATTCGATGTCTGATAATCGTCAAAATTTTTTCTCTATTCATTTTTCTTTCGGTTTAAGAGTGGGGAAAAGAATTACGTCACGAATATTCTCCTGGCCGGTCAAAAGCATTACCAATCGATCAACCCCCAAACCCAAACCGCCAGTCGGGGGCATACCATACTCCAGGGCTTCTAAAAAATCCTCGTCCATTGGCGAAGCCTCTTTATCGCCGGCTTCACGCCTTTTCGCTTGATCCTCAAAAAACTGTCGCTGTAAAAGAGGATCGTTTAATTCCGAATAGGCGTTACCAATCTCAAACCCGGCAATATAGGGTTCAAAACGTTCAATTAAATCTTGGTTATCCGGTTTTAATTTGCAAAGAAAGGTAGTTTCTTTAGGAAAATCGGTAATAAAAACCGGCCCAGTCAAGTGGGGCTCGACCTCTTCAAAAAGATCGGCGATTGCCAAACCCCGGTTATAACCACCAACTAATTTTGTGCCCTTCTTTTTTAGCTTGGCTTTTAATTCTTGATCAGAGGTTTTACCCACCTCCCAACCTAAATATTTTCCAATTGCCTCAAACATCGACAGTCTGGGCCAGGGGGTTTTAAGATCAATCTTTTGACCGGAAAAAGTAATTTTGGTGGTCCCTAACACTTTTTGGGCAACTTGAGAATAAATTTTTTCGGTTAAATTCATCATGTCGTTATAATCGGCATAAGCCCAATAACATTCCATTAGAGTAAATTCTGGGTTATGACTTTTATCTACCCCTTCATTCCTAAAATTATGATCGATCTCATAAACTTTATCTAGGCCGCCGACAATTAACCGCTTTAAATAAAGCTCGTCAGAAATTTTTAAATAAAGATCGGTGTCAAGGGCGTTGTGGTGGGTAATAAATGGTTGGGCCGAAGCGCCACCATAAATCAGTTGCAGAGTGGGAGTTTCTACTTCCAAAAAACCCTCATCATCTAAAATTTGCCTCATCGCAGTAACAATTTGGCTTCTTAAAATAAAGGTGTTCCGCGACTGCTCATTAACAATCAAATCTAAATATCGCTTTCGAGACCTAGTCTCAATGTCTTTAAGGCCTTTCCATTTATTGGGTAAAGACCTTAAAGACTTGGCTAAAATTTGCCAAGAAGAAACCCTAATGGTTGTTTCGCCTCTTTTGGTTTTAAACACCAGGCCGGAAAGAGCTAAAAAATCACCAACATCTAATAATTCCAGCTGTTGATATCTTTCTTTTTCTAAATCGTCCAGAAAAAAAGCTGCCTGAACTTGACCTGAACCGTCCCTAAGGTCGGCAAAAGTCATCCCACCATGAGAACGCCAAGCCATAACCCGACCCACGACGGTTGTTTCTTGACCCATTTTGCTTCGAGCCTTGACAATTGGGGTATATTGAGGTGTTCGGGGTGGATAAGGGTCAATTCCTAAAGAACGCAGTTTCTTTAGTTTAGCAATTCTCTCCTTTTTAATTTTTTCCAAACGACCAGCCATTTGGCTACTAGTTTATCATAAAAAAAGACCAGCTTATTTAACAGCAACAATCTGATATTTTACTTTCCCTTTGGGGGTATCGGCTATTACCTTATCACCAACCCTGCGGCCCATTAAAACCCGGCCCAGGGGTGAGGTATAAGAAATTTTCCTATTTAAGGGGTCCGATTCATGTTCGCCCACTAACTGATAAACCAATTCCTGACCATCACCGTTTTTTATCGTTACCAGACTTTCTAAACCAATCTCGGAGCTGCCATTGGCCCCGCTAACGATTTTAACATTAGCCAAAACCATTTTTAGCTCTTCGATTTGAGTGTCCAAAAGGGTTAAGTCTTCTCGGGCGGCGTGATATTCGCTGTTTTCTCTTAAGTCGCCCATCTGTCGGGCGGCTTCCACTCGCTCAACAGCCTTGGGCCGTTGAGCTTCTAAATTAACAAGCTTATTCTTAAGGCTTTCCAACCCCTGTTTGGTCATTAATTTCTTTTCACTCATTATTTTCCCAATTTAAATAATTTTAATAACTAATAGATTCCCACAGGCTTTGCCCGTGGTCCTTTCCGTTTCGCCCTGTTCACCCGCCACAGGCGGGTGAGCTATTGATATCGGTTTCATCCACAGGCTTACAGCCGTGGTTTTCACCTATCTTGAAATAAAAAAATAACAACTTTGCTTATTTTTAACAAAAAGAGGTAAAGGAAAGATCCCAATAAAACGGGCTTTTTTAAAATTTAATCACCAACAATGAAACAGATTATAATACCAGGTTAATCGCTTGTCAAATTAAGAAATTAAAAAACCAAAAAAACCTTCTTGGCAAATCCTGGCCTTGTTTAGTATAATTGATAATTGAGGATCCTAGGTTAAAAGTCAAAAATAAATGGGTTTTGGTTTTCTTAATTTTAAATTTTAATTTTTGACTTTGGATCCGAATTTTAACTTTTAATTTTGAATTTTGAATTTTTAACTATTACTTGTTTTCATTCCCAAAACTTTTAACTTTGAACTGTCAACCAATTTTTAACTTTTGACTTTGAACTTTTAACTATTACTGGCCCCATCGTCTAACGGTTAGGACGCTAGGTTCTCATCCTAGTAATGCGAGTTCGATTCTCGCTGGGGCTACTGACCCAGGCGAGGTAAGAACTCGCCAAAGATTATAATTATTAAGATTTTCCTCTTAATCCTCTAAGAGATTACTAGCGGTTTTAAAAAGTCTCTCTTTATAAATACAGTAAAGTATTTATATCGCCAAATAGAGAAATAAACAACAATTTCTTTCTTTTTTTATAAATACAGTAAAGTATTTATAAAAAACCTTATAATTATTAATAAGGTGGGTAATTAAGGAACATTAATTTAAAATATTAAAAAAATAGATTCCCACAGGCAAAACCAATGACTCTATCTTATCTTAAGAAAAGATAGAATTTACCAATTTACAATTTTCAATTCCCAATGAATTTCCTAATAATTCAATTGCCAATTATATTTATATTTTTATTGAAAACTAATAAATTGAATAATTCACCAAAAAAATTGGTCGGTTGAAAAATTCGAAAATTAATTCTACTGTGGTTTTGGCCTTATCTTGAAATAACAGGGTGTTCTTTTTTTGTGTCTTTTTTTGTGCTTGCATTCGGTTAAATTATATGTTATATTTTTTATAGATGATTGACCAAGCGCTAGAAACGCCAAGACAAAGGGGCCGCCAACCAGAAACCGAAAAGAGGAATAATCTTAACTTTGGTTGGGAAAGCTATGCTAGCCCCAGACACCCCAACAGCAATGAAGATGTCTTGTTGTGTTTGCCGGATAGAGGAGTTTTTGCTGTTTTTGATGGTGTTGGCGGAGTCGAGCATGGCCAAAACGCCGCCACTTTGGCCAGAGACAGCCTGGAAAAATTCTTTTTTGAAACAAGAACGGCCGATTCTGCCGCTGAGGCTGCTGTCCAAGCAAGAAAAGCGCTTATTTTTGCCAGTCAAGAAATTGGCCAAACAGGAAAAGAAACCAGGCAAAACGGTCTAACCACCGGCGTTTTAGCCTATTTCTGGGAAAACCCGCAAGATCCAAAAGAAAGAGTTTTAATTGTTGCCAATGTTGGCGACAGCCGTGTTTACTCTTTAAGAGATGGTCAAATGGAGCAAATAACCATTGATGATGGCCCAATCACAGATAGCGCCATCAATGAAGAACAAGCCCGGAAAATTCAGGCCAAGCTAAATAATTGTCTTGACCCCGACAGCGAACTTAACCCATCAGAAAACCGCCTTTTCCGGCAAAGAAATAGAATTTTTCAGGCCTTAGGCCAAGATCAGGCGGTTATCCCAACCACTCATATTTTACCCCTAACCGGTCGAGAAACCATTATCATTTGCTCTGATGGTGTTTCTGATAATTTAACCGATCAAGAAATTCAAACTATCGTTCAAGCTAATCCCAATAACCAGCAAGCGGCCAGAAAACTAGCCGACGAAGCCAAGAGAAGGAGTCAAGCCAATCACCCCCGAGCTAAGATGGATGATATTACCGCCATTGTCGTCGAAAACAGAATTAAATCTGAGCCTCGGCCAAACGAAATAAAAGAAACTGGACCAGTGGCAATTGGTTCCTCGGTTCGGATCCAAAGAAGTAACGGCCTTATCGAACCGGGCTGGACAATTGAAAGCCTCGATACCAAGACCGGATTCGCCTTTGTTACTAAACTAGAGCCAGAAGAAGACTTATTTTTAAGAAAAAGGGTCGCCCTGGGGTTAATAGATCGGCTTAACCGGCCCGCTAAGGTTTCCGATATTAGAACCGCAGAAAATCTTGATCAACTCCTCGACACCATAAACCAACTAGGGCAAATTGAAGGTTCCCAGCAAACATTTACTAGCGAAGACCTGCTTTATTTGATTCCAGAAGTTGTGGCCGGTAGAGAAAAACCGAATGTCTTACCCAGAGCTGGTGATTTAAGAAGAACAGTAATAGGGTTAGTGGAAAAAGGGTTAAAAAAATAAACAAAAGGTGAGGGAAACTCCCTTCAACCCTCCATCACCAACATGGCCGATGGTTTCCCCTTTTGCTCTAGAGTTTTTGTTTTTTGCTACCAGACAGGGCCTCTTTGAGAACTTGATCCAGTTGATCGGCAAAAATAAACTTCATTTCTTTTTTAATTTTGGTCGGGATATCTTCTAAGTCTTTCTTGTTATTTTTAGGCAAAACTACCGTTTTCAAACCGGCTCGATGAGCGGCCAAAACCTTTTCCTTAACACCACCAATCTCCAGAACCCGACCCCGGAGAGTAATTTCGCCAGTCATACCAACGTCGTGTTTGAGAGGTTTACCAGTTAGAGCTGAAATCACCGCTGAGGCAATAGCGACACCGGCAGAAGGGCCATCTTTGGAAACAGCCCCCTCCGGAACATGAACATGAATATCAATTTTTTCCGCAAAACCTTTATCGAGCTGGTAGGTTTGCCAGTGGGAACGAACATAAGAAATAGCCGCCTGGCAAGATTCCTTCATCACTTCGCCTAGTTTTCCGGTTAATAAAATCTTGCCCTTACCGGGCATTAAGGCCACTTCAATAAATAAAATTTCTCCACCGGCCTGAGTCCAAGCCAAACCAGTTGCCTTGCCGACTTCGTCTTGACTATCGGCGGTGACTTTGGAAAACTGGGCTGACCCAAACAAAGAGCGAACCTGAGCAACAGTAATTCTTTTGCTAACTTTTTTGCCTTCGGCAATTTTTCTGGCCAGTTTTCTGGCTAGGCGAGCCATTTCTCTTTGCAGTTGACGAACCCCCGCTTCTCGAGTATAACGGTCAATTATTTCAATATAGGCCGCCGTAGTTAGCTCAAATTTATTTTTACCCAACCCCCGCCCCTGGGCCTCTTTTGACCAAAGATAGTCCTTGGCAATATGATACTTTTCTTCATCGGTATAACCAGGAAAGCGAATTATTTCCATCCGGTCACGAAGGGCGGGCGGAATTGTATCTAAAACATTGCCGGTAGTAATAAAGAAAACTTGGGACAAATCATAAGGCACTCCTAAGTAATGATCGGAGAATTCTTTGTTTTGTTCCGGGTCCAAGGCCTCCAATAGAGCCGCTGAAGGATCACCACGAAAATCATTACCCACCTTATCAATTTCATCCAACATAAAAACCGGGTTAACAGTTCCGGCTTCTTTCATACCCTGAATTAAACGACCAGGTAAAGCACCAACATAAGTGCGCCGATGGCCTCTAATTTCCGCCTCATCTCGAAGACCACCCAAGGAAACCCGAGTAAATTGTCTACCCATGGCTCGAGCAATCGATTTACCAACCGAAGTTTTGCCCACTCCTGGCGGACCGATAAAACAAAGAATTGTTGGCGAAGAAACGTTTTCCTTTTGTTTGGCCTGTAGTTGAATTACCGCTAGGTGCTCCAAAATTCGTTCTTTAATCTTTTCCAAACCATAGTGGTCCTGATCAAGAATTTTTTGGGCTTTTTTGATGTCAAGATTGCTTTTCGATTTTTTAGCCCAAGGGATATCGGTCAGCCACTCCAGATAAGAATAAATATAACCGCTTTCCGGATTCATGGGCGACATTTTAGCTAATCGGGACAATTCGGATTTGGCTTTTTCGGCCACTTTTTTGGGCATTTTACCCCCAATAATTTTCTTTCTTAATTTCTCAATTTCCGGATCGGTAGCCTTAGTCCCCCCCATCTTGCCTAACTCCCGATCAATCATTTCTCGACGCTGTCTTAAAATTGCCTCTCTCATTGACTTGTCAAATTTGTCTTGAGCTTTGGAGCTAATCTGCTGATCCAACTCCAAAACTTTAATTTCCTGAACTAAATATTCGATGGTTTTTTTGGCTCGCCTGACCAAATCGTCAATCTCCAAAAGAGATTGCTTATCTTTACCGGCAATTTCCAAAATCATGGCCACTCGATTAACTAGCTCCTGGGGATTTTCCGAAGACAGATTACCCAAAGCCTGAGGATCAATTATTTTGCCCAAGGCCATGGCTTTTCTTAATTGTTCAACAAGAAGCCCGGCCAAGGCATGAATGTCTTCACTTGAACTGGTTTCCACGCCTGGCAAAGAGGTAATTTTACCAATCAAAAAAGGTTTATCTTTTGATAAACTATTTAACCTGGCCCGATCCAAGCCTCGAACAATGACATAAATTGCTTTACCGGAACGTAAAACGTTTTCTAATTCAACAATCGTGCCTACTTGGTGAAGATCGTCTTGACTGGGGTTATTGGTGCGCGGGTTTTTCTGACAAACCAGAAAAACTTTTTCTTTTTCTTTGTGGGCCCAATTAATGGCTTCAACCGATTGGGTCCGGCCAAAAGTTAGAGTCGCTTCAGTACCAGGGAAAACAACCGTATCCCTAAGAGCCACCACGACCATTTCTTTTTCAGCTGGTTTTTTCCTTTCTGGCTTTAAAATTAAAGACACCCCTTATAAGTTAATAGTTAAAAATTAAAAGTTAAAAGCCAATAGTTAAAAGTTAAAAATAATTTATCGACAGTGAGTTTTTTAAATTCTCCAAATCCTAACTTCTAAACAAATTGAAAATTTAGATTGTCAAAAAACACCAATATGAAAAGAGGATAAGTGAATTATTTAGCAGTCTAACATAAAATCTGCTAATCGTCAATTGGTTGATATTTTTGCTTAATCTCAACGACTTTATTTTCCATTTCTGATAATTGTTTTTTTAAAAAGGCGGCCAGCTCTAGACCTTTCTCTAATTTAACAATTCCCCCCTCTAAATCAACCGTCTCATTTTCAAATTCTTCGACGATTTTTTCTAATTCCCCAAAGGCGGCCGATAAGCTTTTTTTAATTGTTTTAGCGTTCATTATTTATTTTTAACCTCGGAGACAAGTTGTCCTTGATAAAAACGAGTAGTAATTTTATCACCGGTAGAAACTTTACTTGGGCTCTTAATTATTTTAGCACGTTCATCCAGGGTTAGAGTAAAACCCCGCTTTAAAATCGCCCGGTGGTCATAGCTTAATAATAATTTTTCTAAGGAATATCGCGCTTTTTGTCGGGTTTGAATTTGACGCAAAAAAGAATTAATACCGCTGGCAAAACGGGCCAATAATATGGCTGATTCCTGAAATTGATTTTGATAATAAAAAGTTAGCCTGTTGGCAAGATTAACCAAATTATCTTTCTGAACCAAAATTTGACCCTGATAAGAATCAATTAGTCCCTGAACCAGACTATCAACCGCCAGTAAGGCTTCTTCTTGGTGTTTTCTAATCATTTGGGCCGCCGCCGTTGGTGTGGACGAACGAAAATCAGCCACCAAATCGATTAGACAATCGTCGGCCTCATGGCCAATAGCCGCCAAAAGCGGCACCTTAGCCCCGTAAACCGCTTCCGCCACCACCCGACTATTAAAAGGTAAAAGATCTTCCAAGCTTCCCCCGCCCCGAGTTAAAACCAACAAGTCATACCTTCCGGCTCTCTGATTAAAAAAATCTAAGGCTTGGACAATTTGATTAATCGCCTCATCACCCTGAACTAAAACCGGATAAAAATCAATCCTTAGTCCTGAAGATTGCTCGGCCAAAACGCTAACAAAATCAGAGTAGGCTCGTGATCCGGGAGCAGTTATTAAACCAATTCTCCTCACCAGACGAGGCAGGGCCCTTTTTCGGGCCGGATCAAAATAGCCTAGAGCCATCAAGTCTTGCTTTAACTTTTCATAAGCCTCTTTTAATGCCCCTCTTCCGGCCGGGGCAATAGAACGAGCGAATAAGGAAAATCGCCCGGTTTTTTGATAAATTTTTGGCCAACCATCAACCCGAACCCTCATTCCCTCTTGCAAAACTTGCCAATTGGGAATTCGACCCAAGGGTGAAAAGATGCTAACACTGGCCTGGTTATCTTTTAGAGTGGCAAAAAACCAACGGCCGGAATTAGTGTTAATTTGGGATAGTTCGCCTTCAACAATAACCTGAAGAGGAGAAATAATTTCGTCAATTAATTGATTAAATTGAGAAACTGACAAAATCTGACTTTTAAGATCGGGGTTCAACATAAAAAAAGTTATTTACCTGCCTCTTGAGCTTTGCTAACATAAGCTTCGTCCTCGGTCCTAATAATAATAATATCGTCGGTTCTAATAAAAAGCGGAGTTTCGATTTGAACTCCCCCCTCAATGATCACTTTTTTGGTCGCCGCTTGGGCAGTATTGCCGGCCACTGCTTCCGGAGCCTGAATGACTCGCCGCTTAACCTTGGCCGGCGGTAAAATTCCCACCGGCTCATCAGCAATAAATTGCAAACGATAATTTTCTCCCTCTTTCAAAAATTTGGCAAAGTCGCCAATTTTTTTTATTAACAAGCTAATTTGATCATAGGTTCGGGGGTGCATAAAAAAGGCCTCATCCCCAGATCGATACATAAAACTCATAGTTTCTAAAGACAAATCCACGGTCTCAAATTTATCGGTGGGCCTAAAGGCTTCCTCTAGAGTGGTATCAGTTTGAAGATTTTTTATTTTAGTCCGATAAACTGCCCCACCTCGACCTAAGTGTTTTGCCCGAACTGACAAAACTACAAATGGATCGCCACGAAAAATAAGGGCTTCACCAACTTTAAAATCAGCAATAGAAATTTTGGCCATATCGGACTTAATAATAACTTATCAGGTATAACGAAACAAGATGTTTTTACCCGATCCCAAATCGGATAACTTAAAAATCCAAAGCATAAAGTTCAAATATCAAAACTTTCAGCTTAAAGGCTTTTAGGCCTACTCTTAAGTTCTGAGCCTTATTGTCTGTTTTACTATCTCTTCTACTTCGGGCAAATTATTAGTCCTTACTAGCCGGCTTCTTAACTTCTTGGCCCCCGGAAAACCGGCGGCATACCAAGCCAAGTGTTTGCGTAAAATAATAAAGTTTTCTTGGCCAAAGCACTCGACAAAATATCGAGCATGGGCCATCATTACCGAAAGTCTTTCTTCCTTGCTGGGCACCTTGTCGGCAAAAACCCAGGGATTACCTAAGGCGGCCCGACCAATCAAAACCCCATCCAAGTGATATTTTTGGCTAATTTCCTGGCCCTGCCTAAAAGAGCCAACACCACCATTACCAATCAATATTTTTTTATTCTGGTGGGCAATTGCTGCTGCTGCCCTTAGGCTTTCCCAGTCCACCGGCCCCGAATGAGCAGCCGATAATAATCGACCGTGAACAGTTAGGGTTTTAATCGGTAGTTCTAACAAAAAAGCCAGCCAATCTTCTACTAGAGGCCGATTAAGCCCAGGTCGAGTTTTTATCGATAAAACCGGGACTACTTTTTGATTTTTTTTGTTTCCCCGCTGATAATTTTTCTTTTGGACTGCTTTGGCGGCCGCCACTAATCCGGCATCAGCCACCTCGGTAATTTTTTTACCCTTTTCCCAATCGTCCAGGCCTTTTTTGGTGGCCAAAACCAATTCTTTGGCAAGGGGCCGGTTATTAATTAACCTGGCCCCGCCGCCCCGAGCAGTAACGCTTTTAACGGGACAACCCATATTAATATCAACCCCATCAAAACCCAAGTAGGCAATAATAAAAGCTAATTGATAAAAAAGGTTCGGGTTAACTCCGGAAAGCTGGGCCACAATAGGTCTTTGGTGAGAAGAATACCAAAAGCGGTTAAAAATCTTTTCCGGACGAGCGGCGGCATATTCAACATTGACAAACTCGGTAAAAATCACCCCCGGCTGGCCGTATTGAGCGGTAATTTGGCGCATTGGCTCATCAGTAATCCCATCCATAGGAGCCAAACCAACAATCGGGCTTGATAAATTTTCCCAGAAAGACATACTTTAAGGGCTATTTTATCATTTAGCCAAGAGGGGGTAAAAAAAAGTCAGACCAGACGGTTCTGATTGTCAGATATTTTTAAGTGTTTTTTGGCTCGGTCAGTCGCTACCCGACCCCGGGAAGTTCGTTTCAAAAAACCTAATTTCATCAAATAGGGTTCATAAACATCGACAATTGTTCCGGTATCTTCAACTAATCCAGCTCCTAAATTCTCAATACCCACCGGCCCGCCCTGATAATTATTAATAATCAATTTTAATAATTTTCGATCAACTCCGGTTAAGCCAATTTGATCAATATCAAGATCATCCAAAGCCTTTTGGGCCGTTTTTTTATCAATTTTGCCATTACCCTTAACTTGAGCAAAGTCACGAACCCGCTTTAACAGGCGATTAGCAATCCGAGGTGTACCCCGAGATCGGCGGGCAATTTCTAGCGCCCCCTCATGGTTAATTTGAATTGCTAAAACTAAAGCGGAATTAATAATAATTTCGACTAGATTTTCCGGCCGGTAAAAGTCCAGTTTATGAACCAAGCCAAACCGGTCTCGCATCGGCGAGGAAATTAAACCAATGCGCGTGGTTGCCCCAACCACAGTAAAACGCTTTAATTTCAATCTAATTGATCGAGCTGAAGGGCCTTTGCCGACAATAATATCCAGAGCATAGTCTTCCATAGCCGGATAAAGAGTTTCCTCCACTATCTTGTTAAGCCGATGGACCTCATCAATAAATAAAATATCGCCTTCTTTAAGATTAGTTAAAATGGCGGCTAAATCCCCCGCCCGAGACAGAGCCGGGCCAGAGATAATTTTAATGTCAGTGGCCATTTCCCGAGCCAAAATACAAGCTAGGGTAGTTTTACCCAAACCCGGCGGCCCATAAAACAAAACATGTTCTAGGGGTTCTTTTCTTTGTTTAGCGGCTAAGATAAAAATTTTTAACTGCTCTTTTAGAGCTGTTTGACCAATGAAAGCGGTTAGAGTCTTGGGGCGCAGGCTATCAAGAAGCTCTTTTTCTGATCGATCTTGGTTAGAATTTTTTTTAGTCATTACCGGATAAAAGCTTTAAGGCTTGAGCGATTTTTTCCTCTTCTTCCTGAGAGGGGTCAATTTTATTAATAATCAAGCGGACTTCTTCTTTACTAAAACCAAGCTGAATAAGGGCCTGATAAACGGTTGGCTCCTTAATCTCGGCTTCCTTTTCTTCTCGAACCCGATCCTGATCCAGAACCGACCTTAAATCAACAATTAATCTTTGGGCAGTTTTTTTGCCAATCCCCTTAATGGCCTGAAAAAAGGCCACATCGGCCTTGTCAATGGCGGCCTCAATTTCTTCCCCATCGTGATTATTAAAAATCGGCAGGGCTGTTCGCGGACCAACCCCAGAAACAGAAGTTAACATGGTAAAAATTCTTACTTGGTTTCGGGAAGAAAAACCATAAAGATCAACCGCCCTTTCACCAATTATCAGGCTGGTATAAAGAGTCGCTTTTTCGCCAATTTCCAGGCTGGTAATTAAATTGGCCGGAACCAAAACCCAATAGCCGACTTGACCGGCCAAAATTTCTACTCCTCGAAGATTTTTAAAATTAATTATTCCTGTTAAAGAGCTAATCATATTAGTTGGTCTTTCTTCATCGTAAAAAGATGGGTTAGGGCGGCGGCAACAGCATCGGCGGCGTGATTGTTGGCCAGCTGATTATTTTCTCCCAGCTCTTGCCTAACCATACTCACCACCTGATTCTTATCGGCCCGGCCATAACCGGTAAGGGCAACTTTGATTTGCAAGGGAGTATATTCAAAAACTCTTGCTCCCGATTGATGGGCGGCGGTCTTAATCGCCCCCATGGCTTGAGCGACCAAAAGGGCAGTTTTAGTGTTTTTGGCAAAAAAAAGCGACTCAATCGCCAATTCCTCGATCTGATATTTTTGACAAAGATTAATAACCTGTTGGTAAAGTTGGCCCAACCGGTCAGACAAATCATCCGTCTTTTTGGTTACCAGACAACCGCAAACAGATAGGGTTTTATTGTCAGGCAAAACTGCCCAACCGCAAGAGGCCAAACCCGGGTCAATTCCCAAAACCATAATAATTATTAGTATAGCAAATACTATCGGAAGATCCTTTTACACCCCCGGGGTGTAAATAGGAAATAAAAAAAACTACTAAACTAATTAACGGGCAATAATTTCTATGTTAGAAATAGCCACCGGATTAACCGGTGAAGAGGTCCCCCCGTTTGGGCTGGGCCGAACCGGACTTGAGGCAATTTCATCAACTGTTTCTATTCCTTCAACAACCTGACCGAAAATAACATAATTAGGGGGCAAATCATTATCCTGATGCATAATAAAAAATTGACTGCCGTTAGTGTTGGAACCGGCATTAGCCATAGCCACCGTTCCTCGAGTGTATTGACCCGCAAAGGATTCATCGGCAAATTGGTAACCTGGACCACCGGTACCATCCCCCTTAGGACAACCACTCTGAATCATAAACCCCTCAATGACTCGATGAAAGATGATCCCCTCGTAAAAACCTTCATTGGCCAAAAAGACAAAGTTGTTAACGGTTATTGGCGTTTCCTTTTCTAATAAATCGATGGTAATTATCCCGGCCGAAGTCGTCAAAATAGCCCGATAGTCCAAATCTGGATTAATAATTTGATCGGGCGGTGTCGGCCAACTGGTTTGTTTTTGATTATTATTCATTTCTTGATCTACCGCCTCTTGCTCAGACGCAATGTCTGTCGACAAAGAAAGGTGGTCAGAATCTTGGCGATTCCCACCTCCGGTTAAAAAATCGTCTTGACCGGGAATTATTTCTCCCTGGGGCCGAAGAGCAAAACCAAGCCCCACCAAAACCAATAAAACAACCGACCCCAAAACTAAATTTCGCCTTTTCATAAACCCTCAAACACGCCTAATTAACCTTGCCTTACTGACGATCTCCATTAACCGCCCCTCATCAACCTCAATCACTTTTTCGCCGGTCAGGTTTTGATATTCCTGAAGGTCTTCTGATAAAGAGTCTTGCAGTTGCCCCAGGGCCAAACGCATTTCTTTGATTCTCTCCTCTATTGAGGCCACGGCCGGATCTTTTAAAATTTGTTTCTTGGTGGCCAAGAGAATCCCCCTAGCCTCTTCGTGCTTGCCCTCATGATCCTGATAAACGGGGTCGTTTTCAAAAGCGCCCTTGAACATATCGCGCTGTTCTTTCAGTTTTTCCTTAGCCTCTTCAATTAAGATATGGGTTCGTCTGATTTTACCTTCTAGAGCCAGGGAGGCGATGTTATTTTGGGAATCGGCCATGGCTAAGACTATACAAAAAGACCCTCATCCCGTCAAGGGGAAAAAAATAATTGTTAAAGAAGGCGGCTCTTGGACCCTTTCTGACTTTGAGAATCTTCTAGAAAATAAAGATCGTAACCAAAATCATCGGTCCCCACCAACTCACCTTGACCGGAGACAACAGCCTCAAAGGGGGCGCAATGTGGACAGCCAGACTCACCTTGAGGACAAAGAAAACGATCCACTTGACGACCAAGGCGAATTTTTTTACCAATCTTTATTAGCTTTTCCTTGGTTTTTTCCTGATTGGGCAAATCCACCGGCTGAGGGTAATTTTGACGATCTAAATACCAAAAAGAGGCTCGTCTTACCGGTCTTTCCTGACATTCTTGAGCAATTAGTTGATAAATCGGTAACTGTAGAGAATCTTCTTCTTCGGTTCCCTTACCAGTCTTAAAGTCAATAATAGCAACCGCATCCTCGTCTGGTAAATATTCTAACCAGTCAATTTTACCGCAAAGCATTAAATTGTCGGTCTTAGATAGCCAAAAATGGGGCAAGTCTAAATTAATCTTTACCGCCAATTCTTTTAAGGGGCCAGGATATTCAGTTATTCTGGCAATCATCTCTCGACCTCTTTGCTGATAACGACTCTCCATTTTGGGGTTAGCAAATCCACCTCGAAGTCCGGAAAATTTCTGCCAAACCTTTTCAAAGCGAGTCATTAAGGGCTGATCAAAACGTTTTTCTTTAGGAAGAGCGGAAATCTCCTCAATCGTTTCATGAACCACTTGACCCAAGGTTAGAGGAGCAGAAACCAATCTTAATTTATGGCCGCTCTTGGGGTCCCGATAAACATGTTTTAAAAAATAAGCCCGAGGGCAATTACTAAAATCGGTAATTGACGAGTGCGACAACCAAACAGCGCTATAGCGATCGGCCATAAGTTAAGCTCTAGTATACATTACTAAAACCCAAAAGGAAGAAGTTAACGATTTAAAATCCAAAGTTTATAATTTAAAAACGAGGCAAAAGAAACCCAAACCAGATATGGTACCAACAGCCAAGCCGCTCTCTTGTCAATACCAGCAAACCTAATTATTACCAACAGTAAAATAACCCACAACAGCAAAATTTCTATTAGAGCCAAGCCAATCATTTGCCAACCAAAGAAAATAATCGACCAGGCTAAATTAAGAATCAGATGACCCAAAAACAGGGCCAGGGCGGCATTTTCTTTTCTTTTCCGGCCTTTTTTTTGCCAAACCAAATAAAAACTAAGAGCCATTAAAAAATAAAGGGCAATCCACACCGGAGCAAACAACCAATTAGGCGGAGCAAAAGCTGGTTTTGTCAAGAATTGATACCAAGAATTAATCGCCGGAGCGGTAAAAAAAGAGCCAATGATTCCCGCCAGCTGACAAATAACAATTGAAAAAATAAGTTTTTGCCAGTTTTTCATTTATGGTTCTCTTCCTTTAAAGGGGGGATTTGATGCTCAGGAAAGCGATAACGATTAAGATCTGCTTTTCTAGCCTCTAAGAGAGCTTCTCTTGAACCGTCAACAAAAAAGCCTGCCTCTTCAAAAGTATCAAGGTCGGCCATATCTTGGGCAAACCGAGTCGGAGAATAGTCGGGGGGTAAAGAAAATAATCGCTCCGTCATTTTAAAAACCTCACTTTTCTCAAAGAAATTATAACAAAACTTCGCCTTATCTGTCAATTGCCACCAGCCCCCCTTTGCCCCCCCAGGATTCTCCTTTCCGAAGCTGTGAAAATTTTTGTGAAAAAAGTTTGTGCCTCTAGGGATTCTCCTTTCCAAAATAAATTTTACTTTATTTGCTAATTACCGCCGGTCTCTTTTTGATACAGGCAATCAGAATAAATCGTTAAAAGCGATAAAAAAAAAGAGTGGGAATGGAACAATTACCGACCAAAAACCGCCCTGTAAAAGCTACGATACCTTTTGGACTCATTGGAAATATTTGGAAATATTAATGAGTCACGAAACAGACAGAACAAGATACATCATTCCCCGGCTTCCAGGGTATAATTCCTGGATGAAGAAGATT
>Ga0265594_1001065_pt1 | contig 21846 bp, 23 predicted proteins | sample saktaG_11_FD_190147 | JGI IMG/M metagenome (GOLD analysis project Ga0265594, IMG submission 190147) | Saline water microbial communities from Sakinaw Lake, British Columbia, Canada - sak_2011_5_24_80m | ecosystem: Environmental > Aquatic > Non-marine Saline and Alkaline > Saline ... | reverse complement strand
TGAGGAGGTGGAAAGGGTTGTCCTTGAGTGCCGGGCTAATAAATTCAACAAAGCAGATGTCCTTGGCTGGGATTGGGCTTATGAGGTAAATGACCTAGCCAAAGCATCAGCAAAGAAGAATGGTATCGACCTCAGGCTGATTCAAATCCCCTCGGTAAACGAGCTTAAATCGGCCCTTCTTGGATTTGACTTAAAACTGTTGCAAATCCCCGACCAAGTTGTGGAGAGGCAGCTTCTTCCCCACATAAAGTTCTCTGAAGTGGCATATCTTGAGCTTGAGCCAAAAGTTAATGGCTATGAGGTTGCCTTGAAAATAACTGACTTCCAGCTTCCCCCTTCACCGGAGCTATCTGAGGTAGCAAGTAAAATAAGGTCCTCTTTTGAACTAATAGACTACTGGGCAGTTGACTGGGATTATAAGGGCGATACCTTTCACAATGGCTGGCAGTCTTACCGAACAAAAAAGAACAGAAAGATTGACCTGGAAGCTAAACATACTTACAGTGATGGTGGCGAATACCAGGTAATGATGAAGGTTGTGGATGTCTTCGGGAATGACACAAATAAAGTTCTAAAGGTGAAGGTGTGAGTAAGACTCTTTTCCCGTTGCCTCAAATTTCAAGAGCTGATGAGTGTCTAATTTATCATGATGAATCGAAAAGGGTATTTAAGAATGTATGGGCACACGCTTTATTTTTTGTTCCTGAATCTACTTCTGAAAAACTGTTAAGTCAACTTTGGGCGGTAAGAAAGAAATACAGATGTGAAAACAAGAAATTACGCTTTGCTGATATTTCAGGTAAGAAAATCTGCGAGAAAGATGGGTCTATAGTCAAAAAAGAATGGCTTCAGTATGGAGTTGAAGCATTAAGGAGTAAAGGGTCGTATACATTTAGGCCTCCTTTGAGTTGTAAGTTAGGAGTGATATTTTTTCCTACTTCGTTAGACTTGGATCTGTATGGTGGAGACACCAAAGACGAAAAGATGCTCAGGTACTTTGAAACTGTTTTAAGGATGCTTTTAAAAGGTTGTGCTCATGGTTTATATGATCGAGATAATAAATTAAAGATTAAGGGGATAATTACCGATGGCCAGCCCTGGAATAGAGAGCTTGATGAAATTAGAATTTTGGACCATTTAATAGCTGAGGTAAGAGAATATGTAGAGATAGATAGAAATGCTTATATCGAAGGGGTAGTATCAGACCATACGTCTCTTAATTGCACAGATAGTGACAAGGCTCAATTTCTGCAAGCAACTGACCTATTGTTGGGAAGCGTTATTCACTCTTGCTTTAGAGATTTGGCACGTGGTGACAAAAAGGAAATAATCATGAGACCGGTTAGAGAAATGCTTGAAAAGAGGAAGCGTAGCGCAGGTTTTCGGCAGAGCGGACATTACAGATCCTTTAGTCTATCTTTTGCTCGTATTGAAAGGGGGCAATGGAAATTTGAGCAAGTAGACACTAAGGGAATTATTTATGAAGATAATCAATTAAAGCTCTTTGAACTTAATGAGGGAATGAAGTGAACCCAACTGATATTCTCCACCCCGACCAGAGGGAGAAAAGCAAAGCCTATCTTGCCAATGGCATAAGAAAGGCAATCTTCACCTGGAGAGAGCAAGGCTATCCCGGCATAACAAACACTTCGAGGAGGCTCCTCCAGTTTTGGTTTGATGAAGACCACATCGTGGAAGAAGAACCCTTTGAGTTCTGGTTTTGCCAGAGGGAAGCGATTGAGAGCCTGATATATGTCTACGAGGTCTTAAAGAAAAAAGTATTCATAGACCTCGCCAGGGAATTTGGCAAAGGCCCAATGCGGAATTATGACCCTTCCTATGACCAATATCCCCTTTATGCCTTTAAGATGGCAACTGCCTCAGGCAAAACTATTGTCATGACTCTGGCTATCACCTGGTCTTACTTCAATCACCTCAAGGAAAACAAAGACAATTACACCTCCAAATTTCTACTCATCTCCCCCAATGTCATAGTCTATGAAAGACTCAAAAGAGATTTTGAGGGACAAAAGCTCTTCGCTCATTACCCTTTCATCCCGCCGGAGTGGCAAGATGATTTCGACCTTAAGGTCATACTAAGAGAAGACCCCATAGGCACAATTCCAGAGGATGTCCTATTTTTGACCAATATCCAGCAGCTTGAGGAAAGAAGCTATAAGCAGGAAGAAGAGGCTGCACAATATATTAATGAAAAGCTAGATTTGGAATACGTCGCCAGACAGAAACTCACTGAGACAAACAGGATAAGGGAAGTCTTGACCTCTTGCCCCAATGTAGTGATTCTAAAGGACGAGGCCCATCACATATACAATGTGGAGAAGGCCTGGAAAAAGATACTTATAGACCTTCACAAGAACCTCGAAGCATCGGCTGGCAAGGGCATAAACATGGAGCTTGATTTCTCAGCTACCCCTAAGACTGAGAAGACCGGTGCTTACTTCCCCTGGATAATCGAGGATTTCACCCTTAAGGAAGCCATTGAGATGGATATCGTCAAAAGACCTCTCAAGGGAACTGTCACAAGAGCAGGGGAGATAACCTCTGATAAAGCGCATGAGAGATATAGAGCATGGATTGATGCTGGAGTTAGACGGTGGAGGGAATATAAAAAGGCACTAAAACCACTGCCCAAAAAGCCTGTGTTGTTCTTTCAGTGCCCCAAAAATGAGGAAGCAGATGAAATATTTAGCTATCTCAATTCCATTTCTGACCTAAAAGGCAACGTATTGCTAATACACACAGATAGCACCGGGAATATCCAAAAGAAAGATCTGGGGCGAGTGAGAAAAGTCGCGAAGCTGATTGATAAACCTGAAAAGATAATGCAGGATGCAGAATTGAAGGAGCTATTCCCTAATGGGGTGGAGGCGATTGTCAGCACAATGATGCTGAATGAAGGGTGGGATGTAAGGAATGTAAATGTGATTGTAGGGTTGCGAGCTTATGGTTCAAAAAGAGAGGTTCTCCCGGAGCAGGTAATTGGAAGAGGCTTAAGGAAAATGTTTCCCGATGAGATAGCTGACCCGAAGACCTCTGTAAATATACTTGAGGTTATAGGCCCTCCAGCCTTAACTGAAATCCTTGACAAACTTGAGGCAGATGAAGGTATTAAAGTTGCCGAATTTGATACATCTACTCCAATAGATATGACAACTATCTTTGTAGATGACAGCAAACTTGATAAGGACATAGAGATACCAGTGTTATCTCCCAGAGCAAAGGTGTGCCATCCATCTTATGAGCAGCTTCAATTAGACTCAGTGCCCCTAGGGAATCTGGCACTTGAAGATAAGGTGCTCAAAACAAAATACATCGCCCAGGACATGCTAACCAACGTGGTGGTAGTTGAAAGGGAATGGAATCTTCCTGTCCCCCAGGATACAAGGTCAGTAATTGCCTATTACACCCAGAAAGTTCTCAAAGACTTGCATCTACCCACTACTACAAACTTTCCTCTCTTCTACCCTCTAGTTAAAGACTATGTTGAGCACAAGTTGTTTACTGAAACAGTGTCCCTCGACGACCCCCGCGTTCTCTACGCCGTTAGCGAACCCCAAAACGAGGAGCTTATCCTAAATTCCTTCACAAAATCATTCCGAGAATTGACCTTCAAGCAAGAGGAACCAAAGCAAGAAAAGGCGATACACTTAAAGGATACCAGGCCCTTTGTCTGGACAAGGCCTGTTTACACTGCTGATAAGTGCATCCTTAACTACGTCCCTTGCAGTAATGACCTAGAGGTTGAATTTGCTAGGTTCCTCGACCGCGCAGAGGATGTGGAAGCCTTCACCAAAAATGAAAAACTTGGCTTCTTTGTGGAGTATGTTTCCTTCGAGGGGGGCTTAAAGAACTACAGACCAGACTTTATTGCCAAAACCACCGGTGGCAAATTCTATATCTTGGAAACCAAAGGAGAGGTGGATATAAACGTGCCCAGAAAGGACGAGAGAGCAATAATATGGTGCCAGGATGCTTCAGAAATTACTGGGCGAGCCTGGCGCTACGTGAGGATAAACCAGCAGCTTTTTCAGGCACACCACTATGACACACTTCAGGGGCTTATGGAAGCAATAAAGTAACCCTGCGCTATGAAGTTGACTGAGCACCAATAAAAATTATCGCGGAGAGATAAAAAGAGCCTGAGCCAATTTATGGGATGTTGGTTCAAGATAGCAAAGCCACAAGGAGAAGCTCAATGGCTAAAGCTAAAATAGGAATTATCGGCGGCAGCGGGCTTTATAAGATAGAAGGGATGAGTGATATACAAGAACTTGACATAAAAACTCCTTTTGGCAAGCCCAGCGATGCCATCACCTTAGGGAACCTGGAAGGAGTAAGAATTGCTTTTCTGCCCAGGCACGGCAAAGGTCATTACATCAGCCCCACAGAGCTGCCGGCAAAGGCTAATATATATGCCCTGAAGTCGCTGGGAGTGGAACGGATAATCTCCGTGGCCACCGTGGGCAGCCTCAAGGAGAAAATCGAGCCTCTGGATATAGTTATCCCCGACCAGCTTATTGACCGCACCTTTTTACGGCAGGATACCTTCTTTGGTGGCGGAATAGTGGGTCATATTCCTTTTGCCGAGCCGTTCTGCCCTGTCCTCAGCAAGGTACTTTACGAATCCGCCCAGAAGACTGGAGTTAGAGTCCATGACGGCGGCACCTGCATCGTCATGGAGGGACCACAGTTCTCCACCAGGGCTGAGTCCGAGTTATATCGTTCCTGGGGAGCTGACACCATCTTTATGACCGCTCTGCCCGAGGCGAAGCTAGCCCGGGAGGCGGAAATCTGCTACGCCACCATCGCCATCGTCACCGATTATGACTGTTGGAAGGAGACCGTTGAGACGGTATCTGCAGAAATGGTCATAGCCAACTTAAGGCGCAGCATCGAAACTACCAAGAAAATACTGAGTCATGCGGTAACCCGTGTGCCCCACACAAGGAATTGTCTCTGTGCCAATGCCCTAAAGAATGCCATAATTACTTCGCCAGAACTCATTCCAGAGCAGGTGAAAAAGGACCTGGCGCTGTTGATTGGAAAGTACATTAAATAGGATAAAACCGATGTCAGCTAAAATTGAGTTCGGCTGTTTGCCCACACTTATCGGCAGCATGCCCCAAACTGACGCCAAAGAAGCATGCTCCCAGGTGATTAAATACCTTCCCGATATTCCAGCCTGGCCTCAATTGCCCAAACGCTCCAATTTGGAGAGTATGTATGTCCAGTTCAGCGAAGGCTTCCCCGGTGCGGTAATAGAGGGGGATAAGGTCTATGTTGAGCAGTCTTCAAGCTTTGATAATCAAATTGAACAACTCTACACCGCTTATCTGGAAAATAACTTTGACAATTATGCCACCAGCGCCGAATATGCCGCTGGGCTGCACGCCTTTCTTTCTCTCAAGGGGGAGAGGCCAAAGATGGTCAAAGGGCAAATAACCGGACCCATAAGCTGGGGGCTCACCGTCACCGACCGCGAGCAGCGGGCAGTTCTCTACGATGAGACGCTGGCTGAAACTATAGCTAAATTTCTGCGGCTGAAAGCCGCCTGGCAGGAAAGAACTTTAAGCCAGGTCTCGCCGAATACCATTATCTTCGTTGACGAACCTTACCTAACCTCACTGGGCTCGGCCTTCGTCTCCATACCTCAGGAAAGGGTAGTTTCACTGCTGGAGGAAGTCTTTCGCGGCATCAGCGGACTGAAGGGAGTGCACTGCTGCGGCAGCACCGACTGGCCGCTTCTTCTGGGTACCACTGCCGATATTCTCAGCTTCGACGCCTACAACTACGCTTCGTCTTTTTGCCTTTATCCCGCCGAAGTGAAATCCTTCCTGGAGCGCGGGGGCACTATCGCCTGGGGAATTGTCCCCAACGACGAGGAAAGCTTGGTCAAAGAGTCCCTAGCCAGCCTCAATGACCGCTTTGGGGGGACTTTAGCACCGTTTACCAGAGATGGCATCCGCTTCAAGCAGCTCGTTGAGCAAGGCTTGCTAACTCCATCCTGTGGCCTGGCAAATTTGTCACTGGATGCAGCCACACGGGCACTGGAACTGCTGGCGGAGCTTTCCAGTAAGCTGAGGAAGAGATACATAACTTGAGAAGAGCTTCTCTCTTGTCATTGCGAGGCACGCTCTCTTTTGTCATTGCGAGGCACGCTCTCTTTTGTCATTGCGAGGAGCTTTGCGACGAAGCAATCTCTAAAGATGGGATTGCCGCGCTTCGCTCGCGATGACAGAGAAGGACGGATGTGCCACTAATCAACTGGATGAGCACCCCACTTTGCCATTCCTTGAGAACTTATAGTATTATGGAGCTGAAGCTATGAATAAAGCAAAGAGGATAGCCGGCTTAAAGCATCGCCGGCGCAAGAAGAAGCTAAAGGAAAGAGCCAAGACTCAAGCCGCCACAGCCAGTGAATGAAAAAGGTCTACCTGCTAACTGGCACCCCGGGCACGGGCAAGACCACCATCATCAAGGAGGCTTTAGCCAGAACAAAAGTTAGCGCCGGCGGCTTTTATACCGAAGAAATTCGGCTCGGCGGCGTAAGGCAGGGCTTCAAGCTCATTAGCCTTGACGGGCAAGATGCCATACTGGCGCATATAAATATCTCCAGCCCGCACAGGGTGGGTAAATACGGCGTTGATGTTGATGGCCTGGACCGAGTTGGCGTTTCCGCCCTCAATAAAGCAGTAAGAGAAGGCGATTTAGTCGTCGTGGATGAAATTGGCAAGATGGAACTTTTCTCGGCCAATTTCAGGAGGGCGGTGCTGGAGGCAATAGAAAGTGACAAGAAAGTGCTGGGCACCATCATGTATCGCCCCCACCCCTGGGCAGATGAAATCAAGAACCACCCCAAAGTCAAAGTGCTCGTGGTGACCAGAACCAATCACAACCAGGTGCTGGAAGAAATACAAAGCTGGCTGAGGCATGAAGATAACTCTTAAGCCCGTGGACAACGTTGACAATCGCATAATGGAGGAGCTGAGAGAAAAGCTCAGCCAGATTTTCGGCTGCCCCGTAGAGATAAAGCCGGGAATTGACGGCCTTGAGCACGCCTGTGACCCAAGGCGAAAGCAGTATTTTTCTCTGCTGCTGCTTAACAACATAAAGGCCAAAGGGATAGCCAAAGATGAAAGAGTGTTGGGGATAGCCGATGTTGACCTCTATGTTCCAGGGCTCAACTTCGTTTTTGGCGAAGCTGATGTAAACTACAGAGCAGCTATCATATCCCTATGTCGCTTGAGGCAAGAATACTATGGTCTGCCGCCAGACGAAGCTTTATTTTTGGAAAGGGCGCTCAAGGAGGCAGTCCATGAGCTGGGGCATACTTTTGGCCTGGAACACTGTTCCAACGCCAGATGCGTAATGCACTTTTCCAACAGCTTGCCCGATACTGACTGGAAAGAAATAACTTTCTGCAACCAGTGCCATCCCAAACTGAAGATTTGATTGAAGAGGGATTTAAATGGGTAAATTACCAGCTATAGCCAGAGCGCTGCTCAGACCCAAAGCCTACCCGCATCAGACTCAGGAAATAGAGCTGGTGCAGACCCAGATGTCCTTCGTTTTCCTCACCGGCGATTACGTATACAAGGTCAAGAAGCCAGTTGACCTCGGTTTCCTGGACTACACCACTCTGGAAAAGCGCCATTTCTTCTGTCATCAAGAGCTGCAACTAAATAGACGCCTCTGCCCAGATGCCTACCTAGAAGTGGTGCCCATCGTCCAGGATGGGGGCGAAGTTCGCCTGGGTGGCAAAGGTAAGGTGATGGAATATGCGGTCAAAATGCGCCAATTGCCCAGAGAGCGCATGATGGATAGCCTGCTCCCCTCGGGAGAGTTAACCGAGGAAATGGTGGTGAAGGTGGCAGAGAAATTGGCGGCATTCCATAATAAAGCCAAGACCAGCCGAGAAATTAGCATCTACGGAGGGCTGAAGACCATACGGAAAAACGCCGACGAGAATTTCAGCCAGACCGAGAAGTATATTGGCATTTCAATCCCGCCGCGTAAATATCATCAGATTAAGGCCTACACCGATGATTTCATCAAGGCGAATATCTCCCTGTTTAATAAGCGAATGGAGGAGGGCAGGATAAGGGACTGCCACGGCGACCTCCACGCCGCCCACATTTGCTTCACCAACAGCATCTGTATCTACGACTGCATCGAGTTCAATGACAGGTTTAGATACTGTGATGTGGCTTCGGAAATTGCCTTTTTGGCTATGGATTTGGACCGCTACCTGAGGCCCGACCTCTCCCACGCTTTTGTTAATGCCTATGCTCAACTGAGCCGAGATGAGGAATTGCTGAAGCTGCTCAACTTCTATAAGTGCTACCGCGCTTACGTCCGCGGTAAAGTGGAAAGCTTCAAACTCGATGACCCTTACATTCCACAAGATAAGGCAATACTAAATACTGCTGCCAATTATTTTGGTCTGGCTTATATGTACACCAGAGCCAAGCCCATCCTCTTCATCACCGCCGGCCTGGCGGGCACGGGCAAGACCACTCTGGTTCAAGCTTTAAGCCGGAGGCTCGGGCTCACAGTTATCTCTTCCGACGTCACCAGGAAAAAGTTAGCTCGTATTCCAATAACCGAACGCCGTTTTGAAAGCTTCGAAGCTGGCATATATTCCGAAGATTTCTCCAGAAAAACCTATTATGAGATGTTTACAGAGGCGGGCAGGCTTCTATCCCAGGGACAGCCGGTGATATTGGATGCTTCCTTTAAGAAAAAGGAGGGAAGGCAGCGAGCCAGGAAGCTGGCTGAAGAGAGCGGTGCCGACTTCGCAGTTATTGAGTGTATTCTTGATGAAGAAACTGTTAGAAAGCGCCTTGAGCAAAGGGCAAAAGAAGGCTCCGTCTCCGACGGCCGCTGGGAGATATTTGAATCCCAAAAACGGGACTTCGACAAAATAACTGAAATCCCCACTCAAAAACACATCGTCCTTGACACCTCACAGCCTTTGGATGAGAATATCAATTTAATATTAGATGAGGTTTGATAATGAAGAGTTATGATATTAAAGATACCTCTTTAGCTGACCAGGGCAAGCTGCGCATTGACTGGGCTAATAGGGAGATGCCGGTGCTGAAGCTAATCAAAGAGAGGTTCGCTCAGGAGAAACCACTTAAGGGAGTCCGCATTTCGGCTTGCCTTCACATCACCACCGAAACCGCCAATCTGGCGCTGACTTTGAAAAAAGCCGGCGCGGAAATAGTTCTATGCGCCTCAAATCCGCTGAGTACTCAAGACGATGTTGCCGCCGCCTTAGTTGACTATAACATTCCCACCCACGCCATTAAGGGCGAAGACGATGAGACTTATTACCAGCATGTTATGGCGGCTCTGGAGCACAAACCCCAGCTCACCATGGATGACGGCGCCGACCTGGTTACCACCCTTCACAAGCGGCGCACCGAACTTATTCCCAATGTAATCGGAGGCACCGAAGAAACTACCACCGGGGTTATCAGACTGAGGAATATGGAAAGAAAAGGTAAGCTGAAATACCCCATCATCGCAGTAAACGACGCCAAAACTAAACACTTCTTTGATAATCGCTATGGCACTGGACAAAGCACCGTAGACGGCATCACCAGAGCCACCAATATTCTCTGGGCGGGTAAGAAGGTAGTGGTCTGCGGCTATGGCTGGTGCGGCAAAGGTATAGCAATGCGGGCCCATGGTTTCGGAGGGCAGGTGTTCGTAGTCGAGGTTGACCCCATTGCGGCACTGGAAGCGGTTATGGATGGTTATCAGGTTATGCCCTTACTTGAAGCATCAAAGGTAGGAGATATCTTCATCACCACCACCGGCGATATCAATGTCATCGATAAAGCTCATTTCTTACAAATGAAAGACGGAGCCATTCTTGCCAACAGCGGTCATTTTAATGCAGAGATAAATATTCCGGCTCTGGAAAGTCTGTCAAAAGCAAAAAGACAAGTGCGCCCCTTCGTTGAGGAATATACTTTAGCCGATGGACGGCAACTTCATCTCCTGGGTGAGGGAAGACTCATCAATCTAGCCGCTGCCGAGGGACACCCAGCCAGCGTTATGGATATGAGCTTCGCCAATCAGGCTCTGTGCCTGGAGCACCTGACTAAAACAAAGGGGGGACTTAAACTAAGGGTGTATCCCGTGCCCGAGGAAATTGATAAAGAGGTGGGAAGGCTGAAGCTGATGTCTATGAACATTAACATCGATTCTCTAACTCGGGAACAAAAAGATTACCTGGAAAGCTGGGAAGCCGGAACGTAGCAAAGGAGAAAAATGGCAGATAGTTTTAATCAAGCAGCATCTTATCTATTTACTTCGGAGTCGGTCACCGAGGGACATCCCGATAAGCTGTGTGACCAGATTTCAGACGCCGTACTTGATGCCATCCTAGAAAAAGACCCGTTTGGCAGAGTGGCCTGCGAGACTGCGGTGACCATCGGATTGGTAATTGTTATGGGCGAAATTAGCACCGGCTGCTATGTGGAAATTCCAGAAACTGTGCGCAAAGTGGTTCGAGAAGTTGGTTACACCCGTCCCGAATACGGCTTTGATTACCGAAGCTGTGGAACAATGGTCTCTGTCAAGGAGCAGTCAGCCGACATCGCCAGTGCAGTAGCCAAGTCTTTGGAAACGAGAAGGGGTGAAACCGCCAATGAAATTCTAGATGGGACTGGCGCCGGCGACCAGGGGATGATGATTGGCTTTGCCTGCACCGAGACCCCGGAATTGATGCCCTTACCCATCACTCTAGCCCACAAATTATGCCGGCGTCTAGCTCAGGTGAGAAAGGATAAAATCGTAGCTTACCTTCGCCCCGACGGCAAGTCTCAGGTAACCGTAGAATACAGCTATGGCAAACCAAAGAGGGTAAATAGCGTGGTCATCGGCGCACAGCACGACCCCGAAGTTGAGCACGATACCATCGAACGTGACCTCGTGGAACAAGTAATTGAGGCAGTTATCCCAGCTAATTTAAGAGATGACAGGACTAAGTATTATGTCAATAGCAGTGGGTGCTTCGTCATTGGTGGACCGGTATCTGATACCGGTTTTACCGGACGCAAAATCTTGGTTGACACTTACGGCGGCACCTGCCGCCATGGAGGCGGCAGTTTTTCGGGCAAAGACCCCACCAAAGTGGACCGTTCCGCCGCATATATGATGCGCTATATCGCTAAAAACATAGTGGCTGCCGGGCTCGCCGACCGCCTTGAGGTCCAGGTTTCCTACACCATCGGAGCCGCTCGTCCCTTATCTTTGTCCATTGAGACTTATGGCACGGGAAAGGTCCCCGATGAGGTCATTCTCAAGCTCATTAACAAGCACTTCGACCTGCGTCCCGAGGCCATCATAAGAACTCTGGATTTACGTCGTCCCATTTACCGACAGACCGCAGTTTACGGGCACTTCGGCCGGGATGACCTCGAACTCCCCTGGGAAAAAACAGATAAGGCTGAACTCTTGAGGGCTGAGGCATTAGGTAATAAGTGAAGGGGATTAAGGGGGTGAGGTAGATAAATCCGATTAAATTCGGCACCGATGGCTGGCGCGGAATTATAGCTGAGGACTTCACCTTTGATAACGTGCGTACCTGCGCTCAGGCGGTAGCCAATTACCTGAAGCAAACTGAGCTTAATAAGCGGCCGCTGGTGATTGGCTATGATACCCGTTTTGCTTCCGAAGACTTCGCCGCCGCATCTGCCGAAGTAATCGCCGGCAACAAAATAAAAGTATGCCTCTGCTCTAAAGCAGCACCAACTCCAGTAGTAAGCTATGCAGTCTTAGACAACAAAGCCGCCGGAGGCATAATGGTCACCGCCAGTCATAACCCAGCTTCCTGGAACGGATTTAAGTATAAAGCTGAAGGTGGGTTCAGCGCTCCAAATGAAATTACCGCCGAGATAGAAAAACATATAGCCAATGTCCTATCCACTAAAAGGATAGAGAGAATTCCCCTGGCTGAAGCTGTGAGCGCTGGACTCGTTGAATACTTTGACCCAGACCCCGCCTATTTCAGGCAATTGGCACAGCTAATTGATTTAGAAAAACTCCGCCAACATAGACTTAAAATCGTCGTTGACCCCATGTATGGAGCTGGCATTGGCTACTTCAAGAAGCTCCTTGAAGGCGGGAAATTAGAAATTATTGAAATCAATGGCGAACGCAACCCCAGCTTCCCTGGAATCCAGCCAGAACCAATTGCCAGGAACCTGACTAAACTCTCTAAATTAGTCGAAGAACAAAAGGCGGATATTGGTCTGGCTACTGATGGCGATGCTGACCGCATCGGCATCGTGGATGAAAAAGGGGAGTTTCTAACCCCGCTTCAGGTCTTCGCCTTACTTTGCCTCTATCTCCTGGAAGTGCGTGGTGAGCGGGGAGCTATGGTTAAGACCCTGACCTCCACCAATATGCTGCTCCGCCTCGGGGAGATCTTCGATGTCCCCGTATTTGAGACGGCGGTGGGCTTTAAATATGTGGCACCTTTAATGATAGAGAAAAAGGCAATTATTGGCGGCGAGGAAAGCGGTGGTTACGGCTTCCGCGGTCATGTCCCGGAGCGCGATGGTATACTGGCTGGACTTTACTTCCTCGACTTCATGGCTGAAACGGGCAAGACTCCGACACAATTAATAGACTATCTATACAGCAAAGTCGGCCCTCACTATTATGAACGCACCGACTTTCCGCTAACTCCCGACAAACGCCAAAAGCTCATTGGCCAAATTACTCATGCCACACCCGACTACATTGCCGATGTCAAAGTGGTCAAGCTGGACACCACTGACGGCTTTCGCTTCCTCTTAGCTGATAACTCTTGGCTGCTTATTCGCTTCTCCGGCACCGAGCCGCTGGTGCGCATTTACGCCGAAAGTAACAGTCTAGAACGCGTAAGAAAGCTGTTAGAAAACGGTAAACAGCTATTAGGTATTTAGACTATGGTCAATCTCGATAACCTAAAGTTATATAAACGGTTCGACCCGGCGGACATGCTAGCTCATCTACATGGATTGCCCAAGCAATGCCGGGAAGCCTGGCTGAAGGCTAAGGAATTTGCCTTGCCAGCTAACTACGCAGACATCGACAAGGTAGTTATTTCCGGGATGGGTGGCTCGGCCATTGGCGGCGACCTGCTGCGCAACTTAACCTCGTCAATAGCTAAACCTATTATTTTTGTTCAGCGCGATTACACCCTGCCTGCCTTTATTGATGACAAGACTCTAATCATTGCTTCCAGTTACTCAGGAATGACTGAGGAGACCATTTCTGCCTTCAGCCAGGCTTTGAGCACAAACTCCAAGAAGCTGGTTATTACCACTGGCGGTAAATTAAAAACTTTAGCTGAAGGAAAGGCAATACCCGTCTTCACCATAGATTATGTTGGCCCACCCCGAGCTTCCCTGGGCTACAGTTTTATGCCGCTCCTCGCCTTCCTGCAAAAGCTGGGCTTCATTGAGAACAAATCGGCCGAGGTGGAAGAAATGCTGCAGGTTCTTGAAACGCTGCTATCAAAGGTAAGTGAAGATGTACCCACTCAGCTTAATCCAGCAAAACAGCTAGCCAATAAGCTATTTGGCAAGGTGGTAATCATCTACGGGGCTGGCATCCTTTCCGCAGCGGCCCACCGCTGGAAGACTCAAATTAACGAAAATAGCAAAGCCTGGGCTTTTTCCGAGACCTTTCCCGAACTCAACCATAATGCCGTTGTTGGCTATGAATTCCCAAAACATGTGGCAAAACAAGCATGCGTAATCTTACTCCATTCCCCCTCTCTTCACCCCAAGATTCTGCTCCGCTACCAGATAACCAGTGAAATTCTGGAAAAGGCTGGTATCGAGCATGAGACTATTGACAGCCAAGGCAAAAACGAACTAAGTCAGATAATGAGTCTGGTCTTCCTCGGCGACTGGGTCAGCTACTATCTGGCAATTCTCTACGAAGCTGACCCATCGCCAGTTAAAGCCATCGACTACCTGAAAAAGCGGTTAAGCGATGCCAGGCCATGACTTGGAAAAGGAGGTAAGACTAGAAATGGCAACTGAAACCTCAAGGGAAGATATCCTGAACCAGCTTGAGCAGAAGGCGGGAGACTATGAAGAGATGTCACGTAACTGCGCCCAGGGGAGTCTTTTGGCGCTTCAAGAGCAATTCCATTTGGGTGATGGCTCAGCTCTGAAAGCGGCTACTGTCATGCCTGGCATTGCTTCCAGGGGAGAGACCTGCGGAGCTGTAATTGGCAGCCTTATGGCCATCGGGTTGGCTTACGGTCGGGATAGGTTAGATGATTGGGAAGGATACATGAGGGCACTTAGGCAAGCCCTCAGATTCTGCCGCAGGTTTGAGAAGGAATTCGGCAGTCTGATGTGCCGTGACGTTCAAAAACTGGTGCTGGGCAAAAGCTATAATATGGCAGATATAGCAGGGTCTGAAGAGTTTGAAAAAGATAATGGCTACAAGAAATGCCGCGTTCCACCTGGAAAAGCAGCTCGAATTGCCGGCGAAATAATAATGGAAAGGGGAATCAGAACCTCATAAACTATCTAAAACCTGCTGTAAATCGTCAATTTCCTGGGTATAGGTCTCCAGCGGCACCCGCTCTCCGCTCATATTAAAAGCCTGTTTCCCCTGCGCTAAACTTATCACGACTCCAATGGGTTCTTTGGAAATATAAAGCGAAAGCCCACCCTTTCTGCTCCCGTGATACACACTCACTCTTTCCAGCGGGACTATGGTCACTTCGCCAATGATAACTGGTCTGCCAACACGCACTTCTCTCATTTTCGGCGTGCCGTCACCATCGCCTTTACTGCCCGTATGGTTGTTGGTGAAAGGGCAAAGGCGACGCAAAGTCCCACAAATTGGATTGGACATGCCCTAATATCTCCCCTGAAATGACCCCGAAGGCTCTCCCCCTCAAAATCAGGCTCAACCTGAATGTCCAACGAGGGAAGAGACCTGATATAAACCATCATAGGCCCAATTATGGCAAAAAATAATCCAGTTTCCGCGGGGTCATCCAGGCCAACCCGGAGATTCAGCTTCAACTCACGCACTTTCAAGAGCGGGAAGGTACTCCTGGCAAATTTGAAGAGCTTCCGCGGGAACCTTCTGGTCCGCAACATGGCAAGGAGGGGCTTGATGTTCCCTTTCCTCTTCTTTTTCTCGCCGCTTATGTCCTTCCCAATTAAGCCAAACAGCCACCTCACTCTCACCCTTGACTTAAAATCAGTGCTCTTTTCAACGCGAAAGGTTACGTCAACGGGTATGGCAAGCAAGAGAGCAAAGAACAAGAATATCCCTAAGACTGTGGCGAGAATCCACACGCCTTCCTATTCTTCCCTTTTCTTCTCTCTGCGTTTTTCCACCGCCTTAGCTATTACATCACCCACCTTTTCCAGAACAGAGACGGTGCCCCCCTTGATGGACTCTACCTTCACGCCTTCTTTGGTAATAACGATGATGGCAACCGGCCTAACACCGCCAGCTCCAGCAGTTCCACCACCAGCCCCTTCACCCTTCACCTTTTCACCCCTGCCCGAACCACCGCCGGCGCCGAAGCCGAATCCGGTGCTGATAAGGGGGATAATGGTGTTGCCTTCGATGGTTATCGGCTCCCCAACTACGGTCTTGGCACTCAACAGCCTCTCTATTTCACCAAGAGACGTCTTTACCAGCTTCTCAACATCTTCCATGATTCCAGCCTCCTCTAATTATTTTCTTTAAGCCATTATACATGCTAGGAAAAGAAGTTCAAAGAGAAGGACTAACCACCTTACCAAAGCTGAAACGCTCCAGAATCAAGCGTTTTTATTATTGACCATGCCCTTAAGAGCAAGCTCTGAAAACGGGGGAAGAGCAGGCATATGGGAGATACATGTTATAATAATTTACCTCAGGAGGTAATTAATGGATGCTCCGCTTGAGGAATATTTAAAACCCACACCCACAATTGACTGCGACAGCCCACCTATAAAGGAAAAGGCCCAAAGCTTAATTAGGGAACGGGAAAAGGATACGGAGAGGGCAAAGTGCCTCTTCTATTTCGTCAGGGACGAAATCAAATATAGCGTATTTGCACCACGTTTCCTCCCTGAGCATTTCCAGGCAAGTGCGACTTTGACCAGGGGAGAGGGCTACTGTGTTCAAAAAGCAGTTCTTCTTTCTGCACTGGCGCGAGCGGTAAACATCCCGGCCCGCGTGGGATTTGCTCGCATTAGAAATCACGTTATGCCGCAGTGGCTGGTAGAAATACTGGGAACGAACATACTTCCCTGCCACGGTTACAGTGAACTATACATAGAGGGGAAATGGGTCAAGGCCACTCCCGCCTTTGATCTAGAGATGTGTCAGAGAAACCGATACCTTCCGGTGGAGTTTGATGGCAAAAACGATGCCATGTTTCCCTCTTACACCCAAGACGGGGAAAGACACATGGAATATCTCAAGTATCTTGGTCACTATCAGGACCCACCAGTAGATATAATCGCGGATAATTTAAAGCGACGTTATCCACCAGAGTATATCAATAAGCAAAAAGCACATATGAGCAGAAATGAGGCCCAACAAGAAGGCTAAAAACTAAGTTATCAAAGAATATAACCTCGGTTCAACATTTGCCAAGTTTAGTATATGCCCATCCCATCTTCTTATCCAATACTCAGACCAGGCTGCAATTGCTACAGCCTATTTGTAATCTAGCTACGAGAGCTCATCCAGACAAAAGCGTATAAAATCTTGACAATCATAATGCCTAGTACTACTATGTCCTTGTCGTCCATGATAACAAAAGCAAAATCCCCTTCCAGAGTCTAGAGAATAAGCAGGAGGTTGGGCGTGGTTAAGATTGTAACTGATACCACTTCAGACCTTCCCCCTCAGTTGGCTCAAGAGTTAGGCGTTAGCATTGTGCCTTTACTCGTGCGTTTTGGCACTGAAACCTATCGTGATGGCGTTGATATAAACACAGAGGACTTTTACCGCAGATTAACGGAGAGCAATGTCCTGCCAACCACCTCGGCACCGGGTCCCGGGGTATTTGCTGAGCTTTTTACCAGTTTAGCTCGTGAGACAGATGAGATTTTGGCCATCATGCTTTCCGAAAAGTACAGCGTCATTCACGAGAGCGCCTGCCAGGGCAAAGATATGGTAAAGGCGAACTGCCGCATTGAGGTGATTGATTCAATGTCTGCCATAGGCGGGGAAATGCTTCTAGTTCTTTCCGCAGCTAAGGCAGCCCAAAAGGGCGCTAGTTTAGAACAAATAAGTGATATGGTAAAAAAGGCCATCCCACGGACTCACGTTCGTATGTCCTTCGATACTCTGGAGTACCTCAAAAGGGGTGGGCGCATAGGTAAGGCTCAAGCTCTGCTGGGAAGCCTGCTGAAGATAAATCCCATTGTCGGCATAAAGGACGGTGAAACTTTCCCCTACGGCAGGGTTCGCAGCCGGGCTCAAGCCATGGATTTTTTGGTGAATTTCGTCAAAGGTTTTCCCAAGATAGAAGGCTTGGTCATTGAAGATGCCACCACCCCCGATGAGCTTGAGATGTTAGCCGAGCGCATTGGTAATGCATTCCCCAAAGAACGCACGTATCAAGCGAAGGTCGGTTCCGTGGTGGGCACACACGTGGGACCCCACGTATTAGCCGTTTCCGTGCTTGAAGCAGAACAGTAAGTTTACAGCTTCTCTATCGCACAAGATTGGCTGCAAGTATAAACACGTCATTGTATCCTTTAGCTAATACACCTTGTCCCGTGCTACAATACCAATATGCAAAGGGAACAATTTGAGGCGCTTGTGGCCAAAGCACTTGAGCAGCTACCACTGGAGTTCCAGAGCAAGCTGGAAAACATTGATGTGGTGGTAGAGAATTGGCCAACAAAAGAGCAACTCAGCCGCGTGAAACTTAGAAGCCCCACTCAATTATTGGGGCTCTACGAAGGTGTGCCCAAAACTAGGCGGGGCGGAGGATACGGTCTAGTTCCCCCAGACAAAATAACTATCTTCCAAAAGCCCATCGAAGCAAGACATCACCCTGATAAGCAAATTGAGACGGAGATACAAAAAGTGGTATGCCATGAGATAGCCCACCATTTTGGTAGCACCGAGGAGAGCCTACGCAGAATAGAGAGCGAAAGGCTTAGAAAATAAGCCGTTTAAGGTAGATGACTTATCTTGGAAGACGGCTTCTCCTTCGCTTCAAACTCTATTCCAGCCTCTTTGAATAGGCCTATAAAGGTATCATCGTTATATTTGCCGAAGGTCACAAGTCGCTTTATCTTGGCATTCACCAGCATCTTGGCACAGAGTGCGCAGGGCGTATGAGTAAGATAAATTGTGGCGGCCTCAAGGCTTACTCCATGGAGAGATGCCTGTATGATTACATTTTGCTCCGCGTGTATGCCACGGCATATCTCATGCCTCGTTCCCGAGGGTATATTCAATTCGTCTCTCAGGCAACCAAGCTCAAGGCAGTCCTTAAGCCCAGAAGGGGCACCATTATAGCCAGTGGCTAATATATGTTTGTCTCTTACCGCCACAGCCCCCACATGATGCCTGCGACAGGTTGAGCGTTCTGCGACTACCGAAGCTATTTTCAGAAAGTACTCGTCAATACTCAGCCTAGCTGGTTTTTTCATCTCAGAGCGAAAATAACCCTCTTGGTCTCTTTCTCCAGGTTTTCCAGGGACGACTCATTTATAATAGTGAAGTCCGCCATGGCAATTGGCCCGCCCTTGCCGGTATTCTCTATTTCTGTAATATCTCGACTGGCGGCTTCCTCCAAAGTTAGAGGTCGATATAACCTCTTGGTTAATCGCTGATATCTCGTCTCGGGCGAGGCCCAGACTGCAACTACAAATAAATTATCGCCGTAGTATTCCTTTAACAATTTGTATTCTTCCCAAGAATAAAGACCGTCCACTACAACATCGGATGATTGCAGCGCAAGCTCAATCCTGGGCAGGTTCAATTCAGCGTAAGCTGACATTCCATGCTCTTTTCTCAATTGCTCTCTGATATCCCGCTCGCTCTCTTCACTTAATTCTAGGCCTCTCCGCTCAATTTCTTGGTCGGTAATATCCCCAAACCTTACCTTAACGTAACCATTCTTCTCAAATATCTTGGCTACTTCTGATTTACCCGCTCCGGGCATTCCAACGATTGATACCACTCTCATCATAGCATCACACTACATTATAAAGAATGCAACTTGCCTTAACAATTACCTGTTGCTCTACAAGCGTCCATCTCACTTTGATATTTTCCACATCCTTCGCAAACCAGGAACCAATTCAGGATAAGTAAATAATTGCTATTCCAGCCACAATCATCACAATTGAGATGAGTCTCAACGCCACCGTTTCTCTGCTAAGGCGCCATTCCAATATGACCGGGTAACATCGGCTCAGAATCACAGCGTATATAAATACGAAGAATGGGCGGGTTCCCAATACAGTCGAAACCAAAGATATTGGTCCTCTCGACACTGCCCAGAATGATAGAAGTATACCTACTAATGCCAGCGTTTCATTAAAGGCAATCAACGCCATTGCCGAGCCCCTCTGCCTCAGGCCACGCAACTCTTGAAGAACGCTGGGGCGCACAGAGACCGAGAGGAAAAGGAACGCCATGCAGAGTGCGCTCAGAGAATACATGCTCCAAAAAGAAATATATTCCAGGGCATATTTGCTGGCTATGTTGGCAATGGCAAAAAGAAAGCTGGCTGCCATACAGAGACAAAGCCACTTCCCCAGCCTTATTCTTGGTCCAGTGGAGTCTTGCCTTATTGCGATCGTCACAACTCCAGCTACCACAATAATGATGGCTATCCAATGTAGATAATCTAAAGTCTCACCTAAAATGGGGATGGCGAGAACGGATACAAAGACTGGAAAGGTATGGACTACTGGTATTACCTTCGACACTTCCTCTATTGTCAAAGCATACAGCATGAGTATAACCGCCACTGCGCTACAGGCCCCTGATGCCAGTGCCACTGATACTGGCAACATGCCAATCCCCTCAGGCAGCGGAAATAAAACGAGCAATGCTGAGCCGTAGATAAGGTATATAGCCGCCACCGGGACCAAGAAAGCCCAGAGACTGGGCATACGCTTGGAAAGAAGGTGGCTGTCAATTATGTTCACCACCCCAACTACAGCAGCACTTAGTATGGCGGCATTAATCCACTCCACAGGTAGCAGCACTCGCTTTTTAGAAATTACTCAAAAATACAGCTTACATTATGCCAAATATAAGCAGCTTGGACTATCAAACCAAGCTGGGCACGCCAGTAGGCTATCTGACTTAGTCCAAGCAAGAAGAGCCAAGGCGGTGTTCCGCTAAAAGATTATGATTGAGCTAAAGCTAAGAAATATTGTACGCAGTGGGAGATGGGCACACAAATGCAAATGAACTTTTCAATCGCTGAAACAAGAGGACTAAAAAGCTCCAGTTTATTCTGTGTAACTTTGCCCCCCGACTTGGTTAAGGCTTAGCGTTTAGTGTATTGAGGTGCCTTGCGCGCCCGCTTAAGTCCATATTTTTTGCGCTCCCTAACCCGGGAATCTCGTGTAAGTAAGCCTTCCTTGCGCAAAGCCGGCTTTAACTGTTCATCAGCTTCAACTAAAGCTCGGGCAATCCCATGGCGAATAGCCCCAGCTTGCCCACTAACACCACCACCTTCTACCTTTACCACGACATTGAACTTCCCCGCAGTATTAGTGGCCAAAAAGGGGAGCTCAATAATGCGCTGATGCTCTGAGCGAGGAAAAAGTTTGTCATGAGGCTTGCCATTAACAATAATCTCCCCGCTCCCGGGAAAAAGTCTCACCTGAGCTACAGCGCATTTGCGTCTGCCTGTGCCGCGATTATAAACTTCATTGGTCATGAGTTTATACCTTCCTCTTGCATAATTACCTCCGAACCAGCACCAACTTGAGCTTGATGAGGATGGCTATCTCCAGCATAGACCCTGAGTTTTCTAAACATAGCCCTACCCAACCGATTGTGAGGAATCATCCCCCTAACTGCGTGCTCAATTACTCGGGTGGGCTGACTACTAAGCATCTTCTCAAAAGTTACCTGCTTCAAACCCCCAGGGTATCCAGAATGCCTATAATAAACCTTCTGCTTAGCTTTTCTCCCGGTTACCCGCACTTTAGCAGCGTTAACGACGATAACATAGTCGCCAGTGTCAAGGTGCGGGGCATACATTGGTTTATGTTTACCCTTAAGCAACCGGGCTATCTGAGTTGATAACCTGCCAAGTGTCTTTCCCGTGGCATCAACCACATGCCACTGGCGTTTAATATCACCAGCTTTGGTGCTGTAGGTTCTCATCTCCACTTCCCAAGGGGCTTGGGATAATTAATCTTGGTAAGATATAGACCGTAAGGAGAGGCCACTGGCCCAGCCAGACCCAGCCTTCTTGCCTCCATTATGTGACGAAATTCCTCAATTGCCAACTTACCCAAACCCACTCTAATTAAAATTCCCATGGTATTGCGCACCTGATGAGGTAAGAAGGAGTTAGCCACCATGTGAAAAATGACGAAACCGCCCCGTTTTTTTACTTTAGCTTCATGGACATTACGTATAGTGTTAGTTACTCCAGCTAAAGAAGTAATAAAGGAGGTAAAATCATGTTCACCTTGAATAATCCGGCACGCTTCATTCATAATTTCAATATTTAATTCCTTAGCCACGAAATAGCTAAAATTCTTGGTAAATGGTGACCGAACCTGGCGATTTAGTATATAATAATCATACTCCCGACTCAAAGCATCGCGCCTCGCATTAAAATCTTCGCTC
>Ga0265594_1001064_pt1 | contig 21855 bp, 22 predicted proteins | sample saktaG_11_FD_190147 | JGI IMG/M metagenome (GOLD analysis project Ga0265594, IMG submission 190147) | Saline water microbial communities from Sakinaw Lake, British Columbia, Canada - sak_2011_5_24_80m | ecosystem: Environmental > Aquatic > Non-marine Saline and Alkaline > Saline ... | reverse complement strand
TATAAAAAATAATTAAATCAAAGGAAAAAAGTGAGTGCCAAAAATCAAAGTATTATAAGGGAATACAAATCGTAAGGTAAGTCTCAATAAATTGAAGATGAAAGAGAAAAAATGCATTTTCTGATACAAGATAGTATCAGATTATCCTCTTTTCTGATTATTCTGCTATTTTTTCTGCAGGTTTGCATGACCATTCAGATGTATATCCAAACCCAATTATACCATAGATAATTGCAAAGATACCAGCTACCTGAACGAGAATTGGAAGACCAAATAGTGCAGGTGTCATTAAAACGAGCATACCAAAGAGTATTCCTATAATTCCTGATAAAATGAGAAGCATTTTTCCAGATCCATCAATGCCTCCGGTGAATGCAAATACAATATCAAAGATGCCACTCACAAAGGCCCAGGCACCAATGAATAAAAAGATAGCAGCTCCCATTACAAAGGGATCGGTAATTGCAAGGATTCCCACAATAATGCCTATGATACCCATTAGAATAACCAGCCATCTTGGTACTCCTGTCTGTAATTCTTTTGAAAATACAGCGGCAAGTGAACCAATAGAAGATATCAGGACAAAAATGCCAAAAAGCAGAATCAAAATTTCAGTCATAAAGAACGGCCACAAAATAGCGGCAATACCAAAGAGAATTGCGATAATTCGTAATGCCAACAGAGCAGATTTAGGTATAACAGGTACTGTCATTTCCATTTTTTACCTCTTAGTTTACAATCTATTCTTATCTTGCTTAAAGTATTCGATGTATTATTGTTATATCATATTCTCAGGTGGACTTTTCATAAATTCACGGCAGATTGTTGTTGCATACTGTCCTGGACCTAAAAAAAAGTCCATCTGATATCCATCTTCATGAGTTGTCAAGGTAATGTCACTATGTATCGCTGCTGGCCTGATAGTGCCATCAAATGAAATGCCAAGATATTGCGATGCATGGGAATACATATCAGCATTAATTCCTTCTTTCTCCATTATTTCCTGCATAAATATATCACTGGGACCTGATCTCATAGTAGGAACACTCCCAGGGATGTAGATTCCAACACAACAACGTTTACGTTTTATCTGGATTACAGCCATTTTTTGGTTTTGTTCTGTAACAATATCAGATTTGCCATCATAAAAGAGCAGCGTGTCTCCAACTTCAGGTTCTACCAGACTATATCCCTGAAAAATTCGATTACTAAGTGTCAGATTAAAGAAATATGACTGTGCTGCACTGACAAATAAACTTCGAAGTGTCTTTGGAAACCGAAGAAAAGAACCCTTGAAATCTTGTGGATGTTCGATAAGATGATGAAGGATTGTCCGTTCTAGTGAGAGATACAGTGGCATAAGACGCAGTGTTTCTTTTGAGTCTCCTGTTGCCATATATGTTTCCCGGGCTATTTTTGCCTGTGGATCTTCAAGATTTCCAGGCATTCCAATAAAAATTCTTACTGCTTCCTCAAAATCCTGTTTTAAAATTGCCAAACCAATGAGATGAGTATTTGGCCGTTTCACTCCAAATCTCTGTAATCCATAATAATTAGGAACACCTTGTGCAATCTCAGCAGAAATAGTCTGTAATTTATTGATGTCATAAGCTGAGTTGCATTCGCGAATTATGATTGAGAATTTGTTACCAGAAAGAAAGCCTAATGATAATTGCTGATTAGCCTGCCCTATTACCTGCAATTCTACATCTTTAATTGAGAGAGATTCAATATATTGTGCTGGAACATCATACAACGATATATATTGAATCGTTTTTGCACGTTTGTCTTTTGTTCCTGCAAATCCTATCCGTTTATGACTAATTCCAAGACGGTGTGATATTTCTTTAATAATTCGTTGCTGGTCCCAGTTAATTTTGGTTAAACGGCAGATAGTGTATTTCCCGGAACCGGAACTCCATGTACTCATCTCCTCTACAAAAAAATCTTCAGGATATTTCCTTATAATACCTCCAGTTCCTTCAGTTTCAGATATATACCAGGAGATGCCGATATCATTCTCAAGAGGATACAAAGTTTGTTTCATAAAAGTGACAGGTTGCTTGTGATACGATCAAGTTCTTCAGATAATGCAGGTCCAAGACCAAGAGCTGTAACGGTACCGGGAGGAATTTCGGTCATCCCTGCATCTCTAATGAGAACTGCTGCAATGTCAGCTGCTTCAGCAATGGATTTCAATTCGTATAGATCACGTTCATTCTGTACTTTTAATACAACTTTTTTCTGACCCTCTGCATGCCATGCCTTTTTTACCTGTGTACCACTTTTATCAAATGCACTTACAGAAGCGTGAGCTATCTGTGCACATTTTTTACCACAACTCATTTTAATATCATTTCTAATAATCAAACATTGTTTATAGCGAAACTCTGGTTCTTCCGGCATAATACAGATCATATCAGTCTGATATGATATAACACAGATCAAAAAAATAGAAACGATGAAGAAAACGTTTATTGGTTTAAAATTCCCATACGTCTTTAATTGTGGGAATACAGAAGACATATGATGTTATTGTTATAGGAGCCGGACCGGTAGGTTGTACAGCAGCTACCTTGTGTGCAGATGAAGGACTCTCTACCCTGCTTGTGGAAGAACATGCAACCATTGGTTATCCTGTTCAATGTGCAGGTCTTTTATCAGTTCAGGCATTTCATGAATGTCGTGTTAGTGAAGATTCTGTTTTAAACACTATATCAGGTGCACGGATTATTACGAATAACGCAGCAATTACCTTTCAGGCAAAGGAGACCAAGGCATATGTTGTTGACCGGGCTCATCTTGACAGGGAGATAGCGATGCATGCTGCTGCTGCAGGATCTGATATCCTCATTAAAACATATGCAAAACATATCAAGAAGAACACGGTTTTTCTTACTGGTGCAATGGGCTCCTATACGGTATCAGGCAAGGTTATTATAGCAGCTGACGGCCCAAAAAGTTCCATCGCCAGGATGAAAGGGCTTACCGGACCAAAGACCGTTCTTAGTGGACTACAGTGTGATATCAGATATAATATGGACCCTTCTCATGTTGAGATCTTTCCAAATGGTTCAGAGGATTTTTTTGCCTGGATAATTCCTATAGGAAATGGTCGTGCACGTGCCGGACTTGCTGGTACTCATGATGTGAAAAATCGGTTTTTAACATTTATCAAGCCATTTGAGCAATCATGTATTCATTTTGTTGCCGGGACTATTCCCCTTGGTGTTATCCCCCAGACATATGCAGACCATACACTTATTACCGGTGACGCTGCAGGATTTGCCAAACCAACCTCAGGAGGAGGGGTATATACAGGTGTTCGGTCAGCCCGTCATGCTGCTGCAACCGCAATTGAAGCATGTGAGCAGGAACATTTTGATGCATCTTCATTATCTGTATATGAAAAACGATGGAAATCGGACTTTGGCAGAGAATTGGCACTTGGATACTTGTTATTCAAATTACGGAATAATCTTCATCCATCTGACATTGAGTACTTTATTAAAAACGCACAGGATCCTGCTTTCTTACGCCTCATAGAAGATAAAGGAGATATGGACAGACCCTCAAGACTTCTTAAAAGAATAATGTTTTCCCCGGTAATGGCCAGATCTGCAGGTCATATACTCATAAAAAAAATCAGGGACAGCTCTTTTCGCCTCAATAACAATGATTAAAACATATCATCATAAAATATTTCTTCATGAGCAGTTCATTTGGCAGGGGATTTATTATCAACCTCTCGCATCTTGCAACACAGTTTCATGAACCACCTGAGAAAGCCTGGTATGGTGCGCAGGATTTCATGACTGAACTTATTGTACCTGATATGTTTCGGGGAACAGAAATCGAGATATTAACAAAAGAACTTCGTCAGAAAGTGATGTGGCATCAGCCTGGTGGACCAGTAGACAAAGAGATGTATTTCATTGTCAAGAAACTTATTGATAGACTCCTTATTGCAATAGATACGAACTTAGGAATACAAAACCCGGATATCGGTCAATTTCATTAATTTCTTCTTTTCTCCAACACTTTAAGTCAGATCACAACGAATAATTATTATATTGTACCTGCAATTTTTTTACGTTTTTTCTTATCCGGAGGTATATTTTGACGAAAACATACAATTCATCGAATATTAAGATTCTCAGAGGTCTGGAGCCGGTGAGGGAACGACCTGCGATGTATATCGGCTCTACTGATACACGCGGGCTACATCATCTGGTCTATGAAGTTGTTGATAATTCCATAGATGAAGTACTGGGAGGACACTGCACAAAAATCTTTATCACCATCCATCAGGACGGTCAGATTAGTATTGACGATAACGGACGTGGTATTCCAGTAGACGCAATGAAAGAGAATGACAATAAGAGTGCTCTTGAGACGGTTCTGACTGTTCTTCATGCCGGAGGGAAATTTGATAAAGATTCCTATCAGGTTTCTGGAGGTCTGCATGGTGTTGGCGTATCTGTTGTAAATGCCCTCTCAACCCGTCTTTTAGCTCAGGTCTATAAAGACGGGTATGAATATTCAATGGAATTTTCCCGGGGAGGGGTGATTCGGGATATTACAAAGAAGGAAGAGACATTTGATGAGATGCTTGAGCGATATACCCGTCGCTATGGTGCTCTTCGGATAGACAAGGATACCAGTCGGGAGCAATTTCTTGCCCGGAACAGAGATGCTCTTTCAGGCACCTGTATCACATTTCGTCCTGATGATTCTATTTTTGAGACGATAGACTTTGATTATGACATTCTTGCCCATCGAATGCGCGAACTGGCTTTTTTAAACAGTGGTGTGACCATTGCCATAACTGATAACAGATGTGACGATCCTGAAATCTGTACAGAAACGTTTTTTTATGCCGGGGGAATTGTCGATTTCATCACATTTCTTAATAAAGATTCAACACCTGCCCACGAAGCAATCATATCATTAAAAAAGAATGAACCTGAACAGAAAACTGAAGTTGAGATTGCTCTTCAATATACAACAGGTTATTCTGAAAAAGTTTTTACCTTTGTCAACAGTGTCAATACCAGAGAGGGAGGCACTCATCTTGAGGGGTTTCGTAGTGCCTTAACTAAGGCCATCAACAAGATGGCAAAAGAAAATAAAGTGATAAAAGACCAGAACCTCTCATTGCGAGGAGAGGATGTACGTGAAGGTCTGACAGCCATCATCAGTCTTAAAGTGCAGAACCCCCAGTTTGAAGGACAGACCAAGATGAAACTGGGCAACAGCGAAATTAAAGGTGTTGTTGACTCTCTTGTGTATCAATCCTTATGTCAATTTTTTGAAGAAAATCCAAAGATATTACAGGCAATCGTCGAGAAGGGACTTGCTGCTCTTCAGGCTCGGGAAGCGGCAAGAAAAGCAAAAGATCTTGCACGAAGGAAAAATACTCTGGAATCATCGGGTCTTCCAGGAAAACTTGCAGACTGTTCTGAACGCTCACCAGAAAAAAGTGAGATCTATATTGTAGAAGGAGACTCTGCAGGAGGCAGTGCAAAACAGGGCAGAGACCGAAAATTCCAGGCCATCCTTCCATTACGAGGAAAGATTCTGAATGTTGAGAAAGCAACAGCTCATAAAATTCTAAAAAATAACGAAATACAGGCATTAATTTCAGCCATCGGAAGTGGAGTTGGTGAATCATTTGATGTGGAGAAGGCAAGATACCACCATATTATCATCATGACTGATGCAGATATTGACGGTGCTCATATCAGCACCCTACTTCTAACTTTCTTTTACCGGTATATGACACCCCTCATTGAACAGGGCTATATTTACATCGCTCAACCTCCACTCTTCCGGATTGCACGGGGGAAACAAGAAGTATATGCATTCTCAGAAGAGGAGATGAAAACCCAACGAGATGAGATGGGAGAGAAAGGGGTCACTGTTCAACGGTATAAGGGTCTTGGAGAGATGAACGCAATTCAGCTCTGGTCAACCACAATGGATCCAAAAACCCGGGTACTAAAACAGGTCAGGATAGAGGATGCCACTTATGCAAATGAGATATTTGAAAAGCTGATGGGAGACGATGTGAGTGCAAGAAAGGAATTTATCAAGAGACATTGCAAGGAGGTGACAAACCTTGACATCTGAAGAACAGATTGCTCTCTTTACCCCGAAAGTTAAACTTATTAATATTGAAGAGGAGATGAAATCCTCGTACATCAATTATGCAATGAGTGTTATTATCGGACGGGCAATCCCTGATGTGCGAGATGGATTAAAACCAGTTCATCGCCGCTCATTATTTGCTATGTGGGAGATGGGAAACACTCATGATAAAGCCTTTAAAAAGAGTGCACGTGTTGTCGGAGATGTCATGGGTAAATACCATCCTCATGGAGATTCTGCTATTTATGATACCATTGTCAAGATGGCACAGCCATTTTCATACCGGATGATGCTTGTAGAAGGACAGGGAAATTTCGGCTCGATAGATGGTGATGCCCCTGCAGCAATGCGATATACTGAAGTACGTCTCTTTGAGCAGACTGAAGAATTATTGCAGGATCTTGAGAAGGAGACCGTAGCCTTTATTCCCAATTTCGATGAATCACTGGAAGAACCAACAGTGCTTCCAGCAAAACTGCCAAACCTTCTTATTAATGGATCTGATGGTATTGCTGTCGGAATGGCTACCAAAATGCCACCTCATAATATTGGTGAAGTTTGCTCGGCAATCTGCCATTATATTTCTTATCCTGATGTAACAGTCCCTGACCTTATGTCTATTATCCCAGGACCTGATTTTCCAACCGGGGGAATTATCATGGGAACTGATGGAATTAAAAACGCCTATATGACAGGATATGGGAAAGTCATCATCAGAGGTGTCGCTGAAATCGAGGACAATACCGGGAAAAGAGATCATATCATCATCACTGAGATTCCCTATCAGGTGAATAAGGCACGACTGATTGAACACATAGCTGATCTCGTCAGGGAGAAGAAAATTGAAGGGATATCAGATATCAGAGATGAATCTGATAAAGAAGGTCTCAGAATTGTTATTGATCTTAAAAAGGGTACGCAGGGACAACTAATACTCAATCACCTTTTTAAGCACACATCTCTTGAGAGTACATTTGGTATCATCAACCTGGCAATTGTTGATAATCAACCCAAAGTCCTTGGTATTATCGGGCTTATTGATGAATTCGTCAAACACCGGGTAAAAGTTATCACCAGGCGGAGTGAATATGACCGACGAAAAGCAGAGGAACGTGTCCATATTCTTAATGGCTTGTTACATGCCATGGATAATATTGATGCAATTATCGCAACCATTCGGGCTTCAAGAACAGCAGATGATGCACGTGAAGCTCTTATTGAGAAATTCACTCTTGATGTAGAACAGGCCAAAGCAATTTTACAGATGCAGCTTCGTCGTCTGGCAGCTCTTGAGAAGCAGAAACTTGTTGATGAAAAGAATAACCTGGAAGAGATTATCAAAAGATTAACAGAACTCCTCTCAAGTGATTTAAATATCAGGGCAACAATAGCAGAAGAACTTACCGAAATCGCTTCAAAGTACAAAAGCCCACGAAGGACGCAAATTACACGAACGCTTGACGTTATTGAGAAATCGGATCTCTTCCCAGATAAACCGGTTCTTGTATCTATTACCCATAATAATTATGTGAAACAGATGGATCTTTCAACCTACCGAATCCAGGGAAGAGGAGGACGAGGTGTTACTGGAATGACAATGCGGGACGGTGATTATGTTGAACAGGTTTTTGTAGCCAATATGCATGATTATCTGCTCTGTTTCACATCTTCTGGCCGGGCATACTGGCTGAAAGTATGGGATATTCCAGAAGGAACCAGACAGAGTCGTGGAAAAGCTATCGTAAACCTTCTCAACCTACAGGATGAAGAACGAATAACTGCGGTTATTCCTGTCAGGGAATTTGCAGAGGATAAATTTTTCCTCTTCTCTACTGAGAAAGGAATGGTCATTAAAATCCCACAGGATGAATTTGCCCGTCCACGTTCAAGTGGTGTGAATGCAATCACGCTTCGGGAAGAAGACGCTTTAGTCAATGTAATGGTTACAGATAAGAATACAGAAATAATCCTTACAACACGTGACGGACAGAGTCTTCGTTTCCACGAAGAAAATATTCCGATCAGGCATAGAAATGCACTAGGTGTTATAGGTATTCGTATGCGTGGGACTGATATTGTCCGTGGCGTTACTGCAATTCAGTCTGACCAGATGCTCCTTACAATTACCGAAAAAGGATATGGAAAGAGAACCGATTTTGAAGAATTCAGAGGACATGGCAGGGGAACAATGGGTGTCCGCAATATCAATGTCGGACCTTTGACTGGTGGTGTTATCACGACAATGGGAGTCTTACAGGACAATGAGATAATTATCATGAGTGCTGAGGGTAATGTTGTCAGAATGAAGGCTGAAAAGATATCTATCCAACGTAGGAGCACCCGTGGAGTGAGAATGATGGGTCTGAGAGAAGGAGATCGTGTTGTCGGTCTGACATCTGTATCATCAGAACAGGAAGATGAAGCAGAAACAGATATTCAATTAGAAATTATTGAAAACGACGAAGAGTAATGCATATGCATACATTTCTTTTTTTATTATGATACATTGAAAAAATGAACCCGGTTTTTTCAGGATATCAGTCTGCAGAAATAAACCATTCAAAATTTTTTGAGATAACCCTCAATATGTCTTGTTGGACACAATAGATTCAGACAACAGGGTAACACCGGCCAAGATCTGTTCCCAGTCTTATTATGAAATCTTTCCCATATGCACCTGATTCCAACCCATCGGACAGGAATGATGATAGAACAGTAAAGGGATGAATTATGAGTGCAGCACCAAGAGCAACTGCTGCAACGGTGTCAGTGTCACCGCCAAGTAATATTGCTTGTTTTAACACCTCATTTGGACAATTCCCAAAATGCTTTATTAGAGAGAGAACTGCACCTAAAAATGGAAGTGATTCTTCGTATGGAATACCTTTGCTGATATTGTGATGGCCGAGAATAATTTCAGGAGAAAAAACAAGTTTATTTTCGAGATTTTCCAGATGTTTCATTACATCCTTTGGAAAATGACTGGTTCCTATTGATAATAGATATGGGATAATGTGTTTATATGGTATTTTATTGTAATACAGACCATGTGCAAGAATAGCAACACCCAATGATCCAGCAACTGCATGGGGATGACCATGGGTAGATTCTGCATTAATGTAAGAAGAATGTATCACATCCTGTACATCCGGATAGAGTCCTATGGGAAGAGCACGCATGGCAGCTCCATCTGATTGTCTTTTATTTCTCATCTCATCTGATAATGATAAAAGAAATGATTCTGAATCGGGTCCGGCTGTGAGCTGACTCATAGTAAGGGCGGAGTATCCGGTTCTTGGATCACGGTGATATGCCCTCATAAAAAAGGCAGCAAGAGATTCTTTACAGAATGGTAAACCAGTTACCATGAGTTCAGCTACCGCAATGGTCATCTGTGTATCATCAGTATAATAGCATTCTTTAGAAGGATATGCATCCATGACCAGATGTGTTGCTATCCATTCCCGATTATGATTCTCAAATTCACGACCGAAAGTGTCTCCAATAGCCACTCCCAGTAACATCTTTTGAGCTTTTATATATGGATTCATTTCCTCCACGTTCCACTATAGTGTTACCGTAAGAGATATGTCACTATTAAAAGTCCTGCAAGGGCTAGTATTGCAATAATAAGACCTAAGTATAAGGCTTTTTCATCCTGCATTAAATGATGTTTTCTCACTTTTAGACGTGACTGTACCGGTCTGATTTTGGTTTTTGTATAAGGGGAAGAATGTCTCCATTCATTGATATGTGTGCAGGCATGATTAAATGGAAGACGATGATCCGGGCAGAATGTTTTTTTACAATAAGAACAAGTAAAGGCTGTGATTGATGATACTTCTACACCACAAAAATCGCAGGTAACCATTCATTTATTTATATGAATTTCTTTGAATATAGACTCAATGGCTATCAAAAACGATACTGGGAAGATCAATTCCTTTTTTAAATGCTTCAAGGTGTTCACGATACCGACGATAAACCAATTTTTCGTCTCTGTTTGCATAACAATAATGACAAAGATGCATGCATGTTGAATACTGACCGATATCTTTTGCCCGGATACAGGTACAGGTGGCGCGCTGACCGGGATCCTTCTTTTTATTCTTCATAATATACCCACACAGATCAGTGTCATCGGCACAGATCTGTACCAGGAGATTTGGATTGATACATTGTGCCTTTTTAATACCATATGAAGAATAATCTGATGCTTCCCCACATGCTTCAATGGGAATATTCCACTTTTGACTGAGAGCGAAGAGAGCCTGTAAGATAACCTCACGCTCTATGACAGTTGGTTCCCGGATATCTGTATCCATGTGCCGCATCAGAGATGATCGGACATTTTTATATCGTGCAATCTGGACAAAACTAAAGATCATCCGGTTTACATGTAAAGCAATCTGGTCACCAATATTTTCTATACGGTTAATAAGTTCCTGTACTGATAGTGAATCAATCATGATTATCGGATCATATCTCCAGATAACCCGATCTCTTCCGATTTGATGACTCAGTTCAATACATGACCTTATGCGATCCCTGTATGAAGGTAGATTTGGTTCAATACCTTCGCGTTCATAGTCATTCAGAGTCACATGCACATAAAAATAATATCCGTTCTCTTCAAGTTCTGAGATATACGGTATAAGTGGAGCTGGGTTTTTAGTCCAGAAAACAATGATGCGGGTAGCATCAAACCGGACTATCTGATGATGTGTCGGACGATAGGGATTTACCCAGATTATGTATCCTTTCTGTAACCGATCCATGAACCAGTCCATATACCACGCAGGGATATCAGTTGCCCTGCTTGCTGAGATAATAACCGGATGAATATCTGTTCTTCTGATTGTATCAGTGGAACGATTCAGATTAAGGGTATCACAGAGAGTTGTCTGCATGAGATCCCTGATTTTGGTAGGATGTGAAACAACCTTCATATCTCATCGGAATATATCCTCCCATCCGTGCAAATCCAAACTGACGATAAAAATATTCAGTATCAGGGGCTGCTGTGATACCAATCCATCCGATTCCAGCCTCTTTACATGTTTTGAGAAGGTTTTGAACAAGCATCGTTCCTATTCTGTTTCCCCGTGCAGGTTCAGTAACAAAAATATCCTGGAGGTAGGCATCAGATACTCCATCTGTAATTATTCTGCCCATTCCAAGCAGAGAACCTTCGTTTCTGACCACGAGAAATCGAAAACTATGAGAGATGATTTCTCCTATCATTCTCATATCCCATGATGAGTCCCACCATCCTCCTTCCTGATAGAGTGCAGCAACATCAGCACAGTCTGACAGTAATGCCGGCTCAATAATGAGTTTATTCATTGGTTATTCTCCTAAATGATAAGTAAATTGTGTTTATCTGGTACTATAAGAAAATCCATGAGAACTAATTTTTCACTAACAGGGATTATTAAATATTTTTTATGCTTCCATAGTAGATTTCAGGTTACTTCCTTAGTTATGCTTCTATTTCATGCCAATGAAATGTTCCTCTAATTTTTTCAATGTGTATTTGTGTATTAAGAGATCTAAAATTGTATACAATATTAATTAAATCAGACTTATTAATCCAGAATAATAATGCTGTGCTGACAGATGGATTGGAGAGGAAGAAAGGAAGTGTGGTACTAACAATGATAGTAGTATCTATAATCCCGAATAGACAGCACTTTTCAAACCAAATTGATTGATGGATCTTCGTTAAGAACATGAAATTTTCTTCACTATGAAAATAGCGATATCCCAGATTAAAACGAGGACATCATTAGGTACGCATGAGAAACACATACATAAGAATGTAAAAATTACAGGTGATGAGATGAGGAGTACCATACAGACGATACATGCAAGAGAAATAATCGATTCCCGTGGAAATCCAACTGTTGAAGTAGAGATCGGCACTTTTGGTGGAATCAGAGCACGCGCAGCCTGTCCTTCAGGAGCTTCAACGGGAGCTCATGAAGCAGTAGAACTAAGGGATAATGATCCTACAAGATTTTTAGGAAAAGGAGTTACACATGCAGTCCATAATGTGAATACCATCATTAAAGAGCTTGTTTCAGGCATGGAAGTTACCGATCAGGCAGGAATTGATAAAGTTCTTTTGGATGCAGACGGGACACCAAACAAACAACAGTTAGGAGCGAATGCAATTTTAACCGTATCAATGGCTGTTGCGCGAGCTGCTGCGAAAGTAGAGAAGATGCCGTTGTGGAATTATTTGGGAAACGGACCATATCTTCTTCCTGTTCCCTCTATGAATATTCTTAATGGTGGAGCACATGCAAACTGGCAGGGAGCAGATTTTCAGGAGTACATGATAGCCCCTGTTGGAGCCGACTCTTTTCGTGAAGCAATCAGATGGGGATGTGAAACATACCAAACATTAAAACGTGTGTTAAAGGAAAAAAACGCTTCTGTTGGTGTCGGAGATGAGGGTGGATTTGCACCGGTTGTCTCTTCAAATGAAGAACCACTCGAACTTATCGTAACTGCGATTGAAGAAGCAGGATACCGTCCACGCTCAGATATCGCAATTGCATTAGATCCTGCTTCAAGTGAGTTCTTTCATGATGGTTCTTATCTGCTCAGAACAGAAAAGAGAACCTTATCCAGCGGGGAGATGGTTGATTTGTATGCTGATTTAGCAATCCGGTATCCGATACTCTCTATTGAAGATGGTCTCAGCCAGGACGACTGGGAAGGCTGGAAAGAACTCACTAAAAAAATTGGGAGTACGGTACAGCTTGTCGGAGATGACCTTTTTGTAACGAACGTACATCGGATAAAAAAGGGTATTGAACTTCATGCAGCAAACGCTGTTCTTATCAAATTAAATCAGATAGGAACGGTGACTGAAACTACCGATGCGGTGAGTATGGCACAGAATGCCGGATGGAAAACGATGGTCTCTCACAGGAGTGGAGAGACGGTAGATAGTTTCATTGCAGACCTGACAGTAGCTCTCGGAACAGGACAGATAAAATCAGGAGCACCATGCAGGGGAGAACGGGTAGAAAAATATAATCAGCTAATGAGAATTGAAGAAATGATGGGATCAGATGCCAGGTATGCAGGAATAGACGCATTTTAAAGTTAATAGCATAACTTTTTAGAAAGTCTGTCTTAATCTATGTAGTGCAATAAGCGTGTACAACTTCTAAATAACCTTTATTTCTCTTTATTATTCCAGGACGTTATGCCGGGCATTATCTGTGGGCAATGGTTTATAATGAAATTAATTTCTTTATAGTATTTTTCTCATAGGAAAGTTAACAATTTAAGTCCTATAACTTATTTTAGAGTTAATTTACATGTAAAAGAGTTGCACCAATATTAGAATAAAAAAGGATAAAATGTTACTATCAGATATCAGTGCCGTATTTTTCAGCATTGCTATCGGCAATCGCTTGAATCTTCGTAATTTCTGCGTCATTTCGTACTGGTTTAAACAGGTGACGGAATCGTTTCTGTTCTTTCAGATAATCCTCAACCGGGCGTCTTTTTATCTTCTTTACTTTATCTATCTTACCATCTGCAAGTTCAAAGTTTACCCACATACCAGTTGCTATGGCTAGTTTCGCAAGTTCCATTGTTTTAGAGCCATCAAATCCCCATCCTGTACAGCAGGGAGTATGAATCTGGATGTAGCAGGGACCCTTGGTATTAACTGCCCGTTCTACCTTTTTAATGATATCATTGGGGTACGCAATTGAACAGGTCGCTACATAAGGAGCGCCATGAGACGCGAGAATTTGAGGGAGATCTTTTTTCGGTCTGCTGTTTCCAAATGAGTATTTCCCTGCAGGACTGGTAGTTGTGCTCGCATCATAAGGTGTTGCTCCTGATCGCTGAATTCCGGTGTTCATATATGCTTCATTGTCATAGCAGATGTATGTGATATCATGACCACGCTCAAAAGCACCACTGATACAGAGCATTCCAATATCAAAGGTAGCCCCATCCCCACAGATACAGATGACATGTTCATCACGACCCTGCTTTTTTAAGGATGCTTCGATACCTGAAGCAACTGCAGCAGCATTCTCAAAAAGTGAGTGAATCCATGGCACTTTCCAGGCTGTTTCAGGATATGGAGTAGAAAATACTTCCATACAACCAGTTGATGCTACTACGATGGTCTTTTCTCCACTCCCTTTGAGGATAAGACGTGCTGCTAGTGCAGGTCCGCATCCACCACAGGCGCGATGACCAGCATCAAAAAGCTCAAGTGATTTATCAGCCATTTACAACAACTCCTCACGAAGACCATAAAAGATATTTCCATTCCCTTTCATCGCTTCCTCATAGATCCCGCGAATATGTATTTTTCTGATATCCCTGCCTCCGAGGCCAACGACATAACTATAGACTGCTACTCCAGAATCTGCAATAGCATCTTTTACCTCAGGACCTACTGCTCCTTTCATTCTGCTTCCAATGGAGACGTTCTTCTCAAGAACGGCAACTACAGGAATACCAGAAAGTGCCCGATGCATATCAGCCTCGGGGAAAGGACGATATGATAGAATCCTGACGAGTCCAACTTTTTTGCCGTCGTCACGCATCTCATCAATTGCATCTTTTACGGTTCCACAAACAGATCCCATGGCAACATATGCAAAATCAGCGTCATCCATACGGTACTCTTCGATGAGAGAGCCATAATTTCTGCCAAAGTGTTCTTCAAATTCTGACCCTGCTTTGCATAGAGCATCAGCTGCCCGCTTCATCGCCTGGTCATGTTCATATCTGAATTCCAGGTAATAATCAGGGGTTGCATACATACCAAGACTCATTGGATCATTTGCATCTAGAATATTAACCGGCTTATAGGGTGGCAGATAGGCTAAAACACTCTCCTGATCAGGTATATCAACCGGTTCATAGGTATGAGAGAGAATAAACCCATCAAAACAGATGAATCCGGGGAGAAGTATGTTGTTGTCTTCAGCAACCTTAAAGGCCAGAAAGTGAAAATCTGATATTTCCTGTGCATCTTCTGCATATAACTGAAACCATCCTGCATCACGAAGCGCAATTGAATCCTGTTGATCGTTCCATATCGAAAGCGGGGCACCAACTGCCCGATTTGCAATCGACATCACAACAGGCTGGCGCATACCCGCTACATTGAAACAGACTTCTGCCATAAGCAACAGTCCCTGTGATGATGTAGCTGAGTATACACGTGATCCTGCTGCTGATGCTCCAAGACAAGCAGATAATGCAGAGAACTCACTTTCTACACAAATATATTCACTCTCAAGATCGCCATCAGCCACCATTTCCGCAAGTCGTTCAACAATATGAGTCTGTGGAGTTATTGGATAGGCTGATATCACATCTGGTCTGCAGAGTTTTACTGCCTCAGCAACTGCATGGGATCCTTCCATAATCCGTAACATGATTACTTCTCCTCCTGGATCATAACAATCGCTTCAGCAGGGCATTGTTCTGCGCACATCCCACACCCTTTACAAAATGAATAATCAGGGATATAATTGTCATCAATTTTGTGTATACATCCTTCAGGACATAATAACTGACACGTTCCACAGTTTGTACAGAGATCGTAATGAAATTCAGGTTTAAAAACCCGCCAGGATCCTGTTTTATTATCCTGTGATCTTCCCGGGCGGGCTGCACACCCGATATTGAGTGACATCAGAATCCTCCCTTGATAAGATTATATGCAGTCTCTGCTGCAAGGATATTCTTTTCTGCAAGTGAACCGGAAAACCGCCCATTTACTGCTTTTTTTAATGCATCCAGCTCAATTTCACCACTTGCTGCGGCAAATGCACCCATTAGTGTTGTATTTGTAATCGGAACACCAAGAGTGTTAAGTGCAATCTTTGTAGCATCTAGAACAATGAGTTGTACCCCATCCGGAATGGTAATTCCAGTCTCTTTCTCAGAATTTATGATAGCAATACCTCCCTCTTTGAGACCGGCAAAGACATTTACATCTTTTATGAGAGTCCTGTCCTGAACAATGACATAATCAGGATAATAGACCTGACTTCTGAGTCGTATCTTTTTGTCACTGAACCGAACAAAGGCCTGAACCGGTGCGCCTCTTCGCTCTACCCCAAAGGCAGGGAATGCCTGGGAGAAGACACCACTCTCGAATGCAGCAACAGCTATCAATTCTGCGGCAGTGACTGAACCCTGACCTCCTCTTCCATGAATTCTCAATTCTCTCAAGGATATTCCCACTTATATTTAACACGATTAATCATATAAAATTACAGGGTAGCTGATAATCCCAAAATGTTTCTCTCACCTGAATAGACTGCTTCTGCAATCTTTGCCAGACCCCGAGCAGCTGTCCATTCATCATAAATATGTACATCCGCTTGTAGTAACTCTATAACGTCCCCGGAAATTTCCTCTGCAAGTGAACCGCATAACGCAACAGGTGCATGTGGAGCGAGAATCTGCAGTGCTGCACACTCCATAGCGGCAAAAAGCGCTATTGTGGGAATCATTATATGAGAGGGGACAGTATCTCTGACTCCGGCGTGAAGGAAGGCTTCATTTGCAGTCTGCTTACCTTCATCAATTCTGCGTATTGCATCAAGATCAAGTGCCCCATGAACTCTGCCGGGTGCAAAGATACAGGCATCAAGCGCACCGATAATGATACCATCCCTGACGAGTATAGTGACAGTATTTGAACTTACATCACAGACAACAGCATTTTTACCAATATGGGAGACGACTTCATAGGCAATTCCAATCTTTTCCGGACTTGCCTGATGCGAATATACCTTAAACCTGGGATCGGTTGGAGAACCCCGGTGAAGACCCGGAATAGCAAGTGTCCGAATGCCACTCTTAAATATCTCATCAAATACATGGGTCCCACCACCAGTATGTTCTCCTGCACCTTCTCTACTCACAATGCCCCGGTTCGTCAGATGTTGTATCGGTTGAATGACAGAGAAATTATCTCCCATAGAGTAAGTAAGAGCTATCCCGGATATCTTATGAAGCGGGCAGAGTTGTTTTAGATCGTCAAGAACAAACCCTGTTGCCTGTTGACGAGGCACCTTGAACTCACGTTGTGCAGTTGCGAATCTGATGGCAGTTGTTCCGTGATCTATGCCGATGTACATAGCAGTTACCATTAGGTATGACTATCATATTAGTAAAGATGCGTGCAATCGTTACCGGGGGGGCCGGATTTATCGGTTCCCATCTGGTAGATCACCTGGTACAGAAAGGAGATGAAGTTGTGGTGATTGATTCACTACAAACAACATCTCCTGTTGCTATTGACAGGCATATACAAGCTGGAAACATCTCATTTGTACAGGCAAATCTGCTTTCAGACACCTGGCAAAAGGAATTTTTGGGAGCTGACCGGGTGTATCATCTGGCAGCTGATCCGGATGTGCGTGAGAGCGCTCTACACCCTGATAATCAGTTGAATAATACCATAGTTGCTACACACCGGGTCCTTGAAGCGATGCGGACAAACCAGGTCAGAGAGATAATTTTCACCTCAACATCAACAGTGTACGGAGAGGCCACTATAATTCCAACACCAGAGTCCTACACACCAATGGAACCGGTTTCTGTGTATGGAGCCGCAAAACTTGCATGTGAAGCACTCATTTCTGCATACTGCCATAGTTTTGGAATGCAGAGCTGGATTTATCGGTTTGCAAATATTGTGGGTCCCCGAAGTGGTCATGGAGTCATTACTGATTTCATCAAAAAACTATCATTTAATCCAAAAGAACTTGAGATTCTCGGTGATGGTAGACAGACCAAATCATATCTTGATGTTACTGCATGTGTTTGTGCAATGATGTTTGGTATACATCATGCTAATAAGAAAGTTAATTATTTAAATATCGGATCAGAAGACTGGATTGATGTGACTACCATTGCAAATATTATTGTTGAAGAGATGGGACTATCTGAGGTTACATATAAGTATACCGGCGGGACAAGAGGATGGATAGGGGATGTTCCAAAGATGCAACTCAGTATTGAGACGATGAAGTCACTTGGATGGACTCCTGATATTAGTTCTGAAGAGAGCATCAGAGTTGCAGTACAATCACTTCTTACTGATGCCTAATCAATTGTTAAGAGAGATAATATCATGACATATCTGGTTGTTCTTGGGGACGGGATGGCTGATGAACCACTTCCTGAGCTGAATGGAAAAACTCCACTTGCTGTAGCTGATACACCATATATGGATCGTATCGCATCAGATGGAGCATGTGGAATGGTACAGACAATTCCTCCCGGATGTTTGCCAGGAAGTGACATTGCAAATCTTTCAGTCCTGGGATATGATCCCGCACTTTATTATACCGGCAGGGGTGCTCTTGAAGCGATGAGTATGGGTATTAACCTCACCCCTGACGATATTGCCTATCGGTGCAATCTGGTTACAGTTCAGGATAATATCATGCAGGATTTTTCTGCAGGGCATATCTCCAGTCTTGAGGGGAAAATACTTCTTGACCATCTGAACCTCTATATTTCATCAGGAATCTGCTACCCGGGAGTTAGTTATCGGAATGTGCTTGTACTTCCAGAAGGGAAAGGATCTCATACAACACCACCCCATGATATTATCGGGCAGTCTATTGGACCATATCTCCCAGGGGGACCTGACAGTCCAATACTCAATACCTTAATGAGAACAAGTCAGGAGATATTTTCCCATCATCCGATAAATCAGAACCGGGAGGCGAACAATAAATCTCCTGTTACACAGATATGGCCCTGGAGTGGAGGAAAACGACCCAGCCTCCCTCTTTTTAAGGATAAGTATGGATATCGGGGAGGTATGATATCAGCAGTTGACCTTCTTAACGGTATTGCAACCTGTGCAGGTATGGAGATAATTCAGGTTCCCGGAGCTACAGGATATCTTGATACTGATTATAATGCAAAGGCAAGGTATGCAATTGAGGCATTAAAGCGCCTTGATTTTGTATATCTTCATGTAGAAGCACCAGATGAAGCAGGGCATATGGGATCCCTCGATGAGAAGATACTCGCAATTGAACGGGTTGATACAATGATTGGTACAATAATGGAAGATTTTAATGGAATAATCGGGGTTCTTCCGGATCATCCAACACCAGTACGAATTAAAACACATACCAGTGATCCAGTTCCATTTGCCATTCTGGGAAAAGAGACAGATTCTACATCTCACTTCTCTGAAGCAGAAGCTAAAAATGGCATGTATGGCATTATAAAAGGAACAGAATTTCTCCCGCTTCTCTTTTCCTGATTTTTCAGATACAGATTATAATTTTTAACTGATTTTTCATTTTATTTAAGAACCTATACTTATTTAAGCCCTGATTGTATCCTATTTTACCTAATCTTTTCAGAATCATTCAGAAATCAAACATTTTATATTGTAATCAGAACGTTATGACTAGCTTGTATACCTGCATTATGCTGTAACAGATAAGTGGTCAGGAGTCGAATGGATTATCACTCAGAGAAGGGGGTGAAGTATGTCGATAAAAAAGATGCTTATGTGGGATGAGACACTCTTTCGTGATCCTGATGTTTTTGAGATCGACTATATTCCCGACCAGTTTAATCACCGTGAAACCCAGATACGCGAACTGGTCTTTCAGTTAAGACCCGGAATGAAAGGTGGTCGCCCTCTCAATACCATCTTAAAAGGGTTGCCAGGTACAGGAAAGACAACGACAGTACGTAAAATTTTTTCTGATATTGAAGATACAACCTCTAAATTAATCCCTGTATATATCAACTGTCAAATTGATAATACAAAATTTTCAGTTCTCTCACAGATTTACAAAAAAATTACCGGGCACAATCCTTCAGCTGCCGGAAATTCTTTCAAACGGGTTTTTGAATCAGTGGCACAGCTAATATCAGAAGAAGAAAAAGTTGTTATCGTAGCTCTTGATGATGCAAATTATCTTGTATATGAGAATGAACTAAACAAACTGCTCTATATTCTCCTTCGGTCTCATGAAACATATCCGGGTACGCGAATAGGTGTTATTACAATAATTAGTGATATGGATGTGGATCTTAAAACTGCTATTGATGCACGTGTTTCATCAGTCTTTTGCCCAACTGATATCTATTTTCCTCCGTACCAGGAAGAAGAAGTCAGAAATATCCTGACAGAACGTGTTATGCAGGGTCTCTATCCTGGTGTACTCTCTGACGCATTACTGGAAATTGTAATCGGTCACACCCTGGCAAGTGGTGATCTCAGAGTAGGCATAGATCTTCTTAAACGGGCAACGCTGAATGCTGAACGGGATGCGCAACGCTTTATATCAGGTGAGAATGTTAGTGAAGCTTATCAGGTATCCAAGTATCTGCATCTGCAGTACTGCCTTAAAGCCCTGAAAAAAGAGGAAGCAGATATCTTAAAAATGGTGGCATTGATGTCAGAAGGAGAAGAACAACTGACTATGGGAATATTATATCAGGCTGTGAATGAACATACCCGAATTGGTTATACACGGTTTTATGAAATTATAAAAAAACTGGATGCAATTCGTCTCTTAAATCTTGCTTTTAAAGAAGGAAGAGGAAGAACCAGGCTTATTAATCTAAGATATGAACCTGAAAAAGTTCTTGGGTACATTAAGTAGAATCACATAACCAAATATTATTTAGATCTGATTACACACATATGGTATCAAATGGGGGTTATCTTGTGATCAGTATTAATGAGCTAGCAATTGAGACTTTTGAAAATCTGGTTGATTTCAGTGAAGATTTTAATGTCGCGTATCATGAACTGGACAATGGGGCGAGAATCGTAGACTGTGGTATATCTGTGACAGGAGGATATGCTGCAGGCAGGGCGTTTACTGACATCTGCATGGGCGGTCTTGGAGAAATTAATTTCCGCATGGGTCAGATCCTGCATGTGCCAATGCCTTTCATTGAGGTTAGTACTGATTTTCCGGCAATTTCATGTCTTGGTTCACAAAAGGCTGGCTGGACGGTCAAAGTGGGTAATTACTTTGCAATGGGATCGGGTCCTGCACGTGCGTTGTCGTTAAAACCAAAGCATACCTATGAAGTAATCGAATATGAAGATGATAGCGATGTGGCTATTATTGCACTTGAGTCTGATCATCTTCCAAATGGAGAAGTTATGGAATACATTGCCAAAGAATGTAATGTGGATGTGGCAAATGTCTGTGCTGTTGTCGCGCCAACCGCTTCTATCGTTGGATCTATTCAGGTTTCAGGACGGTGTGTCGAGACTGCAATCTATAAACTTAATGAACTGGGATTTGATACAAAAAAGATTACTGCAGCCATTGGTTCAGCGCCGGTTCCACCGATAAAAAATGATGCAAAGAAAGCAATGGGAACCACAAATGATGCTACTATCTATCATGGGCAGATCCATCTGACAATGAATGCTCCTGAAATTAAAGATTATCTTGAGAAGATACCAAGTAATAAATCTAAGGGATATGGAAAACCATTTTATGACATATTCAAAGAAGCAAACTTTGACTTTTATCAGATAGACACTTCTCTCTTCTCACCAGCTGAGGTTACTATTAACGAGATAAGTGAGGGTGTGGTGTATCATGTTGGAAACGTTAACCCGGAAGTAACCCTAAAATCCTTTGGTTATCTGTAATTTTTTCCCTTTTTTTAATACACTGCTCTTCTGAT
>Ga0265594_1001063_pt1 | contig 21863 bp, 25 predicted proteins | sample saktaG_11_FD_190147 | JGI IMG/M metagenome (GOLD analysis project Ga0265594, IMG submission 190147) | Saline water microbial communities from Sakinaw Lake, British Columbia, Canada - sak_2011_5_24_80m | ecosystem: Environmental > Aquatic > Non-marine Saline and Alkaline > Saline ... | reverse complement strand
GTTACACAATACCATCCTTCTTGAGAATAATCATAATTTTTTAATCTTATAGATTTTCTTTGTGGTAATTCGTTATTCATTTGTTCCTAGAAACTCTCTATCTGCCATTTATTATTAAAAGTTTGAATAAATGCGATTCTGTCTGCATAATTTACACCATTTTTAATTTTACTACCTTCATAATAGGCACTTTTTTTATAGGCACATGTATAAATGGAGCAACCATATTCTTCAGATTTCTCCAAATCACTTGGCAACATCCCCACGATACTTGCATACGTCTCCCCATCTTTCAAATACTCACGAATATAATATTCATTTTCTGGCCTATCCAACACAAAAACAAACGACAGTGCTTTGTCTAAATTTTCTTCAAGCATCGCTTGTTTGAATCCTTCGTATGCCTCCTCTGGAGAATCTGCTCCTCCCTTGTCTAACTTAAATCTTGCACGATATGTCATCTGATAACTGTCTTCTGCATATTTTAACATCTGCGCTTGTATATTTTCATCGTATCTTCCTGTAAAATACAACGCACACAAAATTAACACACCAAAACCGATAACCAAAATTAATGGCTTTACATATGGTTTATTCATATTGAGTTTTTAATTATTATTTGTTATCTATTATTTTATCACAATCGGCTTATTAATAACAACTTTCTATATCTGCAAACACTCCTTGCGAATTCAACTCTGCCTTTTCTTTAAGACATTGATTTATCCCCAAAGTTATTTTTCCATCTTGACTTTCCCAAAAGTCAAGTGCGGTTTCAAAATTTCCATTTGGATTTAATTCTTTGTCATGAAGCCATTCAATATAACTTGCGGGAAATAAATGATTAGCTTTTACAAATCCATAAGTTCCTTTAGTTTGATCAAGCTGCCATTTGTATATTTCTTTCCATGGCCATGCGAATTGGAATAATCTAAATTCATGTACAATTTCCATTGAACCGTCATTATCCAAATCTACCAACTCATCCCAATTAAACAAATTGCTATTATGTAGTTTTACTTCAAAATTTTCTCCATTCCATTCATAAAAATAAAATGGCTGGGAAGAACCACTCCCCATATTTTGGTACAAAACAACTACATCTACAAAACCGTTCTTATTAAGATCTCCCGCTTGCCACCATTCAAACCCTTCTCCATATCCTGGTAATTCTAGAAAATAACCGTCATCTCGTAGCAAAACAATTTTTGAAATTCCTATACAGTCATACTCATCTCTGTTAATAAGCATTAATTTTGATTTAAAATCTTCATCACAGTTTTCATCATATTTAATATCTATAAAGTGCTCTCCAATGATTCTATAATTATGATACTGAACTGGCAATCTAAAATCTGAATTATTTTTAGCTAATTTAATACCAATAACAAAACCCATCAAAAGCAAGAGCGAGATAATAATAAAAATTTTGTATTTTTTAATAAAATTATACACAAAATACTATTCCTTATAATAAAAATAATAGAACAAAAATTGTTTAATTCCTATTTTTGTAACATGTTTTGCTTTAATATCTGACCGATATTGAACATACAGTTTAAGTGGGTTGGCATTATCTTTAAAATTATCAACTTTGATACTTTTTAACCATTTATAATATGCAGCAGAAGCTCTAATCACATCTCCGATATCACTATAATCAAAATCATACCCCAAATTTTTTAATTGCGCTATAGACATTTTCTTTTCCAAACCCATCAATCCACTCTCGCCAATATATCGTTCATCATGATCTATTCTTTTACCAAAACTACTTTCTTGTGCGATTGTAGTTTTCAATATAATAGGATCTATATCAAACTCTTTGCTAGCTATCTCAATTTCTTTATCATATTTTATAAAATTTTTAACTGGCACAGGAATCTCCTTAAATTCTATTTCATTCCCAACTTCTACATACAACTCATTGATTTGTTGAATAATATCATCTGATGTCTTTGGTATAATCTTATCCCCCTCTTTTTTTATTCTCAGATGCATCCAAATATCATTTAATGTCGGCATTCTATCTGCCCAAAGTTCAATATAGTGGTTTGATTCTTTAAGGTTGAAATAAAATCTTGATATTAATGTATCTCCCTTCAATTCTCTCCCCTGCCAAAACCAATTCTTCCCCCATTTTAATGTTTCATGTTTATGAATTTTATTATCTATTATTATCTTAGCATCATCTCTATCCCATTTTCTTTTTTCACATGTAATTGAGATATCAAAGATACTTGTTGGAAGATTTATTAGAGCTATCGTTATCCATGGTCTTCTATTTCCATCTTGAGCTTGCTCTTTTATGTTTAGCATAAAATTATTGGAATTTTCTATTTCATTAATCTCTGGTTCTTTTTCAAGTATTGCTTCTTTTTTCGGAATAAATTTTATTATATGTTTTCCAACTTTCAATTCTATAATAAAGAGAACTGTTTTGGATAATCCTTTTAATTTTGTTCCATTCCATGTTGATGGAATATCGTAATATTGAGGTTTCTTTTCAGCTGGAATTTCTCTTAATTTAATACCATCTATTTCTACTCTTAGATCTCCTCCTCACCATAAACCAAAGAATTTTACTGATTTGCATGATGCTGTGATTGATATAGTGTGAATACCTGATTTTAAGACATCAAATTTGTATTCAAAATTTTCTGTTAGTTTTTTATGCATTATGGTTGTTTGCTATGTGTTACAAGTTATGAGTTATGAGTTCTACATATACGTCTTATACTCCCGTTTCTTTTTCGTAAAAATCAAACCTAAAATAGGTAAGACCACCCAGATAAATTGGGCGACAGATCCAGTAAAAACTGTACTCATTATTGGGAAAGAACTTGTGATAATTTCTTGAGCAAAAAACGACATTATAATTGTTGTAATTAGGCCTATTTGAAATATACTGAAAATTAGCGTTTCAATCCACGAGCCCTCTGTTGATGCTCTAAAAATAGAAGCAAGTCCGGATCTTGTTAATGTAACAAAAAGTAAAAGCATACACGCAACGAAAATCGCAACTTTTATTGGAACGTTCTTTAGAACGTTCCATGACACATTCCATGGGAAAAAGATCGCAACAAGTGCGGACATATAAATACTTGAGAGAATGACAATAATTCTCGCTTTTCCTAATGTTATCCCATACAAAAAAACTGCTATAACGAGCAGTATTATTAAAAACAAATCCCACGACGGAGATGCCCAATTCATTCTCCCCAAACCAGCACCAGCAATTCCCAAAGATGCAAGACCCTTACTTGCTAACTCTTGGATTGTATTTATTATTTGATTCATTGTTTATTTTTACTTTGACTGTTTCATTATACCACTTTTTATGATTTTATTTTAATCTTTTTAATTTAGTATTCTGTAAATGCTTTGCATTGCTTGAAGAAATAACTTTCTTACCAATTTTTTGTTCAATATCTTTTCTCGCTTTACCCGCTACGCTTCCACCTCTAACTATTCAGTGTTCAGATAACAATTTTCAGTTAACAGTTACACAATCACAACTCAAAACTTAAAACTGATAATTGATAACTGATTTATGGTTCAGCATTCGGGGATGGGATTGATTGGATTACACGAAGCAAATTCTCTGTAGAAAGACAGTCTGTTTCTCTTTGTTTACCATCAGAAGCAATCATTTTCAACCGTACGATTTTTTCGTACGCTTGACTACCTTCAGCTTTTAATTTATTTTTTAGATCTGACCAATACCGTTTAGGGATAGAACTTCCCGTTAAAATTTCAATAACATCAACAATAGAAAAATACCAAAGTTCCTTGTCCGCATCCCAATGACGACGAACCTGTTTCTTATGAAAAACCGCAATTGTTTTGTCTTTTTTGGACATGTTTTTTATTTTTACTCAACTGTTTCATTATATCACTTTTTTATTTTCAATCAAAATGTCAGATTATTAAAGAATCAAAATCGTTATATAGTTTCTCTATTATTTCAATAACTTTTTTGTTTTTGCGAATTACTAAAATAATTTTATTAATTTCATCGGCAACTTCTTTAGGATAATTTATGCCTAATGTAAATTTAATGACAGAATCTGGATCTGGTTTTCTTTGAAAATATTCCTGCAAAACAGAATGCCATTTTTTTAGATCCCTTTCTGCAATCCCATATTTTTTCTCAACAGGTAAAATTTCATCTAAATAATTTATATACACATTCCAGTCTTTTATATGGTCATAGAGTAATTCACCTTCTAACACTTTTAACGCTGGTTTAGTATGTTGCGATTCTGGACATAAAGAATAAACATCATTTTCTGTAATAAATTTATCTCTTACATTGTCTAAAATTGAATGGAATTTTAATCCTGCAAAAAAAGATTCTTCGTTTTGTAAATCGTTAATAGATAAACCGTCAAAATGAGTTTCTGTTCTTTTTATTACTTTTAAGTATCTGATGTCTGGGAAAAGTGTGCCAACAAAAAAATCCCTTGTCCGCCGTCTTGTCTGCCGAAGCTTCAGCGTAGGCAGAAGCTCGCAAAGCGAAGGCGGATTTGTCCCATTTCCAAAGAATTTATCAAAAACTTTTTCTGTTAGGACGATGTGGGTTATTGGTGTTGCCATGGTGGGGGTGGGTTATTTATCTTAATATCGCATTTATTTCATCGAGATATTTAGAAAACTCTTCCCAGATTATATCTAAAAGCTCTTTCCCTTTTTCTTGAAAATATTTTTTATCAATCACTTCAAATCGTAATGTATAATCTTTTGGTCCTCCACCATGATCAACCATTTCTAAATTTAAAATTACAGCCTCACTACCGAATCTCTGATTGATTTTATTTGTTAGTTCATCAATTCTTTCCTTGAATAATTTCTGGAAATTCTCATCTTGCTCGTTTCGAGGATCATCTTCAACATAGCTCAGATAAGGGCTTTTATTTCTTTCTGTATGCCCATAGCAACTTTCACATGGAGTAATTGGCAATGAAAAAAACTTTTTAAGAATAGGAATAATTTCCTTGTCTATTTCTTTTGATTCTAAAGATTGTTGTAACATCCCAAGATTGTCTTCGTCTTTAGTAAAAAATTCTACTGATTTAAATTTTTCATTCATAAAAATATTCCCTTAAAAAATTATTAAAAATGGAGACAAATAAGCAAACATTACCGCTACTAAATGTAACCAAAATATAAATCCAAAATATTTAACATTTTCTTTTTCCATACATTATTTATCCTTCATCAAAACCCCATCCCCAATGAATTATCGTAATTCAAATGATGGTCATTTCAGCCCGGGCAGCCACAAGGGCGTGCCCCTACAACACCGTAATAATCAATCCCGTCATCCTGAATCCTGGTTAATCCTTCAATCCAAAGAATCCAGTCCGCCTTGGCTCGTCGAGACAGGGTTCAGACAATATCGTAGGGGTTTCTTCAAAACCCCTATAGAGTACTCTCCGAGGGCTCTAATCAGTTTTCAGTTCTCAGATAACAGTTATCAGTTGCGCTTACGACGTTATTCGGAACTGTTTACTGAAAACTGATAATTGTTAACTGATTCGGGCTAGGCGGACATTGAAAAAAGAATTCTGTAACCATAACGGGTTCACTCTATCCTAATTATATGCTCGCCACGTTGTTGTCACGGGATCCCTCAAATTTTTTTATTCAAAAAACTTTCGGGATGACAAGGTGAGAGAGAACGGTTCTCGCCCTGTCGCATCCGTGATCCGTGAGCATCCGTTTCTCATCCGTGCAAATCCGTTTATAATTCAGATTCCAGCTCTTCCAACAACCGTTTCCCTTTCCGTGACACTTTCCTCGGCACCACCACTTGCACCTCTACAAACTGATCACCACGACGGCCGCCGTAATGTTGCGGAAGTCCCTTTCCTTGTAAACGTAAAATTGTTCCCGATTGAGTGCCTGGAACAATTTTCATTTCAACTGAACCATCAACTGTCGGCACATCCGCTTTATATCCTAACGCCGCCTCGGTAAAACTGATTGGCAGTTTGTAATACACATTTGATCCCTCACGTTTGAAATCTTTATGTGGCTTTACGGTAATTCTGATATACAAATCCCCTGCAACACTATTCTTCCCACCTGCTTCACCTTTCCCACGAGCAACTAAAGTTTCCCCACTTTCAACACCGGGTGGAATTTCTATTGCTATATTATCATATTCTTTAACACTTCCAATGCCCCTACATTTGGAACATTTTTTGTCCGCCACTTCCCCCGCTCCTTCACATGTTGGGCAAACGACGACTTGTGCGAATGATCCCAAAATAGTTCTTCGTGTTGTCTGTTTTCTACCAGTACCTCCACAATCAGAACACTTTTTCGTCCCTGATCCTAACTCAGCTCCAGTTCCGTTACATTTATCGCACTGAACATTTTTGTATAATTTAAACTCTTTTTTTACTCCTGAAACCATTTCTTCAAATGAGATTTCAGCATCAACAGCAATATCTGGTCCTTTTCTAACTCTTGCTCCTTGTCTGCTTTCACCTCTGTGAAACATGTTTCCAAAAATATCTCCAAGATCATCAATATCTACTCCTTCAAAATTCATTCCTCCCATGCCAGAAAACCCACCTGAAAATGGGTTCCCTTGAAATCCTGAAGCACCAGCTCCGCCTGCTCCATCAAATGTTTGACCGAACTGATCATACTGTTGCTTTTTAGTTTTGTCAGACAAGACTTGATAAGCAGAGTTCACTTCTTTAAACTTCGCCTCATCTCCATCTTTCTTGTCAGGATGATATTTTTGAGTAAGTCTTCTGTATGCTTTTTTTATCTCTTCATCCGAGGCATTGCGATTCAGCCCAAGAGTTTCATATAAGTCTTTAGCCATAGGTTATTTTATATATTAGAATATGATGTTTTCTTTATCAACAGTCACCGTTTCTTTTTCAAATATCCCGAAAGTGAAACAGATTTTCGTTAGGATTGATGATAGAAGAATTACCAAACTTGAAAATATCTTCCCCAAAAATTGCATTAACAGAAAAAAGCTGACAGTAAAAAAGATCGGTAGGTATTTGTAGTATGGAGAAAAAATTGTATCTATCTGTTGATTGACTTGATCTTTAATGCCACTGAACAAACTTTTAGAATTTTCATTTGATCCCAAATTAACAGATGGGATGCTCTTCATTATGTTGTTTAATGTATCATTATCAATTTCCATCCCCGGCATATTCTCGCTCAAATAATCTTTCGCCAAATTTTGAAGTTTCCCTGTTTGCTCTTTTGATGTTCCAGAAATATCATTTGCCGTCCCTATGATTTGATTGATTAGATTATCTGGAACTGTGAGTTTATCAACCGCTGTGGACATCGGGGAAAAATAGTATATAGAAGAAAGCATCAGAACAAGAACAAGAACCAAAGATCCTATTCCACATTTAACTAATGGTTTTACAGCAAAATTCACACGCTGGGTCTGCTCTTTTTGGATGACCCCATCGGACACGACTAACGCTCCTGTTAAAAAAATTGCTCCTGCCAAATAGAACATCATTGCTAATTGTGAGCTGGAATAGAAAACAAACAGAAATACTGCAGAGGACATTATTCCCATGAAGAACACTATCCATCTATTATATACAGCAATGAGATACACGATAAACAGAGACCAAAGCGTCACCAAACCTATCAATGGCCACCCAAGTTTTATCCAGAACCACTGCCAGAAACTCCCCGCATTCTGAATTGTAAATTGAACGTCTGTCGCGTAAAAAGATCTTTTGACAACTGTCCATGCAAACAAGGATGCTATAAAAATTAAAATTGTAAGTACCACTATTTTTATTTTTGAATCGTGTTTTGTATTTAGTTTTATTTTTGATATGTCCATACTATCCCCTATCTTGAAATCCTACTGTCGTTCCTTTCGGCTCTTCAGATTCTTTGATTTTCCCAAACTTATCTTCATATTTTTTTAGATTATCCGCAAGCGCTGCAACTACTCTCTTCAGGTGCCCTGGGCTCATAATAACCCTTGAGTTAATTATACCCTGTGGCGGAAATAAGCTTAAGAAATCAAGAATAAATTCTTCTTTCGTATGACTTACCGACATCGCATTCGCATATGATCCTTTAAGAACATCGTCAGATGCCTTGATTTGAATTTTTTGTGTATTGTTTTCCATATTATTTTTTTAATTGATTAAATATTATATAACATAATCTTGATTCCGCCGTAGGGGCACGGTGCCCCGTGCCCCTACCGTCGATCCCGCATCGTTATCCCTACTTTTTGTCCGTAAACTCTGCGTCTTTAACTTCCTCGTCCGCCGTAGCTTTAGCGGAGACTGGATCATCCCCTGCATCCTTCGTCCCCATAGCCTGTTCTGTTTTGTCCGCTTGAGCAGTTTGTTGTGCCTGCTGATACATCTGCGCTCCTACTTTCTGAATCGCCTGCCCTAAATCATCTGAAGCTTTCTTTATCTCTTCAAGATTATCAGAATCCTTAACTTTCTTCAATGCTTCAATTTTCCCGTCCATCTCTTTTTTGTCCTCATCTTTAATTTTATCTCCACCATCTTTCAATGTTTTTTCAGTGCTGTAGATTAAAGCTTCAGCAGTATTTTTTACTTCTATTAGTTCTTTCTTTTTCTTGTCCTCATCTGCATGTACTTCCGCATCTTTTTTCATGTTTTCAATTTCATCTTTTGAAAGCCCTGATGATGCTTGAATTGTAATTTTCTGTTCACGTCCTGTCGCTTTATCTTTAGCAGAAACGTTGAGAATCCCGTTAACGTCAATGTCAAATGAAACTTCAATCTGTGGAACTCCGCGTGGAGCTGGTGGAATCCCATCCAACATAAACCGTCCTAGAGATTTATTCCCGGATGCCATTTCACGTTCTCCCTGTAAGATATTAATATCTACAGATGGTTGGCTGTCCGCAGCAGTGGAAAATACTTGAGTTTTATTTGTTGGAATTGTTGTGTTTTTTTCAATTAACTTTGTTGAAATTCCACCCATCGTTTCAATCCCCAATGAAAGCGGTGTGACGTCAAGTAATAGAACGTCTTTCCCCATATCACCCATTGATATAGCTCCTTGAATAGCTGCGCCAATCGCTACAATTTCATCTGGATTTACGCCAACATGTGGTTTTTTTCCGAAAAAATCTTCAACAATTTTCTGGATCAGTGGCATTCTTGTCTGCCCACCAACTAAAACTACTTCGTCAATATCTTTAATTTCAAAACCAGCTTCCTTGATTGCAGCTTTACATGATTCCAAAGTTTTTTTCGCAAGATCTCCAACTAATTCTTCTAATTTAGCTCGAGATAGAGATAGATTCAAATGTTTTGGACCATTCGCATCTGTTGTAATGAATGGCTGATTAATTTCTGTCTGCATTGTCGTTGAAAGTTCATGCTTCGCTTTTTCAGTAGCTTCTTTCAATCTCTGCAACGCCATCTGATCTTTAGACAAATCAATCCCTTCTAATTTTTTGAACTCACTTACAATCCAATCAATTATTTTCTGATCAAAATCATCTCCACCAAGATGTGTATCACCGTGTGTAGCTTTAACTTCCACACGAGATTCTTTTTTTCCATCTTCATTTTCAATTTCTCCTACCTCCAAAACTGAAACATCAAACGTTCCACCTCCTAAATCGTAAACTACTATCTGCTCATCTTTCTTTTTGTTTAGACCATAAGCAAGAGCAGCTGCAGTTGGTTCGTTAATAATTCTTTTAACATTCAAACCAGCAATTTCTCCAGCATCTTTTGTCGCCTGTCTTTGGGAATCATCAAAATACGCAGGAACAGTGATGATCACGTCAGTAATTTTCTCTCCAAGTTTATCTTCTGCATCCGCTTTCAATTTCTGCAAAATCATCGCAGACACTTCTTGCGGAGAATGTTCTTTCCCACCCATTTTTACCTTGATCCCACCATTCGCCTTGATAATTTCATATGGCAAAAGTTTTACATCTTCCTGTATTTCGGCTTCCCCAAAACTTCTTCCGATCAATCTTTTTACAGAAAAGATCGTGTCCTTCGGGTTCGTCACAGCTTGGCGCTTGGCAATTTGCCCCACCAATCTTTCACCTGCTTTGTTGATCGCAACAACAGATGGAGTCGTCCTATTACCTTCTTTGTTTTCAATAATCGTCGCTTCCCCACCTTCAACAACTGCCATCGCAGAGTTTGTTGTCCCTAAATCAATTCCTAATATCTTTGACATAATGTTGTCTCCTTAATTGTGTTAATTATAATTAAATTTATTATTCGTTATCGTTTTGTAGGGGCGTGCCTTCATGGCCGCCCGCGTAGAAATGTAGCAAACAAGATAATGATGGTTTGTGTACGAAACACCGACGACGAGGGCGGGCGCAAGACCGCGCCCCTACACCAAAATTCTCGCCACTCGTATAATCTTCCCATTCAACCTATACCCTCGTCTAATTATTTTCCCGACTTTCGACTTTTGACTTTCTGACTTTCTGACTTCCACGACTTCATGTATTTCTGGATTAAATTCATCTCCAACTTTCACTGCAATCTCTTCAACCCCATTTGCTTTCAACGTATCTTCTAACATTCTCTTTATATGCACAATCCCCTTTATCCATTCTGCGTCTTTTTGGTCTTTCGGAACATGTTCTAATGCAAGTTCCATATTGTCTAAAATTGGCAGAAAATCTTCAATAATTCCTTCACATGCAAATTTTCTAAACTCTGCCGAAATTTCCTCTTGCCGTTTTTTGTAATTTACAAAATCTGCTTTTGCTCTTTGCCATCCCTCCAAATGTTCTTGCGATTCGCGTTCTAATTCTTTTATTTTCTCTTGGCACACCGTAGCCTCATCAGAGACGAAGGCGGCTACATCCTTCTTTTGTTTCATAATAAATGTCTTTAATAATTATACTTTTTCACCCTAACGGGTAACCATCCAAAGGATGATTTATCCTGTTAATAATTTAGTGATATGTTCTATAAAGGATAGATTTCTGTCGTATTGCATACCTTTTGGACCGACTACTGCGATGTATCCTTGTCTCCCATCTGGCAATTCATATTTGGAAACAATCATTGAATAGTCTTGTAATTTTGAAATTGGATTTTCTTTTCCTATATAAATTTGGACAGGTTTTTCAGAATTTTGCAACATTATTTTGTCCATCCATTCATCAAGATAATCAAGAATTTCTGCCGCCTGCACAACTTGATCCATCTCTGTAAATTCTGGATTGTTGAAAAACTCTTTTATTCCCGCTTCGCAACAGTCTCCTTCATTAAGAAATCCTGCCACTGAAAATGTTTTTGTAAAATTTGAAAGTAATTTTGCTGTCGTTCTTGATAGCCTACTCAACTGTGTCTTCGCCTTTAACAGTTCCAGATTCAATTCTTTTATTTCTTTTTTAGATAACGGTCGATCTTCCATTACTTCATTTACGAAAAACCGAAACCCTTTATCCGTTGGGATCCTACCTGCCGATGCGTGTGGCTGGTAAAGATAACCTGTTTTTTCAAGTTCATTCATCTCCGCCCTTACTGTCGCTGGAGAAAGATCAATATATTCTTCAGAAATGATATCTGAACCAACAGGCATCGCTGTCTTTGTGTATTCCTGAACAACTGCCGATAAAATTGTCTGTTGCCGATCAAACATAGTCCATAAAGTCCTTAAAGTCAAAAGTTTATAAAGTCCGTTCGTCGCCGTTATGCCGTACTTTCAACTTTATGAACTTTTGACTTTTTAACTAAATTGTACACAGACAGTAATAATTTTACAAAACCACCGCCTAAATAAAACACTATTTCTATTATATACAAGCCGTTAGCACTTGTCAACTCCAAGCGCCAATCATCTTTTTCTGCTACTTTTAGGCAAAATAAAAAGACCGTTTATTAGGTACGGCCGAACCCTTGTTTCTTCTATTCGTCAATGCCATTTAGAGCTACCTGCCATAACAACCAAAGATCATCGTCATCAGACCAATCACGTGGTGAAAATGCTAAAATATCCTGAATTACTTTCAATCTTTGCGAGTCACTTACGGACTCGCCTTTTTCAATCTTTTGGAGTAATTTCATACCCCCTTCTACTGATATTGCAGTTGTAACTATTCTTTTCCCTTTCATCTTTAATCTCCTTTTTATTTTTTTATGACGACATAATACATAATCGTCATTATGAATATCATAAATCCCAAATACTGAATTACTTGAGATTCCCCTGCCCATAAATTTGCTAATCTAATGGCAAGAGCAACAACTATGATTGCTACCACCATATGGATTACTCTCTTTTTTGTCATTTTTATCCCCTTTAAAGAAGATGTTTTTCAAGTTACTCATATTAATTTTCTACCCCCATCATAGCATACTTTTAATTAAATGTCAAGGGCTGTTTTTTTGTTGGGAAATTAGGTATAATAGAAATATATTAAAAGTGGAGTAATCCTCCTTCGCTACCCTTCGGGGTAGCTACGGAAGGACAAGTATGAGAAACAAAATAGAATACAAAAAAGTCACTTGGATTGATATTGAAAAACCACAGCCATCAGATATTGAATTTTTGAGAGAGAAATTTCATTTCAACCCAATAGATCTGGAGGAAATTGACAGAATGACCTATAGGCCAAAGGCCGATGATCATGGAAAATATATTTTCATAGTTTTACATTTCCCTTATTACGACACCGACAGAGAAAGCACTGTGAGCTCTGAATTAGAAATTTTTATTACACAAACTCATTTAATTACTACTCACCCATTCCCCGTCCCTCCTCTCTTATCTGCATTTGAAGGATGTAGAAATCATACATCTGTTGCAGAAAGATACATGGGGCAAGCAACTGGGCAATTACTTTATCATCTGATGGAACGATTATTTGATGCATGTTTCCCAAAACTTGATCGCATCGCGGAAAAGATTGATGAGATTGAACAGCAAATTTTCAAGGGCAGAGAGAAAGAGATGGTTAAAGAAATTTCTTTGATTCAACGGGAAGTGTTAAGTTTACGAAGGATATTAAAACCGCAAAGATCAATTTTGGAATCATTAGCAACAGCGGATAATACTGAAATCCTACCTAAAAAATTCCAGATTTATTTTAGAGACATCATTGGATCCAATATCAGGGTTTGGAACGCATTAGAAAATCACAAGGAAACAGTTGAGGCATTAAAGGATACTAACGAATCGCTTCTTTCAAACAAAATTGGTGAGATAATGAAAATTCTTACAGTTGTTTCTTTTGTCACATTCCCACTTTCTGTCATCACTGGATTCTGGGGAATGAATGTCTTTGAAAATGTTCCGTGGATAAACAATATCTTCGTAGCACCAATTATTTTCTTGTTCATGATTATGACAACAGTTTTGATGATTGCGTATTTTAAGAGAAAAAAATGGCTGTAATGTAAAACGAATCAACACGAATGCAGAACGAATGCAGAACGAATGCATACGAATCACGAATTCGTGATTCGTGAATATTTGTTCAACATTAGTGTCCATTTGTATGCGTATCTACAACACATTAACGAAACGAAAAGAGAAATTTGTTCCGATAAATTCCGACGGTAAAACCGTCGGTATGTATGTATGTGGCCCGACAGTTTACTGGTATCAACATATCGGTAATCTTAGATCATACATTTTTGCAGATGTCTTAAAAAGAACATTGGAATATTTTGATTACAATGTTCAGCATGTAATGAATGTGACAGATGTTGGACATTTAACAAGTGACGCTGATGTTGGTGAAGACAAGATAGAAAAAGCTGCAGAAAAAGAAAACAAGACAGCTCAAGAAATCGCAAATTACTATTTGAAAATTTTTAAAGATGATTCTAAAAAATTAAATATTATTGAGCCCAACATCTGGTGCCGAGCAACAGAACATATTAAAGAACAGATTGAACTAATTAAAAGTATTGAGGAAAAAGGTTTCACATATAAAACAAGCGATGGAATATATTTTGACACTTCTAAATTAAGTGACTATGGAAAATTGACAGGTCAGAAATTGGAAGATTTACAGGCTGGGAAAAGAGTTGAGATGAAAGAAAAAAAGAATCTTACTGATTTCGCACTATGGAAATTTTCTGAAAAACCGGATGTGCGACAGCAAGAATGGAATAGTCCATGGGGAATCGGATTTCCGGGATGGCATGTGGAATGTTCAGCGATGTCAATGAAATATCTTGGTGAACAGTTTGATATTCACACTGGAGGAATTGATCATATCCCTGTCCATCATACAAATGAGATCGCTCAATCAGAAGCATCAACAGGAAAGATTCCAGCAAAATATTGGATGCATGGTGAATTCTTAATTTTCAAAGGAAAGAAAGTAAGCAAAAGTGAGGGTGGACTTTATACTATTTCGGAATTGGAAAAGAAAAATTTTAATCCCCTCTCTTTTAGATATTTAGTTTTATCAGCACATTACAGAAGCCCATTAAATTTTTCATTAGAAAATCTTGGAAATGCACAAAATTCATATAATAGACTAAAGAATATTATTCCAGACTTGGAAGATGATGGGAAAATAAATAAACAGTATTTGAAAGAATTTGAAAATGCAATCGCAGATGATTTGGATATGCCAAAAGCTATTGCTGTTTTATGGAAATTATTGAGAGATGAAAACGCAGATAGAAAACTGAAAACGATAGAAAAGATGGATCAAGTTTTCGGTTTGGATTTATTAAAAAAAGATGAGATCAAAATCCCAGAAGATGTACAGAAACTTATAAACCAACGACAAAAAGCAAGAGAAGAAAAAAATTGGAAAGAAGCAGATAAGTTGAGGGAGGAGATTGAGGGGTTGGGGTTTGTTGTTAAAGATGACGCTGTCTGAACCTGGATTCACAAGATTTCTCAGATTGTTTCCCGATTTAGGATTGCAGGATTACGACGTTGTCACAGTTCAAGACATCGTGTTACGTAGCATGCTACGTAACAACACGAATTTATTTTTTTATTCTTAATTCTTAATACTTAATTCTTCGTATGTTAGACCAAAAGCTACCACCACAAAATTTAGAGGCAGAGCAATCGTTGCTTGGTTGTTTAATGTTGAGTAAAGATGCGATTATTAAAATTTCTGACATCATCCGCCCTGCCGATTTTTACAAAGACGCTCATAGAAGAATTTATGAAGCGATTGTTTCACTTTACGAAAAGCAAGAACCGCTTGATATTTTGAGCGTGACCAACAAATTGGAAGAGAAAAAATCGATTGATGATATTGGCGGGGTAAGCTATTTAACATCTCTTGTAAACTCAATCCCCACTGCCGCTCATGTTGTCCATTATGCAAAAATTGTCCAGCGAAAATCCACATTGAGGAACATCATCAACGCTGCAGCAAGGATTACTGAACTTGGTTTTAATGAAGATGAGGAAATTAATAGTGTTTTGGATCAGGCTCAACAAGAGATATTTTCTGTCTCTCAAAATTACGCATCTCAAAATTTCATTCACATTAAACCCGTTCTAGAAGAAGCGTTTGATAGGATTGATGAGTTGCATAAACAGAGCGGAAAAGTTCGCGGTATTTTAACTGGCTTTGAAAAATTAGACCAGAAATTAGCTGGAATGCAAAAATCTAATCTCATAATTTTAGCAGCTCGCCCGGGTATTGGTAAAACGACTTTAGCTTTAGACATCGCTCGACAAGTGGCTGTTGATGAGAAAATACCAGTTGGCATATTCAGTCTTGAAATGTCAAAAGAAGAATTGATTGATAAAATTATGTGCGCTCAAGGAGGAGTTGATGCATGGAAATTAAGAACTGGCCAACTTTCTAGTGAAGAACATCACAATGACTTTGCAAAAATCAGCCATGCGATGGCGACTTTATCTGAAGCTCCTTTGTATATTGATGATTCCGCCTCCAACAATGTGATGCAAATTCGAACGATGGCGCGACGACTTCAATCAGAATATGGATTAGGACTTTTAGTTATTGATTATTTACAACTTATGCAAGGAACAGGAAAAACAGAGAGCCGAACGCAAGAAGTAAGTGAGATTTCCAGATCGTTAAAGTCATTGGCAAAAGAATTAAATATTCCAGTCATAGCGCTATCCCAGCTTTCAAGAGCGATAGAATCAAGAGATGGTCAAACACCAAGATTATCAGATTTGAGAGAGAGCGGTTCCATTGAGCAGGATGCCGACCTTGTGATGTTTATTCACCGTGAGGATAAAATTAAGAAAGATAGCGACAAGAAAAATATCGCAAAAATAATTATTGCTAAACATAGAAATGGTCCTATTGGAGATGTAGATCTGTATTTTGATTCTTCGGCTGTCCGATTTAGAAATCTTGATATACATCACCAGGGATATCAAGCAGATCAATCAGAACAAGCAGAAAATTTTATCAATGACTCCTATTAAAGAACTTATAGATCAGTTCCAGAAATTGCCTTCAGTAGGGCCCAAAACAGCCCGTCGTTTTGTTTATTTTTTGATTCATAAAAACGATGGACGCTATCTCAATAATTTTGAAAATGCATTGAGAGAAGTTAAGGAAAAAATCGGAATTTGTAAAAAATGTTTTAATATCGCAGAGGGAGAGCTTTGTTCTATCTGTAATGATCAAGAGAGAGATCATCAGACTATCTGCATCGTAGAAGAAGCTTTAGATATTTTACCCATAGAGGAATCTTTAGGGTTTAACGGTGTTTACCATGTTCTAGGAGGAGCCGTAAATCCAACGATGGACGAAAATACTTTACAAGACTTGCATATAAAGGAATTGGTTGATAGAATAAAGGTCGCGACATTGAAGGAAATTATTATCGCCTTCAACCATTCAACGGAGGGAGAAGCAACAGCTTTATATATTATAAAGTTGTTAAGTCCCTTGAAAATTAAGATAAGCAGACTTGGACGAGGTCTCCCAACTGGAGGAGACATTGAATATGCTGATCCCGAAACGCTGAAAGGTGCGTTTGCAGGGAGGCGAACGGTTTGAGATTGGAGGAGATGTTAATGAGAAGTTTCCTAATTAGTCTTTTTTGTTTATTTTTTTCTTACATTATTGTGTATTGCAACGATGTGGCGAAAAAATCATTCAACACCGATAGCAGTGTTGAATGTGAATAATAACAGTATTAGTAAAATAAAAATCCCATAAGATAGTTTTATGGGATTTTTTAGTTGTCTTGAACAACGAAACGCCCAATTGTCTGAACCTGGATTAAACCAGATTTAAAGGATTAGTCTCGATTCAAGATTTCATGATTACGGCGTCATTGTGTAGGGATAAACCATACGAATGACAATTGCAAAATTCCATGACGTGACGACGAACGACGACGGGGCAGGCACCACAGATATTCATCATGGCACAGCATGGGTTCAGCCCTTACAAAAACAAATGAACATACCATGTGGTATGTTCAAAGGTATGTTCAACGTAATCCTGCAATCCTGAATCGGGAAACAATCTGAGAAATCCTGTTTAATCCAGGTTCAGACAGCGTCAATTTGTTCTATCTCAACCTCCGTAAACATCTGTCTATGCCCTTGTTTCTTTTTATATCTCTTTTTGGCTTTGAATTTCACAATCGTCACTTTATCACCCTTGCCTTCTCCCAACGCCTTTGCAACAACTTTAGCTCCGTTGATAAATGGTCTACCGATTTTTACAATTCCTTTATCTTCATCCGCGATCATCAGCACTTCGTCAAACTCAACGCTCTTCCCTTCTTCCACATCTAACTTTTCAATCGTAAGCTTTTCGCCAACACTGACTTTATACTGTTTACCGCCTGTTTTTATTACTGCAAATGCACTCATAGGATTTGTATAATCAATAGTTATGCTACAGAGAAGTATATCAAAATGACACAGAAAGTCAATGGAAGGCTGATAATTAAAAGAAATTTTCCCATACTTTGGGCTAAAACAGCAAGTATCCCCAAAATTATAGTAAAGAAAGATAGCAATAATACGATAGAACGTTGTGAATATCCCAACTCCAAGAGCCTGTGATGAAGATGAGATTTGTCTGCTTTGAAGATAGATCTTTTGGCACGGATCCTTAATAGGATAACTCTTCCCGCATCAAGAATTGGGATGCCCAGAACTAAAAATGCTGTTGCTATTTTCCCTCCGCTGATGATTGCAATCACTGCTATGATGAATCCCAAAAACATGCTTCCACTGGTTCCTATAAATATTTTAGCAGGCGGAAAAACAAATGGCAGAAATACTAATAATAAAATTAAAACTATACCTGCCAGAATTGCAGAAAATGGTTGGTTTACTTTTGGCAAAAGAGATAAAATTAAGAGAGTCCCACAACTTATGATTCCAATTGAAGTAGTTAGCCCATCTATCCCATCAACCCAATTGATCACATTCATAATCGCAACAACCCAGATAACTGTTGCCAAGCCAGAGGATGTTCCCAAAAAAAATAACCCTCCGAAAGGATTGGTGATATGTGTAATGGATATGCCAAATGCCACGATAAAGATGGCGATAAAAATTTGAAAAGATAGTTGCAAAAAAGAGCTTAAATCATATTTATCATCTAACAGCCCAAAAACAAGAATCATTGGAGCGACTGATGCGAGTAGTAATAGCCGACTATCCCGTGTACCTACAAAATACCATACTATCATTACGATAATAAATGGAACAATTAGAAACACTCCTCCATAACGAGGGATGTTTCCTTTATGAATATCTTGAATTCTATTTTTTATCATAAGTTCTACTTTTTTCTAACTTTTTTGGTGACGTAAAACCCTAAATACTTTCCAAACATCATTCGTGTTTGAGCATCTAAAGCAGGAAGTGCTCCCAAAAATGGTGCTATAACAGGAACAACCACCCACTGCAACACCATCATAGCACTTTTCCATTTGCCATATTTTTCTGGACGCGGAGGAAGCATCATTGTCCCTAATGCCGCGGAAACTACGAGCCCCAACATTGCAAATGTCATCAAAACACGTGTCATATTTGGAAGCCTACCAGCAATCACTGTTGCATAAAACGCCTCACCTCCAACAACAAGCGGAAGCCATCCAAGAATGACGACTATAAAAGAGTCTGTTGCCCATGATCTATGCCCATCAAGCATGATAAATAGATGCTTAAATTTTTTCCAAAAACTAATTTTTTTGTTTTTCAGAAACGCTCTAAAAAGAAGTGGAAAATTCTCAATCCCCCAAGCCCATCTTCTTTTCTGTTTATACTGATTCACGATTGAACTCCAATATGTATCTGCGACAACAGCATCTAATGACACGTGCATATACATCGGGATGGAACGATAATTTCCACCATAGTAATTGTAGCATTTCCAGAAAATTACCGAATCATCTGAAACCATATCCACTGGCCAATAATCAACTTCTATCAGTGCCTTTAGCCCCATTGAGTGGCTAGAAAAAGTTACTAATCTTTCAGGACGCAAGCTCTCTATCATATGCCAAAAGGAAGAGCTTGTCGCAATTACTCTAGAAAAAATTGAAGCATCCCACAAATTATTATGATACATCGGAAGTGGCTGTAAACTACAACGTTCCCTATCAGGAGCCATTAAATAAAGATAGGTTGCATAAGCAAAATATTGTGGATGTGCACATGTATCACAGTCAAAAGCAGAAACAATAATATTTTCATGTTTGATCCCCAACTCATCAATTACCTCTCTCGCTTTTTTAGCCGCCCATGTTGCATTCGCTCCCTTTGCTTTCATTTCTCCTTGTATCCCGTCTGGATGTCTAATCACTAATGTCTTGAAAAATTTATCTCCAAATTTTTCGCGAACCAATTTTTCTTTTGCATCTCTTCTCTCTGAATCATCTCTTTCTTCTGTCCCGAGAACAACAATAATTTTGTCTTTAGCATATTGGCAATTCAAAATTCTCGTAAAAGCATCGTCAATAACTTCTATCGGTTCATTGGCTGTCGGGAAAATTATTAGGTGATACATGTCTTCCCAATTTGGTGCATTCTCTGGGAAATCTTCTCGCCTTGTGTTTTTTAATTTTTCAAACCAATCAATTTTTTCGTTTCTGGTCTTACTACGATATGCGGATATTAAATATGTAGACATATAGACTGCCTTAATCAACCAAAATAAATCAAAAGCAATAATAAAAAGAGCTGCCGCAATAGGCCAGAAAAAAGAAGCTACAACAGAAAAAATCAGAGTAGTCCATGTCACCATCCCTGGAAGCATTTCAAAACTTCTCTGTAGAAATCTATCTTTTAATTGTTCCGGCCGAGCATTTGGATATTCCATGTTATTACTTATTAAACAGTATTATAGAAATAGTTGCGATCATCAACAGAATTTGTAAAAACGGAATAATGAAAAACAGCAATTTTGATGCGATCTTGCACTTATTAGAAAGAATAACCCCTAAAATAATATCAACACAAATAATTATAACTCCAACCGCTGGAATTATAAATATCTTCCTATAATCTCCCAGGTAGTCAACTCCATAGTAGGCATTATAATGCAACGGAATAGGGATGTTGGCAGATATTTCATTGATAGCTACAACAATCCACATCGCCCCATTTATCAATAGACCACAAAAAATAGCCACAAAAACGGCCTTATTACGTAAAAACATCCCTACTAATTTATTATTGATAGTCATACATCAATAATACCCCCCTATAGTCAAAAAGTCCAACAATATTCTACGTTTTGGTGTAATAAATCACTAACCAAACTGACTTTCTTCAAATAGAAATTCCAAAATCCAAATAACAAATTAAAAAGGAATTAAAAATGTCAAATATTAATTACAACGATTTATTTTTTTGATTTTTTAATTTGACATTCCTTTGTCATTTTTAATTTGAACTTTTTAATTTACTCATTGGCTACTATGAATCCGTTCTTACTTATACCCTAAACTCCCCTGCGAAAGAAGATATTTCTTCTTGCAACAAGCTTTCTATATTTGGAACTTTTTCAGTTAGAAATGATGAAACTTGATCTTCGGAAACTGGTGGTTCCTGTCCGAGCATCTGATCAAAATTGTTTCTATCATCTGGGGATAAGATATCTGCAACTTTTAAGAAAAGTCTCTTAATTAAAAGTTCTCCAGCTCTTGCAAGTACCTGCGCCTGTTTATCCTCTGGCAAATCGCCAATGCCAAACGCCTCCACTATTTTCGCCTGTATATTCGCATCTTTAAATAAACTCATGTTGTTTAATTTTATAAATTAATTGATTATTACTTTTAAACTATTATAGTGGCCCCGCTAAAACTGGGTTAATTTTAGATGCAGTGTCCCCTAATTTATTAAGGATTCCCAATTTATTATACGGAGCAACTCCATTATTTTTTCTAAACACATTGATGTATTGCATGATAGTCTGACCTTTTTCTGGACCTTTGCCAGTAATATCTCCAATTTTTATAATATAATCTCTCAATAATTTTATTACTTTTGCTTCTTCCCCTGTCATAGCTCGTTTACTGACTGCATTTGATACTCCTCCAACTTTTTCGCTCATTTCAATTGCTCCTTTTGCGCTATCTTCCATAAATTTATAGACACTCATATCGGAAGTTTGCGCCCACACACCGCTTTCGCCTGCAAATTCAGGAAGTTTTTTTATACCTGCTCCTATTGTTTTAATCGCTTCAAATGTTGCCTTTTCAGCAGTCGCGGCTGATGTTGGAACTCCTTTCAATGATGTTGCAAAAGTTTCTCCTGCCTTCGCTGCTTTATCCACAACATTTTTACTCCCACCAATAATTCCTTTAACAGTTTCTGTATTCAACGCTTTCCCCGGATTTGCCACTGCCCATTTTTCAATAGCAGCATTATTTTTACCAATATTTATAAACTCTTTTGTACCTTTCGCAATCTCTTTATTCCTCTCAATA
>Ga0265594_1001062_pt1 | contig 21871 bp, 2 predicted proteins | sample saktaG_11_FD_190147 | JGI IMG/M metagenome (GOLD analysis project Ga0265594, IMG submission 190147) | Saline water microbial communities from Sakinaw Lake, British Columbia, Canada - sak_2011_5_24_80m | ecosystem: Environmental > Aquatic > Non-marine Saline and Alkaline > Saline ... | reverse complement strand
TTATACGCATAAAGGCACAAAAGTAACGGTTGAATCATTCCTAAGGAGCAGGATCTGGGGAGAGGCGCACAATTTAAGCAAAGGTTTGGTAGAAGATATTGGATTTTTCCATAAGGGACTAGATCTTTTAATGAACTCTTGCGGGAGAGTGCAGAATGTTTTTAGAGATACCGGTTTCAATAAAGACACTACCGATACATGGCAGAATATAATAGAGGCGTATCTACGTGTTTATCAGATGATTATTTTTGAAGAATATGTTGTTAAGAAAAAGTTACCGCAGGATTGGCGAAGTTATCTGCAAATTTTGACCAACGGTGTTCAGGCTAAACTGGAAGCCAAGGGATATACAAAGTTAAATAAAGTCATGAATCCCGGGAATCGTACACTTTTGAAAACATCGTGGGGAAAAGAACGTAAAACAGAGCTTAGCATAAATAAACAAGCGGTCAGCATTTCTATCCCACCGGAAATGAAAGATATGCGCAAAGGAGTATTCTCGGTTTTATTAAAAAGTGATAATTGGGATTTAGTTTGCGTGCGTGTTTCCGCGAAAGACGGGACAGGGAAGACGACGTCATTTATAGTCAGAGAAGACCCGTCCGAATGGTATAACCTTCCGGAAGTGATCGAAGAAGAAAAATGGCATTTTTTCTCATTCGCGCCCGCTTCCGGGGATTATCGTTATCAGGTGAAAGCGGGATTTAATCCTGAGGATGTAAAAAGTGTTACTCTTGAAATGGTTTCAAGTAAAAAAGATAAAAAATTGAACGAAAAATCAAATATAACGATACAAAATCCGGTCATAATAGGCGGATTGTCTACATCTCTGCCCTCGAGAGAGACGTCGACAACCGTCCAAAAGGTGAAACTCACTCCTGAAACAGTAGTAAATACTCTTCCGGATGACGCGAAAACAGAAAGAAGGAGAGGAATAGAGGAAGAAGATATAGAAAAACCAGACGATGGAGTTTTTTATTATTATACTTCCGCCCTTTCCACAGCTCGTAAAAAAATGTCCTCGGATTTCACAGGTAAAACTGTATTAATTGAAGGCAAAGTTCCGGAACAAGCCGATAGAACAAAACCGATTTTTGTAACACTTCTCGACATAAGCGGCAATATGACGGGTAAAATGATTATGCCGGAAGATTGGGAGAAAGATGACGAAGAAAATTTTATCTTTTCAACGAATATAACTCCTGTAACAACCCCGGTTTTTAATGCTTCAAAGGTTATGCTCGTCGAATTACGGTTTACGAACAAAACTAAAAAAACTCCTCTCTTGGTAGGTATTTTAGGTGCATTATTCTTTTTCCTTATGAGTATTCTCATTACTTTTGGAAAAAAGTTTCATGAATATAGAATTTTTCTGAAGACTTTCCCCGAAGAAAGGGATAATGCCGGATTTTTTAAGGATATGGAACATTTTCATTCAAAAATGCGCGGATGGGATCACATAACAGGTAAAGCCGAGGAAGAAACCAAAGAGGAAAAGGCGCGCGCGAAAAGATTTAAAAAGTGTAAAGAAGACCTTATCCCTAAGTTAACCCTCGACATAAAAGGACAATCCGTGGGCGAGAGAAATATTATTATAGCCAGGATAGATTCTATTAAAAAGGAGCTTAAAAAAGCCGAGGAAGAAACCAAAGAGGAAAAGGCGCGCGCGAAAAGATTTAAAAAGTGTAAAGAAGACCTTATCTCTAAGTTAACCCTCGACATAAAAGGACAATCCGTGGGCGAGAGAAATATTATAGCCAGGATAGATTCTATTAAAAAGGAGCTTAAAAAAGCCGAGGAAGAAAGTCTTGAAAAACGTAATAATTTGACCGTTGATATAGCGGAAGGGCTCAAACGCGGCATTGATTTCGGTCTAGATTCGTACGATCTTACACAAAAAGAAAAAGAGAAACTCCTCAAACGCGGCATTGATTTCGATCTAGATTCGTACGATCTTATACAAAAAGAAAAAGAGAAACTCCTCAAGGAAATTGATAGGATCTATACCAAACACGCGAAAATCATGAAAATTCTGGCAAAGCCGGAATATGACCTTAAAATAGACGACAGCGAAAATTATCGCCGCACGATATCGGAAGCCGCTAAATCAATACGTGACTGGGTTGATGACGCGAAAGTGGATTTCAGACAGATACGAAAACAGGAAGACGAAGAGAATCCAACGTTTTTGCCGTTCATGAGGTCTTCAGAAATCTGGCAATTTTCCGACTATTTTATTTTTCCGAAATATCTATTAAGTACGATAACGCGTGGTATCGGGATGACAGTTGTCGCGGGAGTATTCTATCTGTTGGGATATACGGGTTTTTTGGCCACGCTTTATCCGATATTGCTGTTTTACATGGTAGGCAGTTTATACAACTGGAGGGATGTCGGGACCGCGACCATATGGAGTATGGGATTTTTCATAATTCATATGTGGTTTCCATATTTTGGAATAGCGCGTTCTACTACCAGTCTTATTGTCGGTGCCGTGTTTATCACCGCTTATACTACTGGTTCATTCGTCAGATACTTTTTGGCTGTAAGAAAACCTGAGAAATATGTGGAAAAACAAAAAGGAAAATTACAAGTTCTTTACAGCATCTTGAATATTATCAAGCATGGGGACGAAAGCCTTAAGCTGGCCGCATTAATGATTGGAGATTCGGAAGAGAAGAAAGTGAAGAAAGAGGATCTTCTCAATTTGGTAGATGATGAAAGATTGCATTTAAGCGATGACGCGAAGAATTTTCTGAAGGCGCGTGCCTCTTGGTACTCAAAGTTCAGAGAAGAATTAACAGAAAAAGAGACCAAAGATCTTTTATGGACAATCGCGTCATCCGAGACAAAATCAGACACAAAACCTGCCGCGCCATCCAATGCAAAACCCGATGCGAAATCCAAAAAACCTGATTCGACAATCATGTCGAAAATGAAAGAATTAAGGCGATGGAGGCGTTCTCATGCCATAGGCAAAGGCGCGATGACTCCGGGCGGTGATATCGAAAGGATGGAAGAATTTGATGTCACTTTGGGAAGCGCCATTAACGAGATAGACGAATTAATTAAGAGAAAGGTCGCGGTTTTATCGTTAAAAAGATTTTATAAAATGTTTGTGGGGATTGTCGGTGTTGGCATTGTTTCGGGCGTTGTTTCCAGCAGGTTCTTTTGGAAAAGATGGGGCATAGCGCCTTTAATTATTTTTACAGCCGGTTCATTCGTTTTCGCGAGTGTCCGGTACGCACTTTTAACCGGCTGTGACGCGAGAAAACTTATGCTGATAGATCCGGCGCGCGATATGAAAAAAATATTCCGTGAAAATTTCAGAAATATTTATAACGTTTCAGAAGACCGCCAGCTTGAGGCGATAAATGTATGGCGAAGTCTGGTTGAAATACGGGCGGCTCTTGGCAGGGAAAGTGATGCTGTAAAAGCCAAGGGAATGGGACAATTTAAAAGTATAATCCAGTCCGCACTTGATCATATGCGTATCGCGCTTACGAATATAAGAGATTCCGCGATCGAGCGCGGTCATTTTGATGCTTTTCACTTATCAAAATATGAAGAGCCTGTAGAAAAAATAAAAATGTTTGTTAGAAACGTTACCGGTATTTTTATAATAGCCGTGGTTGTTCAAATATTGTCGTTTTTAGCTATGTGGGCGATAGCAGAATTCGCGAATATAATCACTACTGGAACTTTTGCCAGTTTTTCAATGGTATTTAAACGGCCGTTTGCTGTTGTTGAGATATTGAAGTCGGTATGGATACCCATGGTGCTTATAGCAGTTTTAATAACTGTCGGTAGTCTTTATTACAAAAAGATAAAGGAATGGAGTGCCCAAAAGAAATGGGGCAAAATATCCGCGAGCCTTGCCATTGGAATCGGTATATCTTGTTTTATACCATGGAGTTCTATCGGCGGAGCGGTAGTAGGATTTATTGTTAAGTCGTATACGCTTAAAAATCCGATACGCTGGGGATTGTTTGCTGTCAGCCAGACATTTTTCGCGACATTTGTACTAGGCGGCTTTTGGCTTGCTATTGTGAAATTCGTTTTTTATTTTCTCGGAGATAACGCCAAGTTATATCCCGAGGAAAAAGTTGTTTCAAGAAAGAGTTTTATTTGGACTGGAGTTGCCGCTTGTGTAGGTGTGGTAGGATTGCTTTGGGGTGGTGTATCCAAGGTGAATATTGTTTTGAGGTTTTTGAGTGTCATGGTTTTCGGTGCGGCTGTTTTTAGACTGCTTATTTTGCGCGTGGCTCGTCACCGATTTAAAGCGATCGGAGAGGAAAATAAACTGCTTGAACATGATACGCCTAAACCCCGCGAGCGAAAATTAACGGATACCCAGTGGAATGTTATGAAAACAGGTTCCTTTGACGCTTTTGTGAAACTGGTTATGGATCGATATGACGACGAAGAACGAGCCGTAATTATTGAAGCCAGTAAGAAGGGGAAGGATGGCTTAACTCATCTGGAAAGGATGCTTTATGAAAGAGCCCTTGGTAAAGGAAACGTGCCAAGCGGCGTGCATTATGATGATTTTAATATTGACGCCATAAAAAAGGCATATGGGAAGCTTACTAAAGAACAGATAATTTCCCGTATGACAGGTGCCGGGTTTAGTGATCTGAAGGAATATTTAAGCAAAAAGTATACAATTCCGGGAAAAGAATTCAAGATCAGTAAAGATCTAAAACTTTGGCATATTCAAGATGAGGTTGTAGAAAAAGAGGAAAAAGTGAATTTTTTAAACTTTTTAGATAAGAAGATTAAGAAGTTGAAGGAAGAAGACGAACAAAGTTCGACAAAAGAGCTTGAAGAGCTCCAGGAAATTTTCAAGCTGTACGTAGAAAACAAAAAGGGAAAAGAAGCAATTTCAATCGTTTTAGATAAGAAAATTAAGGAGTTAGAAAAAGAAGACCCAAAGCATTCACGAAAAGAAGAAATAAAAGGAGTAATTGAAAGAATTAAAGCGATTGTGGAAAGAAAAAGTGAAAAGATAAGATTCCTAAAATCTTTAGATAAAGACATTAAAGGGTTAGAAAAATCATTGAAAGAGATAATAGAGATAATAGGAGAAATCGAAACATTCAAAGAAGGTTTCGTGAAATGCGTGAAAGCGGAAAGTGGAAAGGAAGATTTTTTAAACTTTTTAAATGAGAGGATTGAAAAGTTAAAGAAAAAAGACGATAAGTATCCGACAAAAGAGATAAAAGAAGTAATAGAAAAAACTAAAACTTTCAAAGAAAAATTTGATGATTTAATTGAAAAAGATGATGAGAAGGAGAGTTTTTTAACTTTTTTAGGTGAAAAGAGTGACAAATTAAAAGAATCAGTAGAAAAGAAAAAAAAGGAAATAGATGGGGATAAAGAGCACAGAAAAGTTTTTGATCACAGCACTAAATTTATTTCAGATGATTTAAGTGAAGATACATTAATGGAATTTCTTGAGGAGCATACTTTAGAAAAACGCATCATAATGATGTACGATTTTCTTCCGAAGTTTACCCCATGGTTTGTTGTTGTAGACGGCGATGAAGCGGTGCTGAAACTAATGGATTATTGTGTGGGGTACAGATATCCGCTTCATAAACTTAAATTTATTTTTGCCGGAGAGAACTGGGACGGCAAAACGGATAATAACGTTCAGAAGGGAAAAGCGAAAAGCATTCTTCCTCCCCAACTTGTGTTCAGAGGCTGTCCTGTCAGGGAAGATAACCTGAATAAGGCGGATCTGGACAAGATGACAAAAGCGGAGAGAAAAAAAGCGGTTATGGCGTGGGTACAGGCAACACAGCCGTATACCAAACCCGGCGCAAATACTTCCGTTCTTGATGCTTCAGACGGCATAAGCGGTATTATTTATGACGCGGAAAATACTCCCCAGCCTAATCAGCCGCTTCATTTTCTCTTAGGTGTTATGGATGGCATTGTGAAGGTGAGACATTTGTTAAACACACATTTCGCGCCTGCCATTGATACTCCCGGAAAAGGGAATACAATTAAGCCAAATGACGATATAGAAACAATAGTCAAAACATCTTTAAAAAATGTCACGCAAACTTTGCGCCGGTATCAAAACGATCTGACGGAAGAAGATATTTCCAATCATTTTCGTTTTAATCTCAAACAAAAGCGGATTCTCAAGCGCCATCTGGAATACTTTGTTAATCATACGCTTAGGACACTGCTTAAGGAGACTAATAATCTAAACGGGGATAACCCGCAAGAATTAAAACTTTTATCTACGGGGGTGCTTTTTGAAAAGATAAAAAGAGAAGTCCAAAAAGGCCGAACAGCGATGGATGATAAAGACATACGCGAACTCATCAACCTTTATGTCGTCTTGTGCAATATGCCGGGTTACGGAAAACTTGCTACCGGCTTTATCAAGGAAAGTATAAGTAAAGATAAATTTATCCGCGAACTTATTAAAGGAGAGTTCAGAAGGATAAATGAGCCTAAAAACGGCCAAGGCAGGCTTGGGAAAATAACAAATGCCATGGGGGCTGACAGTTCGAATAAGAGTAAAGGATCCCAGGGACAGGTATCCGCGTTTATGTACGCTGAATACGCCGGTTGGTATGACCCGGGCTGGTCGGGATTCCATGCCGCGCAGGATACATTTAAACCGCTTGGCGGCACGACAGGATATTTCAGCACGGAAGCTGTCGAGGAAATTGACTGGAAAGATCAGGGTGTCCAGTTAAAATTATTGTTGAATAAGGAAATTCTAGATAGTGATGGCCAGCTCATCCCAGATAATGAAGGGCAAGGCAATTTAACATATTTAAAAGCCATCGAAAGGCATTATAAAAACAAGAATAAACTATTAACCATAGGAGCATGGGACGAGTTTCAGGTGGCGGAAGACTTTATGCTCGGCATGGTTTCATGGTGGTACGGATTTAATATTGCCGGATTTTACAGCATGACACCGGAAGATCCTGCCGGATTTGAATCCGAGATTAGCTTTAAGTTTAGACCCAAACAGCTATCACGTTGGATAAAAGGATACATAATCGGCTGGCTGGTCTTCGTGGAAAGGATCCGGACCGCGAAAGACCTTCACGAACGTAAAGGTGGGTGGGGATATATAGTATTTCTTGTGCCTACGTTATCGAGCGCGCTTAATCCTTTACTTTTCATAGTCGCTCGGTTTGTAACCCAATTTTGGTGGTTATATTTTGTGCCGTTCAAATCAATATTCAGCTGGTTTTGCTCTATCTCTACAATAGCTCCATATTTGCGAGGCATTCTTGTTTCGACTCAGCTGAAACTTATACTGTTGGATTTTCAGAACTTTATCGCTGTGTTTGTTCCAGGTTCTCTGAACTTTTTGACATGGGCTATCGGAGCGCCTATGGTTATCCTGCCTTTCGCTTTGCATACATATTTTACGCTTCGTGGAATTTTTGGAGGTATAGATAACCGTCTTGGCATGATAAGAATAACTGAGGAGCACGACGAGCTTCTGAAAAAAGTGAAAAAGAAATTAGGCAAAATGAAGGATGAGAGAGACATAACTCAGAAAGAATACAAAGATTGTGAAGATGAAGTAAACCTAAGGATCGAAAGAATAGAAAAAGGCGATATAAGTGAAACGCCGGGCCTGGTTTCACCTAAACCATGGGTTCGGAACGCAAGTCGTATTGTTGTGGCATGTCTTGTGATATTGTTTCTGCCGCGTATTAGTGCAAGTTGGATAACACCGATTATTGTAGGTACAGGCGCGATATCTGTTCTAGTATGGACATTCTTTACCAAAAAACTTGGCGACTGGAGTTCGCTCCGTTTATGGGGTATCCGGGCGGGTGTTGTTGTGGCATATCTTACGATATTGTTTCTGCCGCGTATTAGTGCAAGCTGGATAACGCCGACTATTATAGGCGCAGGCGCAATATTTGTTTTAGCACGGACATTCTTTACCAAAAAACCGGGCGACTGGAACTCGCTCCGTTTATGGCGTATGCGGGCAGGTGTTGTTCTGGCATATCTCGCAATATTGTTTCTGCCGCATATTAGTGTCAAATGGATAACATTTATTATAGGAGTAGGCGCGACATTTTTTCTTGCGTGGGGACTTTCTGAAGGATTAATGTTGTGGGCCCAAAAATATCTCAAAGATGCGCCCGATGAAGAAGAAAAGCGCATCAGAGCAATGATCATAAGAACCGCCGCACCGGCTCTTTTCATCGGTTTTTATCACGGATCCATATATCTGCCCGGTAATGTTATCGCGTGGAGTGAAATTCTAGGCGGCGCGCGTACGGGATATTGGTGGCGAACACCACGTGCGACAGAACTTATTGACCAGGTTATGGCGCGGCACATTAAAGATGAGAAACGATTTGCGCATTTTAGCAAAGCGAAAGATAAAGACCAATATCTGGAAAAACTTTCCGAAAAAGTATGGGACAAAAAAGAAATTGAATTAGATCTGGAACAGTCGCGTCTCTGGACAAGACTTGCGTATAGCTGGGGATTTATAGGCCTGATGCTTCTTGCAATCTGTTACGGTTTCCGTGTGGATGCGAAAGACCATTTCCTCAGCGTAGCCATAAAACCGGTTATAGCCGGCGTCAAAGGATATATGCCCGCGGTTTTACAAGCAATACTGAACCAGCCCGGTTTTACCGCGATAATCTCCGTAGGGGTTTTTGTCGCCGCCAGTTTAATCTATCTTTGGATAAAAAGCGGGAAAAAAACAACTGTTTTAAGAAAACAAAAGACCGAAAACGCACCCGTAAGAGAACAAAGTGACTCTTCTCTGTCATCCCCGCGAAAGCAGGAATCTAAGGGACCGGATAAAACTTACGAAAAACTCTATACCGTAACAAAAAACGAATCAGAAGATGGAAAAATAACCGGATTTACTGTTTTAAACGACAAAAAAGAAATCATAGCCGAAATCAAAGAATCCGACGGCACTTTTAGGTTGGTAGAGGGAGATTTCGCGAATCGCAACATTTATATCGAATTGCCCGCAAGTTTTAAAAACCTGCCTAAAGGGATAAAAGAAAATGAAATTAGAAAAGTATTAATTCAGGAAGTCATAAAAGAGGCAACTAAGTTAAAAATAAATGTAAGAGTTGCATTGCATATAGAAGATAGTGTTGGCGTTGATTCCTGTAGAAGAAACAAAACCGAATTATCATTAGCCGGACCGATAACGGCAAAGAGTAATGATTGGATTTATTTTGACTATGAGTACAAAGACGAAAAAACTCCTAAACCTGTCGAACAAGAAAAAGAACCCATAGAAACATCCGAGAAAGAAACACCGAAGGAAAAAAAGAAAACGACTACTATTAAAAGCGAGATAGAACGGATAAATAGAGCCAACTATGAAGCCGGCGTCGAAGAATTCGGGCCTGATCCGATAAGAGAAAAGGTTATAAATGGTGCTATAAAGGGAGAGCTCGCGTTCGAAATTCATACCATAAAAATTGATGAAAGAATCGAAGGCTATATCGTATTCCAGAATTGTTCTGACGTACCTGATTCGTATGTATACTACATGGCAGTTCATCCGGAATTTAAGAGGCTGGGTATTGAGACTAAGTTATTTAAGCACGTTGTTGAAAAAACAAGAGAACTGAATGTGGGTAAGGTGACGGTAGAGGCACATAGTACCAATTCGAACGCGATCGCGTTTTACAGAAACATAGCAGATAAGCTTGAATTACCAAAACCAAAAGAAAAAGACCGCGGAAGCAAAATTTTCTTTACCTATAATATCACTCCCGAGCCCGCCGAAAGCAAACAAGCCCCGACCCACGGTCCGCCCGAAAAAGGACTATCAGAAGAAAAAGATACCCATGCTTTTAAACCCATTTCCGGTCACAAGGCGAGCCTTTTAACTGGCGAGTTAAGCGTTACCGCTTTTTATGCCGCGGTTTTAAGATATCTGATGCTGGGCAATTTTAACTGGATAAACATCGCGGCGGTTGTTGTCGGTGTATATTTTGGCTGGGCTACGGTCAGATATTTCTTTATGGGAAGAGCAACTTATACGGCACTTGAGGAATATTATGAAGCTAATCCCGACCTTAAGAATTATCCCGACACAAAAGGCATTCCCGCTCCGAGAGAGTTACGAAAAATAGAAATCGCGAAGTCCGACAGTTACAGGCATCCCGCGTTTTACAGACTTTCCAAAAAAATACAGAATTTCATTAACTTGCATGAAGATATAAAAAGCCATTTTGTTGGGATGCTGGTGTTATTGCCGTTTGTTAGCAAGATTAGAGAGGCATATTTGATAAGTAAGCGCGAGAATGTGTTGTTTGGTGGTGGCACCGTTGATATGAAAAGTAGTGTGAAAGAAGCGTCTATGCTTCCTAAAAATATTATGGAAATGTCTGCTGATGAGGTGCTTCAGGATATTAAAGAAAACGCGAATGCGATAGATATCTATAACCATACGTTAAGAGTCGCGAGATTCGCGGAGAGAATCGCGCGGGAATTAGGACTTTCCAAAAAAGATATATCCATCTTAAAATCCGCTATCTGGTTTCATGATTTAGGACAGGCGGAAAAAGATAAACCAGAGTATAAAAACGCGCTCATAGCTATAAACACGGGAATTCATTTGCTGTCGAATGAAGAAAGAACTGAGGCTGTCAAAGATGATTTGTTACGATGGCTTGACCGCGTGGCAGTTAAGTCTGAGTATAATGTTCCTGCCCGGGAAATTGAAAGCGCGAGGAGAAGCGCTCTTGAAAGCGACGATTATTATCCGATTTGGAAATTATATATTACCTACATTGTGCTAAGAAAAACCTCTGCGTCCCTTACCGCGGAGGAAGATGCTGTTGCGAGAAGTATTTATAATTCCGCGAAAGCGTCTCTTGATATACTCAAAGAGAAAAATATTCTGATTCCGGATGAATATCGTTTAGAAATTGTTTCAATGATTGAGTTTCATCATGATTATTCGAGTCTTGATAAAAAATTAGAAGTGATGACAGAGTGCGGAGAAATTACTGAAGAAAGGGCGGAGCACATAAGGCTCTTAACGGTAATCCTGATTGTTTCTGATTCATTTGAACAGGGCAATAACTATGAGCGTTACGTTGAAAAGAAGGGCAAAAAGAGAGTTGAAAACTTTGATGAAACAATTAATGGCTGGATAAAAAAACGTTTTGATGAGATGGAAAATATCAAAGAGAAACGTCCTTTAACCGCGTTAATCGCACTTATAGGAAAACAAGACAAGGAATTATTTGAAATTATCGCGGATGCAAGAAAAACCAAAGAGCTTATGAATGAAGATATTGTGTTTATTAAGGCACAACCAACCTACGAGGTTGAACAAGTTTCACCTCGCACGTGGAATGAAGGGGATATTTTACGTACGGTTTTGGCTGTTCTGGCGGTTGGCGCGGGGCTTGGGGGATTGGCCTTGGGGGTTAAGGTTTTTGGGGTGAAAGCTTTGTTTGTCGCGGGGGCGGGGGCGGGGGTTTTGGCTTTGGCGGTTACACGGGAAACGGGTGAAGATGAAGAGGGTGCTGAGGATGAATATTTAAGGTGGCTGGAAGGCGCGGATTCATCGAATGCGGAGCAAAAAATTGATAAGAGGGGATTTATAAGACAGTTTCAGAATAGTATGCCGCGGAGAGTTTTTGAGAATAAGGAATACGCGAAAAAACTTCTTAGGGTTTCGTATGTGATGGCGCTTAAAGTGTTGGAGAGACCGGACAGGCTAAGCTTTGAGTATTGTTCGGATTCGGATTGTTACCGCGGGTACAAAGGAGATCAACTGATCATAGCGTTTTGTGACGTGAGAAGGGGGATTGAAAAGTTTATTCAGGATACGCTTTTTGAAAACGGGGCGAATGTTGGACGGGAAGAAACGGTTAGGATTAAGGTGCCGTTCGAAGGGCGTGAAGTCAGGATCAATGTTGAAGTTAAAAGCATTGAAGCGGACGGCGCGGAAATAAATGAAGAGACGAAACGGGTCATCAGCACGTCGCTGAAAAGTTACAAAGTGGCGCCCCTTACAGAATACAGGGGAGTTTCTAACATCAAAAGAGCGCTTGCCTCAGGATATGCCGCGTATTATGACGCGGGTGAAGATGTTGATATAGCGGCTGTTGTGCATAACATAATACCGGTAGACGCACGGGGGAATGAGAAAAAAGCGAAAGAAATTATTGAAAAGGAAATAGACGAATTGTATAAGGTGATAGAGAAGTGTGGTGATCTGAAGGAATGGTTAACTGAAGATGCATTTAAGACATTCAACGAGCTTATGCTAAGCGTAAAGGACGAATTGCAAACCATTGTGCCCGGGAAACCCATCATTAAGCCTAAAGCCGCCGTTCTTCTGCATCGCAAGATAAAAAGCAAAATTTTTGAACTGGAGGAGAAAGAAAAAGACAAAGAAGGGATCTTCGCGATGAAAGCGGTGCCTGCAAAAAGCACGGTACAGATCCTGAAGGCTCTGGACAAAGCGATTATCGAGGATATTTTTTATTCCCGCAAGATTGCCACCGGTGCGGTAAGGGATGAAAAGCTAAAATTCAGTGAGGCTCTTAAAAAAATCAAGGATAAATTTTCTGTCATGCCTGAGAGGAATGGGGATATTTTTTTCGCGATGATGGTTGCTGTTGAAAATATTGAAAAAGACGTTATTGAAAGAATGGTTAAAGAACATTTACCGGCGTCAGTGATATTGGACGATTTATCTTTAGATATGGAAGTACAGATAAAAAGGCTGGAGGGAGACGCTAAAAATCAGCAACATATTGCGGTTTTTAAAGATTGTTTAAGCATATTGAAACAAGCGGCTTCTCTCTTGGAAGGGATTGAAGTTACTGTAAAAGAATTTAAGGAGACCGAGCACGGCGAAAAACATATATTATTTCTCAAAGGCAATCTTCTGCCGCCAGAGGCGGTAAGCTTAGTTAAAAACGAAAATGTATGCGCGATAGTTACGACAACTGCCGGACCGACGGCGCATTGGGTACTTGCCGTTAAAAACCATAATATCCCGGTGTTTTTTGCCGTGCGTAAAGGGTCTGATGGCAAAGACGGCATCACAATGGATGAAATTATCGAGAGCGTGAAAGTGGGCGATTTTGTCCTTTTGGACGGTGCTATCGGTTCTTTGACGGCGAAACCTGATAGGCAAATGGTAGAAAGCCATAGAATAAAATTCGCACGCCAAAATGCTTTTAACCAATATTACAAAGAAATAATGATGGAGCCGGCTCAGGTTGGTGTGAGGAAAGGTGTGAAAGAGGGCGATGTTGTGGAAGTGCTCGCGAATGTGGATGAAAAAGACGCTCTTAATTCCGCGCTTTTGAATGGTGCTGATGGTGTGGGGCTTGTTCGTACGGAAGTGTGGCTTAACGAAAATGTTCCGTACTTAAGTAAGTTTCTATCTGACGGCAAAGATGTGAAAGCGCGAAGTGAGATAAAGCGGTTTCTTAAGGAAAACATCAAAAATTTAATACGTCATTCCGTCGGAAAAACGCTGACTTTTAGGACAATTGACGTAAGTGGAGATAAAAGGATTGCTCTTGCCAGGACAAATGCCGTTGGAATTGATTTTTATAGGGCTCCTGTCGGTGCGCGGCTTTTATCGGTTGAATTGGAAGCACTTTATGAATCCATCGTTGAAGAAGACGCCGAAAACGTGCAAATATTGTTTCCGCAGGTTGAGGAAGAAAATGATGTGGTAGACATTCGCGCGTGGCTAAAAACTGCTATGGAAGTTGTCTCGGAAGAAGAAAAAGGAAAAGAAACGGAGATGGACGAGAGCCTGAGAGCTAACATTGCGCAGAAGCTTAAAGCTGTACCGATTGGATCTATGATAGAGAGTGTCAGAGGTGTGAAAAACCGGAAGGTAATAATCAGTTCGTCAGATTTTATCAGTATAGGGGGAAATGATCTATTGAGGAGCATTTTCATGGATCGTGAAAAGGAATTGGGGCTTGGAAATATCAGGCAGACCATAAAGGCTATTATGCTCTTCAGTACGATACAGCCGAAACTGACGGAGAAGTTAGAACTTATAACGGGATCTGTCGCGGAAATACAGAAACAACAGAAAAGAGCAATACCGGTAACTGTATGCGGGGATACCGCCAGTATAAAGGAATACATCCTGCATATGATCTATATGCGGTCAAAGTATGGAGTTAACATCCGTCCAAGTATCACTTTCGCGGAAGTTGCTGAAACAAAAGAATTTATTAGAAATTTTGGGAATGAGGGGCTTGTCCCGGTTTTTGGTGTTGAATACAGCAAAGAGGAAGATTTTTTACAGCTGAATACCGCGGAAAAAGTGAGGGTAGTAGAGGAAAGAATAGCCAGCCTTTCGCGGGTGCAGGAAATAATCAATGAAAATATGAGAAAGTCTCTTGATAAAACAAGAAAAAGCAAAAACGCTCAAAAAGAGTTGCCAATTTCGCCACTGCCACCGGAAAGTGAATTCGTAGTAGAAGTGGGAATCCCCGCTTCTCTATACAAAAGATTTGGGGAACAGCTCCGCTCGATGGTGGAAAAAGAAACAGATGTAAAATTAGTGAGTATAGATGCGGTCGACAGTAAAAATAAGATACGTGAACTTGAGAAAAAGACATCCGGTGAAAAAAATGTAGCTGTTCTTTTGTTAGATGTGGATGAAAATACCCTACCTGGGGATTTTATAGTAATGCTTAAGAAGATTAAAGAACTGGCCACGAGGGATATCGTGGGGCTTGCGCCTTCTGGCTTTACAGTAACAAAAAAAAGAAGTGTGTATGGTTTTAATGCCAAAGGAAAAGGATCCGAAAAGTTTATGATGGAGTTGAGCGTTCAAGGTGAGGTAGGTCCTCAAAAAAAAGAAGAAAAAACTGCCGAATCCGCGGATAAGAGTATAGAAATGATTAAAATATATCTTAACCCAGACGGAACTATAAACACGGACATAGAATTAGGGCAGTTTCCTCCGAAAGGATTTGTATATCCGAGAGACGTAGGTTCAAAAAATACCGATAAATCGTCATATAGAGAAGCGCTTAAAAGGCTTGAACTGAGAGACGGTCTGACTGAAAACCGGTTTATGTGTTTGGGTATTAACCCGGATACATATGGGCTGAAGAGCGTGGCTCAGGGAAATCAGTTTGAATGGGAAGCGTCTCTTTGGAAAAGAGCCAATGAAATTGAAAATAACAAAGAGTTTCACGCGTTTTTAAGCAAAAACTATGATCTATTGCGGGATTTAAAAATTTATCTGGTAGAACCGGTTGAAAGAAGCAAAGAAGCGCTTCATCCGCATTTACTGATGTGCCGTGACAAAGAATGGCAGGTTGCATTTTCGAGAAGCCGTGAAGGGCGTTATCCTTCGGTGTATTTAACCCGGCCGTTTTTTGAGGATATGCCGCTTGAAATCGTGCTTAAGGTTCTTTATTTGCAGATAGTAAGGTCTGTTTACCTTCGCCTTTACTGGAACGCCCATGTAGGCGAGAAAATTTATCCTTTTAGAGCGGAATACACTGATGAGATGGAAGAGTTTCTTAATTCTATTTACGGGCATGTAATACAAAAAAAGATTCATGAAGAAGGAGCTTTCCAGTTTGTGGAGATAAAAACAGAAATCGAAAATGTGGAGAAACATGAGAGTAGAATATTCCCCCGAGATTCCGGACTTGAAGCCCGAAGGTTGAACATATGCCTTAAAGGTATAGCTGAAAAAAACCGTGAAATGGGCGGGAAACAGGCGGAACTTATTGATTTGATGAAAAAAATAAAATTATTCCAGGAAAGCGTAAATGAACGCGATTATGATAAAGCCGTAATGTATTGGGGAAGCATTAATGTTTTAAGGGAAATTTTATCGAAAAGAAGAGATAAAATAGGGGAGTTTATCAGAGAAATCGGAAGTAAATTGGAATTTATATTATTGGCCGCGGAAATCAATAACATTTTAACCAAGTATATTGATACGCATGGAATACACAATAGTGGGGGCGGTATAGAAGCAGGTACCGCGGTAGGAAATTTGGTTTTGGTAAATAATTCTAAAGAACTGGAAAATTATATTCCGCGCGCGCAGAAAGACGATATTTTAGTACTTTCGGGAAATATGAGCGAACGGATAAATGAACTGAATATAGCGGGAATAATCCTAAGCGCGAGGGGAAGCGGATACGCTTGTCATTTGGCGCGTTCGGCGTGTGTGCCTCTGGCGTATATTCCGGACGCTGTGACAATGTTAAGGCGCTATGGGGGGAAATATGTAATGTTCAGGGTAAATGTCGATAAAATCGTTCGTATACGGCTGGCCTATCCGCATGAAATAGATAGAAAGGAAGATCACAGGAGACCGCGGTTTGTTGACAAGGATAAAGTGAAAGTTATGAAAGCGGTTACAGGTCCGGAATGTGAATTAGTATATAATCTTAACGAAGTAGACCGGTTTCACGCGAACAGAATCGGTTCCGCGGCCGCTCATTTGGGAGAGATGATTAATAAAGGTTTGGAAGAAAATATAGCTCCGGGCATTGTTTTTTCGCATGAATTCGTGAGGCAGTTTTTAACGGATAGAAAAACAATAAACGGACGATCAATCCAGGACGTAATTAACGGTTTAATGGTGCAAGTCAGAGATGAAACAGGGGCACTCGCGATAGAAAAACAAGAACTTAAAAAACTTCTGCGTGATGTCCGCAATCTTATAATGTCAGCGTCAGTTCCGAAAGAATTAGAAAAACTGATATCGGTTAAGGTAAAAGAACTAAAGGATCAAAACGGGAATAAAACTTTTTGCGTATATCCGAGTTTTAACCTTGGAGACTGGACGACCATAAATGCTGATGGGGCGTATGTTTCGTATCCTAACTTAGCTTTTCCGGAGGTTAAAACAAAAGAACAGATCATAGGGGCTATAAAACACTGTATTGCGCAGAAATATTCTTATAACGCGTTTAAACTGAGATTAGATTACCATATACGGGAACGCGATGTGTATCCCGGGGTTATTTTACAAGTGCCGATATGTGAAGCGACAAGTAAAGCGATTCCGCAAATCGAAGATACGGGTTATAAAATTAGTTCCGGTCGTATTTATACGCATGACCTTTTGTCAAAATCTAAAGGTGAAATCAATATAACTGGTGTTCCCGGGATTGGCGCGGACGGCAGAAAGAACGGCGAAATACCCGCGGAGGTCGCGGTTAACAGGTTTACGGAGATTGTGGTGGTATCGGATGAAGGGACTATGTATGAAAAATTGGTTTTGGATCATGGTAACCTTGTATCGAAAAAAATAACGGAAAGTGGGAACATTTTGCCCGCGGGATTGGCGCGGCGTCTGGTAAAATTTGCCAAGAAAATAGTGGCCATAAATAATGGATGGCCGTATGAAATAGGATGGACAGTAAGAGCGGACGGCAAAATTTACATTAATTACGCGCGTCCCATTCCTGAAGCTCTTCCCCACACTGAAACGCTGGAAATGGGTTTATTTGATGAAGGGCCTTTCTCTCAGTATCTGGTTAAGGTTACGGATTCTGAGCTTAAAGCACTTGATAAACTTCGCAAAGAGAGCAATATAAAAGCACTTTTCCGTAAAATCGAGGATTTGCCTTCTCAAAATGAATTGGAACTTATTTTGAATGATCCCAGCCAAATAGGAAGGAATATCATCGCGCTATCATATATTGAACAACTTTTACAGGATAAAGCGAATCGGGATAAAGTGACGGACGATATGGTTGGGTTCCTTATTGAAAGTGCCGGGTATCAAAAAAATGTTATAACTCAAGGACAGATTTTTAGTATTTTAGGCTCTTTAAAAGATATAGGCGGGGATAAAACATTGGAAATAAAAGAGTTTTTTGAAAAAATGGATTTCAAGGAACCCGTAACTTTAGGTCATTGCAATATGTTTAACTTTGCCGAAGCCGCGGCTCGGATGGGCCTGAATCAGAAAACCGTGGAAACGCTGAATATAATAGTCGAAAAATTTATTTTTAAAACCGATAAAACCTTTACTCTTTGCGCGAAAATTATGCGGATTATTGACGATTACGGCATAACTGAAGCCGCTCCGATATTGCTGAAGCTGAAAGAGAAATTTCCGAATGAATGGGTTTTCAGGGAAGCTCAAATTCTTATGAATAAAATAAAGGTTTTGGATGAAGAAAATAAGAAGAGGATCCAGCTTAAAGTACTGCTCAAGGATGGTTTAGCCTTATGGGTGCCTGAGGAGATCGTAAAATCCGCGAAAAAAAATGAAGTCAAATTTTATATAAGTAAAGCTGTGAAAAAACAGCTTGAGTCTGAAGCGGGAGATCTGAAAAATTATGTAGTTACAGATGTTTTTCAAGGGGGCAAGAAAAATATAACCCAAAGTATTGATCTAATCGATCTTGGGTTAGGCAAAGAAAGCGAGCTTGATCTAATTGTCTCGGGAACAAATAGAAATATCGATCTGTTTATAAATGAAATAATGCAGATGGAAGATTCCACAAAAGCGGGTATACAAGCATTTGATGTTGAAGGGATCGAAAACGTGACATATAAAACCGAGACGGAAGAAATCTGCGCGGTGGATTTGCGCGGAAGTTATTCGATAATGGCGGGCGTTTCGCCGGATATCTATGACAAATTAGACTCATCGACGCGTGATGAACTGCGGTCTAAGGGTATTATGGTAGAAAAGTTAAGCGGCAAGTCTCACGAGGAAATGTTAACGGAACTTGAAGAACGGAAAACCGGCGAAAGAGTTATTGCCGTTCTTTTGGAAATAGATTCTTCGGCGGAGAAAGGCGAAATTCAAATAATCATAAACGATTTGGCGGAAAAAGCACGAAAAGACATCCCTGAGCTTATTGAATCTAAAAAAACCAGGTTGACAAAAGAAGATATCGAAGAGATCAAAAAAATAGATACTTTTTCTTCCGGCGATGTTGAAAAACTTCCAAAGGGACAGTTGAAAAATTGTGTCCAAACTCTTGTAAAGTTTTTTGACGATACGAAAGTTTTGAAATCTTTAAAAATCTCTGAGAAAAGTTTATATGATATGAAAATTGACAACATATACAGGACACTTAAAGTTCCGTATCATAGTGATACGATAGAATATGTTAAAAATTTGAAGACGAAACAAACCAACATACAAAACGAACGTTATCTGGTAACCGCGATCGATTCAGCCCTGGATATGAAAATGCTGGCCGCGGCAATAAAAGAAAGACGCGCGAATATGGACGTGAAAAACGCGTCCAGTGACCCGATAAAAGATGTTCTGGTCGTTCGTAACGATATGTTGGCGAAACAACTGGAAAAAGCGCTTGAATTTAACGGCCTCGCGGAATACATAAGCGAAGAAGAAGTTATCATACTGGAAGAAGGGAAGCCATTGTCTCCGGAAGAAGTGCTCAGTAAAATTGACGAGATAACAGGCAAAGATATAAAAGCGCATCAGGTTGCCGTTGCCACAAGAAAGGGAATAATCACACTAAACACGGAAATCAGCCTAACATCCGGAACACGAAAAGGCATTCCCGAATTGTTGCGCGAAGACACTAAAGGCAATATGCTAATGGTCAGGATGGATATAGGTCTAATAAGCCAGCTCTACAAAAAAACCGTAGAGATCATGGCAAATAACAACCAAATCCCGACAAAAGGAGTAAGAGACGGAATGCTCCAAAAAATAGCCGGATACAACGTATTCATCTATTTCGCTGACATCGAAGCCATAAACATAGACGCCGAAGCCGAGGATTACGAAAGATACGTGCAGGAAGTGTTGACAAGAGCATAACAAGTTACAGGTGGCAGGTTACAAGTTGCAGGTTGCTACCCCCAATCGCACCTCGTAGGTGCAACTTGGTTGCACCTACGAGGTGCGATTGGGGGTAGAAAAAGAGGTAAAATTGGATATTTCAGCCAACCGGGCAACTGGCCAACCGGAACATCTGTTATTAACCCCTGAGACGCGATAAAATCTTTTTCCCCAAACAACCTCGTAGGTTGAAACCTACGAGGTTATTTGGGGTCGCAAATTCGGGGGACACTCCTTATAACTGTCTAAAAATAAAAGAGTTACAATTAAATCGGGAAGGGATCCCGGATCTTCGGCCGGGATGGCAACTGGGGAGGCCGGGATGACAATCGGACTGGGGGAGGCCGGGATGGCAATCGGACTGGGGCGAGATGGCAGAAGGTGCGGTTAAAACCTTTGGTTGGGATGGCTTAGGGGTGTCGGGGTTGTTTACTTTTGCAATAAAAAGGAGAGTAAAATAAAAGCGATATATGGCTTGCAATTTAGTTGAAACTAAACTATACTACATATTATGGAGGGTATGATGTATAATTCGTTACAATTGAGGGAGCTTTTTCATTTAGAATTTTTAAGGTGGTTTGGCCGAAAAACCAAGGCGAATCTTTACGCGCTCAAGGGCGGGACTAATCTGCGTTTTTTCTTTAACAGTTTTCGTTATTCGGAAGACATGGATTTAGACGTGCGTGAGGTGGAAGTAAGTATTCTCAAAGATACAGTCATGAACATCTTAGAGGCGGTATCCTTTAGTGAAATTCTTAAGCCGTTTGGTATTAGTGAAATTGTCCCTCCGAATATTACGCGCGCGAAACAAACAGAGACTACGCAAAGGTTTAAAATCCATTTAATCACTTATTCGGGGGAGGATCTTTTCACTAAGATTGAATTTTCCCGCAGAGGGTTTAATGGGAAAATTGATATACAGCCTATCGCGGATGTTATTTTGCGTATGTATAAACTGGCGCCTTTGTTGACGCCACATTATGATAGTCTATCGGCAATAACACAAAAAATAGAAGCGCTTGCTTCAAGAACTGTAATCCAGGCGAGGGATATTTTTGATTTATATGTTTTAAATTCTCAATATGATCCGTTCGCGATGAAAAAAATTGGAATGAATCCGGAACGATTGAAGAAGGCGTATGAAAATATTTTTGCTGTTAGTTTTAAACAGTTTCAAGATACCGTAATTCTTTATCTATCTTCCGAAGATCAGGCTGTGTATGATTCCTCGGTTCTATGGGACGAAATTAGATTGAAAGTTGGAAAGCTTATTGAAGAAATGAAAGTACAAGATGAATAAAAAATCGATTTTAGTTTCTATTAAACAATTGGGCAGAGTTGTGTTTACAACAAATGAATTGGCTTGTTTTTCAGGGAAATCTTTATCTGCTACAACGCAGGCGCTTAATTTTCTGCAAAGAGAAGGATTAATCCAAAAGCTATACCGCGGTATCTGGGCGGAAGCCATTGGAGTGCGGCTTAGTCCATACGCGGTAATCCCTTTTTTGTTTCCCCGGCACAGAGCATATCTTTCATTCATAAGCGCCTTGCACCTATATGGGATGGTGGAGCAAATTCCTCAAGAAATTACACTTGCTTCAACGGCTCACACAAAGAGCATTCAGACAAAAATAGGAACTTTTTCTGTTCACCACATAACCCCTTCATTTTTTAAAGGCTTTGTTTGGTATAGAGGGGAAAGCAAATTTTTGATAGCGGAGCCTGAAAAGGCATTAATTGATTGTCTCTATTTGTCCGCTTTTAAGAAAAAACAATTTGTCTATTTCCCTGAATTACATTTTCCGGAGACATTTCAGTTTAAAAGGGCGAAAGAATGGGTAAAAAAAATCCCCAGCAGTAAAGTTAGGGCATACGTTCAAAAAAAGTTAGACCTGCTTGTGAAGAAGCCATAAAATTCGGGACACTCCTTGTAACTATCTGAAAATGAAAGAGTTGCAATTGAATTGGGAAGAGATCCCGGCTCTTCGGCCGGGATGGCAATGGGGATGGCCGGGATGGCGACTGGGGAAGAGGTTCCGGTTTCTGTTGTTGATCTGTTCAAATTTTGGCGGAGCT
>Ga0265594_1001061_pt1 | contig 21873 bp, 17 predicted proteins | sample saktaG_11_FD_190147 | JGI IMG/M metagenome (GOLD analysis project Ga0265594, IMG submission 190147) | Saline water microbial communities from Sakinaw Lake, British Columbia, Canada - sak_2011_5_24_80m | ecosystem: Environmental > Aquatic > Non-marine Saline and Alkaline > Saline ... | reverse complement strand
TGCGGTGATCGAACGGCAATACCATCAGGACATCGATGGCGATATTCGCCAGCGGCTGATCAACGTGTTCAGTCATCGCGCGATCGAGGAGCAAAAACTGGCCCTGGTGTCGGTGGTGGATGCCGCTGATATTCTCTTCTCGCCCGAGACCGGCATTTCTTATGCGCTGATCTGTGACGTGGCGCCGGAATTCAAACTGCCAAAGTACCTCACTATTCCAGTCAAGAAGCACGCATCGTCGATCAGTGACGCCGATGTCGAGGGACGGATCGAGCTGCTGCGGAAACAGATTTCCAAGTATGAGGAGAGCGCGCCGGAGGGTGTGGTCGAATTGGGCGATGTGGCGCGTGTCGACTTCACAGCCGTCAGCAAAGGCAAGCCGCTCAAGGAGCTGGCGGAAGGTGCCGACTTGTTCTCCGAAGGAACCGGTTTCTGGATGCAGGTGTCCGAGCCGGAGATGATCCCCGGCGTCTCACTGGCTTTGGCCGGCATGAAAGCGGGCGAGGAAAAGACGATCAAGAACCAATTTCCCAAGGACTTTCGGATCGAGGCGCTTCAGGGAGTCAAGGCCGTTTATACGGTGAAACTCGCCGGTTTCCGCAAGATGATCCCCGCGACCGACGCGGAGTTGTGCCAGCGTTTCGGCGTCGAGACCATCGACGCGCTGCGTGAAGAAACGCGAAAGCAGATGCAACTGCAGGCCGATGCGGATGAGAAAAACCGCCGTCAGCAGGAGGTGATCGATTATCTGCTGAGCAAGACCGTGTTCGAGCTGCCCGAGAGCGAAGTGGCCGAGGAAACCAACATGACGATTCGTTCGATGCTGCGCGGTATCATCAACCGCGGCGGCACGCGCGATGATTTGGAGAAGAACCGCGACCAGTTGCTGGAGACGGCGACGAAGACGACCAAGGACCGCGTTCGCCTCCGCTACATTCTGCAACGGATCGCCAAGGATGCCGAAGTCGAGGTGTCCGAGGCGGAGCTGCAACAGAAGCTCGACGAGGTTGCGGCACAAAACAAGATGACGCCTGTCGAGATGCGCGCAAAGATCGAGCAGGGGTACGGCCTGGAGTCGTTCCGCGCTGATGTGCGTGCCGAGAAGACGCTCGAGTTTCTGGTCAATGCGGCAAAGGGGTGATCGGGCCTCTCCCACGCACCTTGAATCTAAAAGGAGCAGTGAACAGTGATCAGGTGTCAGTTGAATGCAACGTGTCAAGCGGCGCCGCCCTCGGGTGGGGATGAGCGTCGAAGCGTTGCGTGACCCAATGTTGGAGGAAATGTAAAATGTCAAATTCATCCCCTGCGTCCATGCTGGTGCCGATCGTGGTCGAGCAGACCGCCCGCGGCGAACGTTCATATGATATCTATTCACGGCTGCTCCAGGATCGGATCGTGTTCATCGGCACGGCGATTGACGATCAGGTGAGCAATCTCATCATCGCCCAACTGCTGTTCCTGCAGTCGCAGGATGCGACCAAGGATATCGCCGTCTACGTCAATTCGCCGGGCGGCTCGGTTACGGCCGGGCTGGCGATTTACGACACGATGCAGTTTCTCTCCTGCGACGTGTGCACCTATTGCGTCGGCCAGGCGTCCAGCATGGGCGCCGTCCTGCTTGCGGCGGGGAAGAAGGGGAAGCGCTTCGCCCTGCCCAACGCCCGCGTCATGATCCACCAGCCGTGGGGCGGTGCCGAAGGAGCGGCCTCCGATATCAGCATCCAGGCCCGGGAGATTCTGCGGCTGCGCGACCGCCTCAACGAGATCCTGGCGTTTCACACCGGCAAGGATGTCAACGTCGTCGCCGGCGACACCGACCGCGACTATTTTCTCTCCGCCGTCGAGGCCAAAGCCTACGGTCTGATCGACGACGTGCTGGCCAAGAAACAGATCGACACCCCGCCGACCACCGGGAAGAAGAACGCCTAGAGAGGACGTTGACTATGGCTCCCAAGACGCCAAAAAATAGGAACATGGGCTGTGTGTTCTGCGGGGCGATGGAGGCGGACGGCGCCCATATCATTGCCAACACCAGCGGGATGTGCATCTGCAGCGACTGCGTGATGACCTGCAATCAGATTCTGTTTAACTCGTCGGACGGCACGTCGACAGGTCCCATGGGTCACCCGCCGTCCGCCGACCTGGGGTCACCCCGACGCCAGACTGTCTCCAAGACGGCGGTTCAGGCGAAGGAGACGCCCCGCAAGCCGCAGGTCGTTCCCAAGCCGATCAAGATCAAGCAGGCGCTCGATCAGTATATCATCGGCCACGATTACGCCAAACGCACCCTCGCCGTCGCCGTTCATAACCATTACCAGCGGCTGAATCAGCCGCCGCCGGCCACGGGCGACGACCCGTTTGCCGATGTCGAAATCGAAAAAAGCAACATCATGCTGATCGGTCCGACGGGATGCGGCAAAACCCTCTTTGCGCGTACGCTGGCCAGGATGCTCGATGTCCCCTTCGCCATCGCCGATGCCACGACCATCACCGAGGCAGGCTATGTGGGCGAGGATGTTGAGAATATTCTCCTGTATCTCCTGCAGGCGGCCGATATGGACGTCAAACGGGCCGAGACCGGGATAATCTACATCGATGAAATAGACAAGATCGCCCGCAAGACGGAAAACGTGTCGATCACCCGCGACGTGTCGGGGGAGGGTGTGCAGCAGGCGCTCTTGAAGATCTTGGAGGGCACCACCGCTCGCGTGCCTCCAGACGGAGGACGCAAGCATCCGCAGCAGGAGTATATTTCGATCGATACGCGCAATATTCTCTTCATTTGCGGTGGCGCGTTTGTCGGTCTCGACACGTTCATCAGGGAGCGTGAAGGCAGAAGTGCCATCGGCTATCACGACCGGAGCGACAAGACAGTGGTCGGAGGGCTGGGCAAAGGCGAAGGGCTCAAGGTCGAGCCCCAGGATCTCGTCCGGTATGGGCTGATCCCCGAATTCGTCGGACGTGTCCCGATTATCACCTCGCTTTCCGAACTGACCGAAGACGACCTCGTGCGCATTTTGATCGAACCCCGGAACTGCATGACCAAGCAGTACCGGAAGCTGTTGGCGATGGAGGGTGTGGATCTGACGTTCTCCGAGGCGTCCTTGCGCACCATGGCCAAGCTGGCGATCAAACGCAAAACCGGCGCCCGCGGACTGCGGTCGGTGATGGAACATCTCATGATGGAGATCATGTTCGAAGCCCCGGGAAACCCGGCATTGAAGAATATCGAAGTGACGGACACGATGATCCATACGCAATTCGACGATCCGGACGCGGTGCTGAAAATGCTCCTCGACGCCGCTCCTTCCCCCCCCGTGACGGTGACGTCGAAAGAGGCGTAGGCCGTCGTCTTATCGTGAGAGACGAGCGGCGGATTCAACGAGGCGGAGGAGCTCGCCGAGACGGGCGTCCAGGGTGAATTCCGTGACAACAGGCCGGAGGGCGTCGGCTACATCTGCGAACGCGTAGCCGTCGGCATAAGGGCTGCAGCGGAGCCGTTCGGCAAAGGCGGCGGCGCAGACGGCGATCCGGAACTGCGGCCGGGTCGCTTGGAAGGTGCCGGAGAGATCGGACGCGAGAATCGGACGGCTGATCTCGTCCACCGCCCCGCCCGTGGCGGGGCGATAACGGACCCGTACCACACCAAGCTGGGCGTCGGCTGCCGTGTGGGTGGCGGGAGCGACGGGTTCGATTTCGTAGAGGGCCGTCACCGCCTGACCCGAGCCGACCTCGCCGGCGTCAACGGTGTCGTCGCGAAATTGTTCCGTCGTGAGCGCGCGGTTTTCGTATCCCATCTGGCGGTAACGGGCCACGGCGGCGGGGAACCACTCGACTTGAATCTTGACGTCCGACGCGATGGTGTACAAGGTCGCTGCCAGGTCATCAACAAAGGCGCGGCGCACCTCGTCCGCCGAGTCGAGAAAGCGGTAGGAGCCGTCACCCCGGTTGGCGAGCTGTTCAAGCATCTCGTCGTTGTAGGTGCCGCGGCCGACACCGAAAACGGTGAGGGTGATTCCCTGGCGGCGGTTTGCTTCAATGTGCGTGAGAATGTCGGCGGCATCCCCGGAACCGAGGTTGGCCACGCCGTCCGAAATCAGGATGACGCGGTTTTCGGCTCCGGCCTGGAAGGCGTCAGCAGCTTGGGAATAGGCGAGACGAAGTCCTGACTCGAGGTGGGTGGAACCGGTGCATTGGATGCGGTCGAAGGCGGCGAGGACGGCCTGACGTTCGGATGGGGGGACGGCGTCGAGAAGGACACGGGCGCCATCATTGAATGCCACGAGCTGGATGCGGTCGTTGGGCCCGAGGCGTCCGAGCAGTTCGTCGAGCGCCAGCCGGGCGAGTCCGATCCGGTCAATCTGCCCCATGGAGCCCGACGCGTCGACAACAAAGGTCAGAATGGCAGGGCGCGCTTCCTCCCGGCCGAGACGGCGTCCTTTGATGCCGAGACGGACGTGCGAGGTGCCGCGGCCGAATGGCGTGGGCGCGCCTTCGATGAAGATGCGGAAGGTGGCACGGTCGGGAGCGCGGTCGCCGTAATCAAAGGCGTTGACAATCTCCTCGGTACGGACGGCCTCGGGTTCCGGAAGGTTTCCGGAGAGGATAGCCTGGCGTGTCCGTGTGAATGCAGCGGTGTCGACATCGATGGCGAAGGTCGAAAACGGCTCCTCGGCGGCGATGACAAAGGAGTTGAATGCTGCGGGCACGCGCGGTGCCTTCGGGGCTGCCGCTGCGGGGTCCTGCTCGAGCTTGGGTTCAGGTTTCGGCTCGGATTCGGGTTCCGGCTCGGGTTCGGGCGCGTCGCGGGTGCCCTCATTGCGGTATTTGCGCGTCAGCTCGAGATAGTGCGTGAAGGCGTAATAAACAATGTTCACACCCATCTCATAGGCGCCTTCACTCATCTTGGATGGCAATCCGCCGCGATCTTGCTTCCACGCGGAGTGGATCTCGCCGGGATGGTAGAAGACCGCCCACCGCCCTTTGTGCTTGAGGCCCATCGCGTGGTTACCGCCATGATGCCACAGGGCGGGGGCCCCGTTGTTGAAGGAAAACGGGAGCTTGAAAAGGACGTCATCGTCGGCAATGGTGATCAGGTTCGCGCCGGGCATGAGCTGGTCCATGAAGTCGCGGAAACTCCTGTCCCACTGCGGGCTGCCGCAGTCGGCAAACAACATGCCGCCGCCCAGGAGGTATTCACGCAGAATCTTCTTCTCCTTGTCTGAAACCCGGATCTCCGTGTCGCCGGTCATGAAGACAAACGGTGGCGCATACCCTTTGGGGTATTTGGCAAGCAGTGTGATGGGGTGGGCTTCAGCTTTTGTGGCGGTTTTGAAACCGGTTATGTTGCGGAAGTAGTCAAGGAAGTTCACGTCCGCGCGCGAGGCCTCGTCCATGCCGTCGTCCCAGCCGGCGCCATCGTACTTCATGCGGATGAAACGGACGCGTGCATCCTGCATGCCGTCGGGCCAGCCGCCCGGCCCTGCGCCGCCCGCGCCCATCTTGCCTCCCCTGCCGGAGACCGCCCGCGAGGCATTGGCCATGTAGGTCACGCGCGACATCTGCCCCTCCTTTTCGGGCACGATTCGGGAGTCATTGAGCGACGAACGATCGTCGCCGGGTGGCATCGGATCGGATCCAGTCTTTCTCTCCCCCCAGTAGGAACGTATCTCCTTGATGTCGCCTTTATGATCGGTGTCCTGAACGATGTCTGCGGCGTCCAAGGATGGAAAGCCGAATCGCTCCGCAGAGAAGGGGTTCATCACGGGGCGTTTTTTGGATCCACCGGTTCGAGCGGTCACGATCTTGTCATCACGCTCGCCCTTGGCCCCTGTGTCTGCACCCGCCGTCCGGGAACCAACGATTCCACGAAAAAATACAGGCGATTTGACTTGTTCTTCGACGGCGCGATCTGAGATCGGCGTGTCGTTACCTGACGGTTTTGGGTCGGCTGCTGGCGAAGCGCTGCCAAGTCGGATTTCCGTGGCTTCCATCAGCTTGCCGGTCCTGACTGCCAACTTTCCTTCGAGCAGGCTCGCCTCGGCATGGTCCGGCGCGATTTCACGAACACGTGCCAGCGCCTCGCGCGCGCCTGCATAGTCCTCCTGATCGAACTTCGTGAGCGCTTGCTGATAGCGCGCCCCGCTTTTAACGGACGCATCGCCATCCTTGTCGAGCTTCTCGAGCCGTTCGAGCGAGACATCGTATTGGCGCGTCAACCGTTCAACTTCGGCGATTTTCAATTCGGCGTGTTTGGCCGCATCGGTTCTGCCGGATATAGGATCAGTGACGACACGTTCGTATTGAGCCTTGGCACAGGGATAATCCCCACGGGCTTTGGCGATATCGGCAATGGCAATCTGCAGTTGTGCCCTCATTTCGGGACTGGCTTTCGCCTGTGCAGCCTCAGAAATTGAATCCCATGCGTGCGTGTCGCCGCCGTCGCGGCCATCTTTGGTCCATGCCTCGCTTGTCCATCCGGGCTGCTTTGCAGTATCGGTATCGACTGGCGGAGCTATCCTTCTGAAGACAACGGGCTTCTTTTCGCCTGCTCGGAACTCAGTCTCATCGCTGATGCCATCATCGTCACGATCGGCGGCTTCGCCGTTCTCCCACCTGTCACCCCCACCCTCGGGGGGGCGGTGGGGGCTACCAGAAAAGGTCTCTCCGGAAGTCCAAAAGTTGTCCCCAAGGCCGTTTCCGTCTTCATTTGCTGCTTCGGTCATTACTCTGAAAGAGGTGTCGACCCCTGCATCGCCGTACGCGTCGGCCGATAAGGCGAAGGAAAACTCCGGCTCTCCACTGCCTTTGGGGATACGATAGGGGGACGCATGTGGAAAGAAGAGGGTTGCGCCGAGAACGATGAAGAGGGTGGCGGCGAGGCCGATCACGGGCCCAAGCCAGAAGCGGGTACGACGGCGGTGGCGGGGTGGTTGGATGGCGAGGACGCTGGCGAGACGGCCCGGGTCGAGGCTGCGGGGGACGGCGGCATCCTGAGCGAGGGCGGCGCGCAGAGTGTCGAGGAGGGGTGCGAGATTGGCGGCTGTGGCACGGCAGGCGGGACAGGCGTCCACGTGGGCCTGGACGACCTCGGCCTCGGCCGGCGACAGGTCCCCGAGAAGGGAGGTGGTCAGACGGTTTTCGAATGGGCAGTGTTTCATACGCCCTCCTTGCGGCTGACCTGACGGGCCAGCTTCTTGATGGCCGTGTGGAGCAGGGAGCCGACCGTGCCGCGGGGGCGGCTGATGACGGCGGCGATCTCGTCGTAGCTCAGGTTTTGCTGGAGACGGAGGAGGATGACCTGGCGCTCGTCCGGGCCGAGCGTGTCGAGGCAACTGAGGACAAGGTCGCGGCGGTCCTGATCGGGCATCGGATCGGTGTGGCGGCCGCCGTAGAGGATTTCGGCCTCGGCTGCGCCGCAATCGTGGAGGCGTTTGCGGCGCGACTCGCCGCGGATGAGATCGACCGCTTCGTTGTGGGCGACGCGAAAAAGCCATGGTTTGAGGTCCCCGCCGGCTTCCTGCAGGGGGCTCCAGTTGCGGAAGAGTTTGACGAATACCATTTGCACGACATCCTGCGCCAGTGTGGCGTTGCACAACAGCCGGGTGGCATAGCGCAACAGGGGTTTCTGGTAGTCCCGGACGACGGCGGCAATGCGTTGCGCCCGCAGGTCCGAGGCCGGTTCTGTTAAAGCCGTTGGGGGAGGCATATGCGTTCCTCTACGGGTCGTTACACAGATAATACGTTTCACACATCTGACGTGTTGAAATATTCTTTCATCCGCTCGCGACCATGCCGCGCGATGCGCCGCATTAAACGGCGAAAGAAGAACAATACTCTCAAATGAATGGCATATCAAATGATTTTGTCTGCAGAAGTGGGCTTGATGGGCCTTGTCAGCAATTCTCTTTTTGGAGATGGAACCATCGGCATCGGCGTCGGGGTCGGCGTCGGGGTCGGGGTCGGTATCGGTATCGGGGTCGAAAACCCTTTGTTTTGTCGATACCGATACCGACCCCGACCCCGACCCCGATGGTTACATCTCCATATTGAGAATTGCTGCCATGCAGGGGATTACCATTGCCGATTGCGGCTGGAAATGGTACCCTGTCGGCATTCATCTCCGCTGCCGGTTCGGGCGGAATGCGAGTGGAACTGACGTTCAACAAGGAGACCAACCATGGCAAGCATCAAGGGATCGAAGACGGAGATCAACCTACTGACCAGTTTTGCGGGCGAGTCGCAGGCGCGGATGCGCTACACGTTCTTTTCGAGTGCGGCCCGAAAAGAGGGTTTTGTGCATATCGCCAATCTCTTTATGACGACGGCCGAACAGGAGAAGGAACACGCCAAGCGGATGTTCTCGTTTCTGGAGGGAGGCGCGGTCGAGATACGAGCGGCTTATCCGGCCGGCGTGATCGGCAAGACGCGTGACAACCTGATAGCCGCAGCGGGCGGTGAGCACGAGGAGTGGACGCTGCTGTATCCCGAATTTGCCAAAGTCGCGCGCGCGGAAGGGTTTGCGGATGTTGCCACCCTGTATGAGAAGATTGCGGTTGCCGAGCAGAACCATGAGCGACGCTACCGCGCGGTGGCGGCGATTCTCGAAGCGGGCCGTGTGTTTGTCCGCCCAACGTCCGTGAAGTGGTACTGCATCAACTGCGGCTACATCCACGAGGGGCCATCCGCTCCCAAGCTGTGTCCGGCCTGTCTGCATCCGGTCGACCATTTCGAGCTGCTCGTTGAAGAGAGCTGATCATCAATGCGCCATTTGCAGAATTTCAGGGCGTGTGCTATGATTTCACCATGAAACGCGATCCGATGCGAAAAGGTCGATCAAGCGCCATGCGTCTGATCTGTGCGGGAGTCGTGCTGTTTGCGGCTACGGAGGGGCATGCCTTTTTCGGCCGGTCGAGCCATGTGAAGCAGGATATTGAGGCTGCCGTGAAGCAGGCGGCGGAGATTTCCCGCGAGGCAGAACAGGCGTGGAAAGACGGTCAAGATGCCGCCCGCGCGATCGCGCTTTATCAACAGGCCGTGGACATGTGTCTGGAGACGGAAGAGAAACACCCCAAGGCCGATCTCGGTGCCGTGCGGTTTCGGCGCGCGTTTTGCGAGACGCAGATTGACCAAGTGAAGTTTGACGCCGCGACAGGACCGCATCGGCGGATGGCGATGATGGAAGCGCGGCCGGATCCGCTTGTGAAAGAAGAGGCGGATGGGGTCGCAGATCCGGTGGCGGCTGATGCGACGCCGCCGACAATTCCTGCCGACGCCGGGGAGGGAGCCGGGCCCGCAACGGCTGGGCAGTCGGCCGTGCCTGTATTGGTGAGGGTCGGCGACGAGCTGGGGTGGGCCCGCGACATGCTCGATGCCGATGATCCGCGCGAGTCGAGAGGCGCGCTGATGAAGGTCCTTCAAGCCGAGCCCGACAACCGTGAGGCCCGTCTGCTCCTGGCTGTCTTGAATTGCAGGAGTCTGGCGTTCCAGGATGCGCTTCTGATCCTGGAGGATCTGCAGGCGGAGGGCGAAGACGAGTCGGTGCAGTTGCTGATCGCCGGTGCGTTTCTGGGGGCGGGACAGCCGTATCGGGCCATGCTGGAACTCGATAAACTCCTGACGGAGAATCCGACCCATCCCGATGCCCTGATGAACATGGCCTATCTGACGATGGAACTATCGGCCAAAGCTTCGGAGGCCGAGATGTACTATCGGTTGGCCATTAAATTCGGCGCCGTGCGCGATCTGGCGTTTGAGAAACGCATCGGTTTTTAACATAATTTAGGTTCAATCTTCTCGTGTTGGAGCTATGCCACTGCGTGCTACTGGGTGGCCACGGCATTTCTTAATCCGCTCTACGGCCGGATGCGACCGAGGCGATCCAGAACGAGCTGTTCCGCATCGGTAACGGCGGCATAGAGTTCGAAACGGTCTTTTGCCTGACGCAAGCACGGCAGGCAGTCGGTTGTGCCAAGCATGGTGCAGAGGCGGGCGAGGGTGTGGAGATGGAGGCGGTCATCGAGGCAGCACACAAGGAAGAAGATGTCGGTGTTCTGCCCGTCGGGAGCCCCGAAGGGGAGGGGAGTGGCGGTGCGGGCGAGGACGACAAACGATTCGGCGGCGAGGTAGGGATCGTGGTTGCGCGGGTGGACGAGTGCCACGCCGCCGGCTAGGCCGGTGGAACAGGCGGCTTCGCGCGCTTCGAGGCTGTTGATCAGGTCGGCCGGGGCGTAGAGCAGGCCGGCCGCTTCGGCAACGCCCACCAGATCGCGCAAGACAGACGCCTTGGTGCGCGAGGGGAGGTCGACCACCGTGCGCCCGGGGTCGAAAAGCGTGGCAATCAATGCGTAGTCGCCGTCGCCGCAGCGGGTTCCCATTGAACTGCCGTGGTGGTAGTCCTTGAGATGACGGTCGGTCATCCGCAGAATCCGTTGCGACGCCCAGGCGTCGAGTTCGTCACGGTCAAAACCAAACCGCCCGCCGCTCTCTGTGAAGGGCACCTCCCGTTGCTTCACAAGCCGGGCCAGGTAGCCGGTATCGAGGTGCAGGTATTTCGCCGCCTCGTCGAGGGTCAGGTGTTTGCCAGCCATAATCACATCCACGTCACACCTCCGGCGCGCCATCCGGGTCCCACCAGAAGAGGTACTGTAGGCACTAGTATCACGTGCCGATGGCGACCCGTCAAGCGAGAAACGGCGCGAAACGCGAAACACGGCGCATGGCAGTTCTGATGAGGGGTACTTAATCGTAATCTTGATCTTAATCGTAATTTTGATCTTAATCGTAATCTTGATCTTAATCGTAATCTTGATCTTAATCGTAATCTTGATCTTAATCTCCTGGTGGAGAACGGATTACGATTACGATTACGATTATGATTACGAATCAACGACCCCATCAGAACTGCCATGCGCCCCGCGAAACGCGGGAGGGGAAACTCAGGACTGCCAATAGGTTGTCAGCACGCCGGGAAGTCGGCCGATCCGCTGCGTCACGTCAATGGGTACGCGCAGCACGTCTGTCCGCTTAAATTGGAGTTGGAAGACCACGTGCTGCCCGGCTTCATCGCGGGACGTTTGAATATCCATGCTCTTGACCGTCATCGAAAGCTCTTTCAATTCGGTCAGCACGGCTTCCACTGACGATACGCTCGCATCAATCCGCACGGATAATCGGGCATAGCGTTCCTCCTGAATGCGGGTCTCCACCACCGGCAGCAGGTGCAGTACCACAAACGCCAGAATGGCGCCGATCAACCCGATGCCGATGGCGCCGCAGCCGAAGGCGAGACCGATGACGGTGGCAAACCAGAGCGTTGCGGCTGTCGTCACTCCCTGAATGATGCGGCCGGACTGGCGGATGATCACACCCGCGCCCAGAAATCCCATCCCCGAGAGCGCGCCTGCGGCAAGCCGGGAGGGATCGGGATGCCAGGCAGGTGCGGATCCGATCGCGGCGAGGCTTGTGGTATAGAACCGCTCGGAAACAATCATCACGATGCAGGAGGATAAACTGACCAGCAGGATCGTCCGCAGTCCCGCCGCCCGTCCATGCCGTTCGCGTTCGAGTCCGAGAACCAGACCCACGAGCAGGGACATCGCGATTCGCGCGAGGATCTCGGGTCGTAAATCAGTCGCCAGATCCGTCCACATACACATCCTCCCACTTTACGGCTGACGTCGGAGCCCAATAATTCTCATTTTGAACGCAGCCGACCCGTCGAAATCGCTATCGCTATCGGGGCCGAATCCCAGACTTTTTCGCCAATTTCGATCCCGATAGCCGATCTGGATCCCGATAGCGGCTGCCAGTATTAGAATTGCTGCTCGTAGCCAGACACATGGTGACTGTAACAAAAGAAGGGATGCGCGTCCATGCGGAATCGCCGCCCCACACCAGCAATTCTAATTATGAGGCTATTGGGTCATCGGGGTCGGGGTCGGGGTCGGAATCGGGGTCGAATTTCCGTTGGTTTTATCGATACCGATACCGATCCCGACCCCGACCCCGATGGTCCCATCTCCAAAATGAGAATCGCCGCCCCACACCGTTCCCCCTTGACTATTTGCTCTCCCTCCCGCATAATCAAAGGCGATGACCATGAAGAAACTTCGCGTTTATCTGGACACGTCGGTGATCAACTTTCTTTTTGCGGAAGACGCACCGGAAAAGATGTCGGCCACATGGGCTTTCTTTGACCGTGCGAAGCGACAAGGTATCCCGCTGTTCATCTCTCAGGTGGTCATCGACGAAATATCCAGAACTCAAGACGCACGCAAACGCGGGGAACTCCTGAGTGCCGTCACTGAGCGAAATTTGCGCATGCTTCCGGACGATATGGATGAGGAGGTGGAACTTCTGGTCCAAGCGTACATGACGCAGGGCCTCTTTCGATTGGAGCAGATCGACGACGCCACGCACGTCGCCCTTTGCACGGTGAATTTGCTTGATGTGCTGGCGAGTTGGAACTTCAGGCACTTGGCAAATGTCAATCGCGAACGGCGAGTAATGGCGATCAACGAAAGCTGCGGGTATGTCTATCCGTTGCGGATTGTGTCGCCGGAAGAGGTGGTGGACGATGAATGAGTATGGCGAATCAAAAGCACTCAGCGAGGTGCGCGAGTGGAAGGCGGCGTGTGCACGGGATGTCGCCGGACTTGAGATCGGTGCGGCGGTTCGCAAGCGACTGAGGGACTCGGCGGAAACTGCGCGGAAACTGGGTTTCTTGCCGGCGGACAGCAAGGCGAATGCCATCGCGTGCGTGGCCGAAACGGGCGAAGCGTACGAAGCATGATCGGGGGTCGCCGGGGGACGGGCCGCCGGGGACAGGGGTCGCCGGGGACAGGGTCGCCGGGGGTCGCCGGGGACAGAGAAACAGTGTCGGCCGAGAACGCGAGGTAGATATCGTGGTCGGATGTGGTCGGAATTTCCGATTTATTTTGCCGTCATCTTGACAGTTCGGATGATAATGCGTATAGTACGCGCCGTTCGTTGATCACAGCGCCCCCTTCGTCTATCGGCTAGGACGCTAGGTTCTCATCCTAGTAAGAGGGGTTCGACTCCCCTAGGGGGTGCCATTTGATCACGAGTCGGGGGGAAATGCATCATGTCGGCAACCGTTCCGGTCCCCCAGCTTCTGGTCATTTTCGGCGCGTCAGGCGATTTGGCGCGTCGAAAGCTTTTCCCGGCCCTCTTCTCCCTCCACCGGCAACACCTGTTGCCGCGTCCGTTTATGATGTTGGGGGTGGGGCGCACGGCGTTTACAGACGACCAGTTTCGTGACGAGATGCGGGCGTCTTTGGATCGGTTTGTTCCGGTTGGCGCGGACGAACACCCGCAGGAGCGGCTGTGCTTTGTCCAGTGTTTCACCTATCTGACGTTGAACACCGGCGACGGGGCGGAATACGTCCATCTGGCAGATCGGCTGCGCGAGATCCAGACGCGGCTGAACAGTGGGGGGAACGTCGTTTTTTACCTGAGCACGCCACCGGATCTGTCACGCCGCATTCCCTCCTTTCTGGCGGAGCATGGGCTGCATGATGAGTCCGACGGCTTTAAGCGGCTGGTGATCGAAAAGCCGTTTGGCCATGACGGCGCGTCGGCCCGCGAGTTGCACGAGATCCTCCGCCGCTGGTTTGACGCCCACCAGATCTTCCGCATCGACCATTATCTGGGCAAGGAGACCGTACAGAACCTCGTTGTCCTTCGATTCGCCAACGTGTTGTTTGATGCGGTTTGGGATTACCGTTACGTCGATGCCGTCGAGATCACCGCGTCGGAAAGTCTCGGGGTGGAGCATCGGGCTGGCTATTTCGATCATAGCGGCATTGTCCGCGACATGATTCAGAATCATCTGCTTCACGTGCTGGCGATGACGGCCATGGATCCGCCTCAGCAGTTTGATGCCGACTGTGTGCATGCGGAAACCCTCAAAGTACTCCGCGGCTTGCGGTCGTTCACACAGGATGAACTGGCGCGGCATGTGGTGTTCGGGCAGTACACCGCCAGCCGCATCGGCGGGGAGACGGTCGCGGCTTACCGTGACGAGCCGGGCGTCGCATCCGGCAGCCGCACCGAGACCTATGCCGCCATCAAGCTCTTCATCAACCACTCCCGCTGGTACAACGTGCCCTTCTATTTGCGTGCGGGGAAGCGGCTGCCCACGCGGGTCACCGAGGTGGTGCTTCATTTCAAGCGCAGTCCGCACCCGGTTTTCGGGTCGGTTCCCGGCGCCCTGCCGAACACGCTCATCATTCGGATCCAACCCGATGAAGGCGTCCTCATGACCTTCGGCATGAAAGAGCCCGGGGCCGGTTTCCGGGTCAAGAACGTCAACATGAACTTTCACTACCGGGATATCGCCGCGACGGAGGTGTCGGACGCGTACGAGCGTCTCCTGCTGGACTGCATGAATGGCGATGCCACGCTCTATGCCTCCGGTGATGCCGTGGAAGCCTGCTGGGCGTTCATCGATCCGATTCTGGACTACCACGCGCAGTCCGCACGGGTCTTTGACTATCCTGCCGGAACGTGGGGGCCTGCGGAAGCCGAGGCGCTTCTCGCAGGCGACGGGCGGGTTTGGCGCTACCCGTGCAAGAATCTCGCCACCGGCGACGCGTTCTGTGAATTGTGAACCCGTTTTCCGGGTGCGCGCGCGCCTCCTACTTCAACCCGGCGATCGCCTCCGCGATGTTCACCCCGTGATCCTTGATCTTGCGGTAGGCGTGGAGGGCGTCCATGACGTAGACGCAGGCGACCGGCGACGCGATGCCTGCGGCCAGGCGGTCCATGCTTTGCTGCCGGTATTCTTTGAACAGCCCGGTGATGTGGTCGCCCGTCGTGCGCAGGTTTAGCAACACGTCCCGGTCGCCCGTGCGCAGCGCGTCACCCACCGTCTTCAGAAATGCCGCGACATGATCGTGCAGGTTGAGAATGTGCTGGAGCCCGGTCTCGGAAATCTTTACCTCTTGCCGTCGCGCGCGAATGCGCATCTTTTGCAGGCTGGCCGCATAATCCCCGACCGATTCGTATTCGTCGGTGATGCGGAGCTGCATCCGGGCGTCGGCCATCTGTTGCTGCGGCATTTCGACGGTCAGCACATGGCTGATAAACGTCACGATTTCGGTTTGCATGGTGTCGAGATGGTCCTCATCCTTGAACACGGTCTGCTCGCGTTCCTCGTCGCGATCAGATGTGGTCCATTCCACGCGCAGCACGTCGAGCATACGCTTGCAGATGTCGTGCATTTGCTGAATCTCGACAGACGACTGCTGCAGCGCCAGAATCGGCGTGTCGATCAGCCGGTTGTCGAAATAGCACAGGTGGCGCGTCTCGGGGCGGCTCGTGTCGGGTACCAACCGCGCCAGGAGGCGCGCCAACACCCCCACCAGCGGCAGAAACAGCAGGACCAGGATGGCATTAAGCAGGGTGTGAGACAGCGCGATGCGGGAGGCGATACTTGTCATATGCCCCGAACACATCTTCACCAGGCGCATGTAGGGGAGGAAAAAAGGAATCACAAGCAGCACGCCCACGACTTTGATCAGGATATGGGCATACGCCGTGCGTACGCCGTTGCGCGACGCGCCCAGCGCCGCCAAGGCCGCCGTCATGGTCGTGCCGATGTTCTGCCCGAGAACCAGCGCGGCGGCCGTATCCAGATCAATGACTCCGGCGAGGGCGAGGGTGATCGTGATACCGACGGTCGCCGAGCTGGACTGGACAATGGCGGTCACGACCGATCCGACCAGCACGCATTTCAAGACGCCCGCGAGCGTGTCCGGCCTGAACGCCGCAAACCAGTCGAGCACCGCCTGGCTCTTCGAAACCGGAAGTAACCCCTCTTTCATCAGTTCCAAGCCGTAGAACACCATCCCCAGCCCCATGATCATCAGGGCCGTGTAGCGCATGCGGTCGCGCTTCGCGAAAAGAAAGAAGAACGCCGCCAAACCCAGCAACGGCAACCCGTATTTCACCACGTTCAGGGCGATAATCCACGCTGTGATGGTGGTTCCGATGTCGGCGCCCAGAATCACGCCGATGGCTTGTTCCAGCGTCATCAGCCCCGCATTCACCATCGAGATGACCATGACCGACGTGACCGAACTCGATTGGATGATGCATGTGACGCCTGCCCCGGCCGCGCAGGCCACCAACCGTCTGTCGGTGACACAGGCGATCATCCGACGCAACCGAGCGCCGGCAATTCCCTGCATCCCCTCCGACATGTATTTCATCCCCAGGAGGAACAAGGCCAACCCACCGATAACCAGAGACAACATTGCGGTATAATCAAGCATGGTCCATCCTCACGTGGCGTGAATAGTAACATATCCTGTCATGGGGGAGACAAGCACCGATTGCTATCGTTGTCAATTCCGCCTGTCCGAGACGGCAGCGAGTAGACCGGCCAGGACCCATGACGTGATCAGGCTGCTGCCGCCATGGCTGATGAACGGCAGGGTGATCCCGGTGAGCGGAAGCGCTTTGGTGACGCCTGCGACGTTGAGAATCGTCTGGAACGCGAGCGCAGCGGTGATGCCGGCGCCGAGCAGGGAGGCGAAGGGCGTGGCAGCGGCGGCGGAGGCCCGCCACCCCCGGGTGAACAGGATGGCGTAAACGGCGAGCAACAGGACGCAGCCGATCAGCCCGAGTTCCTCGGCCCAGGCGGCGTAAATGAAGTCCGAGGCGGCGATGGGCACGGTTTGCGGCGCGCCCGAACCGATCCCCGATCCCCACAGGCCACCCGCATACATCGCCGACAACGCCTGAAGGGTCTGCCATCCTTTGCCGGTCGGATCGGCAAACGGATTCTGCCAGATCTCAAACCGGATCCGGGCATGCTGCGAAACCGTTGCCGCGGCAAAACCGGCAACCGCAACGCCGACCGCGCCCAGCGCGAGATAGCCGAAGCGGCGGGTTCCGGCAAACAGCATGACGATCAGAACCCCGTTCAGCAGAACCAGCAGTCCCAGGTCGTTCAGCCGGAGGATCAGCGCCAGGGGGACGACCCACAGCACGCCCAGGAGCAGCGTGTTCTGCAGCGGCGGCAGGGGAAGCCCCGCCTGCGTTTCGGAGAAGGCCTGGGCTCGTCGGGCGAGAAAGCCGGCGAGGAAAACCACCAACAACGGCTTGACCACTTCCGACGGATTCAGGTTTCCGGGCATGTAGACGCCGCCGCGGTAGCGCCGTCCCAGCACCGTCATCGCCGCGAGCACACCGACGGCCAGAAGGTAGCAGATCCAGCCGGTGCCGTTTAGAAACGCCAATCGTCGTTTGCCCACGAATCCGATCACAGCGAGGAATCCGGCCAACCCCAGCGGATAGGCGAGCCACACCCCGGCCCCGGGCCGTGTCCCGGCATACGTTCCCATTCGGAACTGCATGACGATGCCGAGACCGGTCAGCAGCAGTGCGGCCGCCGGGATCACCCCGTCGCCCCGATACCCCGTCAGGCGCAGCCAAAACCAAACCAGCGGCAGGGACAAGGCGTAGAGGCCGAAGGGAACGAACTGGACCCCCGGGATCGGCGTGTGGCCAGGGTTCACCGCGACAACGGAGACACACGCGGCGGCGGTCGTCAGAAAGACCAGCGCCACCAATCGGATCGGGAGCCCGCCACGCGACGCGACGGCCTTTGTTTTTACCCGCGCGTGCAAGGTTGAAATCCCCGTTTTCCGTTAGCGCAGCTTGCGGACCAGACGGAACTGCCCCTTGTACTGGGTGGCCAGTTGGCGGAGAAAATCGCCGCCGTCTTTGTCAATCTGGTAGCCGATGCAATGAATGCGCGGCAGCTTGAGGCCCTTTTCGACGTAAACGTCCTTGTAGATCAGGGTGATATGCTGCACGAAATCGGCGAGGGTCCAATTGCCGAGTGGCGGGGGTCCGGGCGGTGTCGGCCGGGGGGGGCCTCCACCGCCGCCACCGATGGTTTCATTCACCTCGGTCCAATAACCGTCGCGGGCGGGCACGGCCGGACTGCCGCGGTCTGGCTGCTGCCCTTCGCGGGGCGGCCCCTTTGCCGGAGGACGGGCCGGTTGCCCGGCTTGCGGCGGCACCCAGACGCGGCGGGTGCGAACCTGGGCCGGCGGCGCGGCCGCCACAGCCTGTTCGTACGCCTGCATCGCCCCGGCATTCTGGGCGTGCCAGTCGGCCAGCATCCGGTTGTGGGCTTCCCGTTGCTGATCCGTCAGGACTTTTCGAACCTGCGGAAGCCCGTCGCTGATGATCAGGAGCGTATCGGCGCCCTGTGACATCGCCGCTGAAATCGCCAGATCAAGCCGCGTCGTCCCGCCGCCCGCCCGCAGCCCCTTGCTGAAGCCGGTAAAATTGCCGCCATCGTGCCCCCACTGCCCTTCGGTGTTGAACGGCGCCAGAAATTGCTTGGCCTGGGTTCGGGCCTCGGGATTGGCGTAGACCATCTTTCCCGATTCGAGAATTGAGCATCCGTCGGCAAAGACGATCACGTTGAACAGCGTCCCATCCTTGATCGCGTCAATGACGTCGCCGACCCGCTGCTTGACCCGCAGGAAACCCGGTGGACCGCCGCGTTCCTCTTCGACCATGCTCACCGACACGTCGACGCACACCGCAATCCGTTCACCCACCGCCTGGATGCCGAAGAAATTCACTTGAGACACCCCCTGGCCGAAACCCGACGTGCCGTAACCCGTGCCGAGGCCGACACCCATGCCCGTGCCGGTCACGGCTTTGAACTTCGGCTGGAACGTCGTCGTCACCAGCTTGGGGTCAACCTTGATGTCGGGAAGGGAAATATTGGAGGGACGTGCCGCAACCATCCGCGGCACCACCTGGGGCCGACTGGAACTGCGCTGTTTCTGCTGCACCTTGACTTTCAGCTCGACCTTGCGCGGTTCGTACGTCCGAATGGGCGGCTGCGCCTCGAAAACCGTCTCCTCTTTCATCAGCGAGCTGACGAGCTTGATGCCGCCAAATATAATGGCGGCCATCACATGGAGGCCCAGACTGCCGATCAGGACCAGACGCATCGTCTGCTTCCTTGAAGACGCATTGCCGTCTGGATTGATCCAGTGTTTGAGCGATTTTGTAAAACTCATAATAGCCTCACAGCCAGAATGGCTTCCGCCTTATTCGGCCGCTCCTGCGAACGACACGTCCTTGAGTTTTGCCGCCGCACAGGCGTTCATCACGTCGATCACCCGTTGGTGCGACGTATCACCGTCGGCCATGATGGTGATCAATGCCTTGCCGCTGGACGCTTCCGCGCTCAAGCGGTAACGGGTGAGCGTGACGACCAGCTCGGGCAGGTCGGTTGAAGTGGCCGAATCAAACGAACGGTCATTCAGATACACTTCCCCGGTCTTGCGCACCTCGATCATCTGCTCGTCGGGCATGTCAACGCTTGTTGCCTGCGCGATCATTCCCGGAAGCCGGATGCCCAGATCGGCCTCGGGCATGATCAGCGTGCAGGTGCAGATGAAGTAGATGAGCAGCAGAAAGGTCATGTCGATCAGGGGCGCCATGTCCAGTTCGGGTTCGCCCTGTTCGGGAAGCCGCACTTTCATTCGTCGCCTCCTTTTCCACCCGGCGAGAAGACCCCGAAGATAAAATCGCCGACGCCAGCCTCGGCCATGGCGCTCATGACCGCTTTGACATCCTTGTGCAGGGATTTCTTGTCGGCGCGGAGGTACACCTTCAGCTCGGGTTCCTGCTTCAGACGCTCCGTGACCAGACTTTTCAGTTCGGCGACCGTCACCGGCTCGAGGCCGCTGAAGATCGTCCCGTCTTCGGCAATATTCACGGTCCAGCGGTTGGGCCGGTCCTTGGGCACCACGCCGCGATCGGCGACCGGGATATCCAGGTCCTTGCTCCTGCTCGCGCTCAGGTGGGAGGCGGTCATGAAGAAAATGATCAGCAGAAACACCATGTCGATCATCGGCGCCATCTGCACCTTGGTCTCATCCTTATCGTCCATCTTTATGCGCATCACGCACCTCGTTCTCGCCGCAGGTTTTCCGCCTGCGGCGGGTGTCACACGGTTTTGCCGCCCGGGTTCGGCGCGTCGGCGGAGTGCTCTTCAACAAGGCCACCCGTTTTCAGCGCCACACCGAGATGGTGCGCGAGGTTGCCCAGGATGCGCGAAACCCGCGCGACGTTGCTGGTGTATTTCGATTTGAAGAAGAAGTAGGTGAACATGCAGGGAATCGCGACAATCAGACCGGCGGCGGTGGTGATCATCGCCTCGCCGATGTTCGCCGCCAGTTTCTCGGGTGAACCCATGGCGCCCATGCCGATCTTGTCAAACGCGCCGATCATGCCGGTCACCGTGCCGAGCAGCCCCAACATCGGGGAGATCTGCGCGACCAGGGAGAGGTTGTTGAGCGGCTTCATCCACTCGGTGACCTCTTCCACAGAGGCCTCCTCCATCGCCTTCTCAAAGGAAACCGAGTCGGTTTCCTGCCCGACGTCAAGCCGGGTCAGACCGGCCGAGAGGATCGTGGTGAGCATGCAGGGCGCGCCTGCGCACACGGCGCTCGCCGTCTTGAAATCGAGGGCGCCGAGAGCCTTGCGCAGCGCGGGGTGAATGTCCGTGCGGGCCATCTTTTCAATCCGGTACTGGATGGCGCAGTAAACCGCCAGGCCGATCCCGATCACCGAGCAGAGACCGATCGGCCACATGACCGGTCCGCCGACTTTCCACATGTCCAGGAGGGACTTGCCTTCCTCGGGAGCAACCGGCCCGCCGGTGCCGCCGGTTTGGGCCTGAACCGCGAGCACCGCCGCAGCCGCCACGAGCATCATCATCACAAGCTTCAACTGACTTTTACCGTTCATCATCCTCACTCCTTCGTCCTGTTGTCACACCAGACACGCCCCTCCCGGGCGTCGTCAGAAATCGATTTCTGTGTCGGGCTCGTTCACCGCGGGTTCCGGTTCTGCCCGCGCTTCGAGCAGCTCATCGGCCAGCTTGTTCATGTCTTCGGTCACATTAAAGAAAACATTCTCAATCGTCTGCTTTTCGGCCTCGCGTGTTTTCTTGCCGTCCATGATGGTTTTGAGCCCGACGAGCGCGTCAGCCGACCAGTCGGTGCCGGTGAAGAGAACGGCGACCTCGTAGTAAACATCGCGGGCGCGGTGGTGTTCGCCGAGCGCGGCATAGCAATCGGCCGACAGAAGCAGTGCCGAGGGAAAGGTTTCGGCGTCCTTGTCGGCAAAGACGACGGATTTGACAACCGCCTCAAGTGCTTCGCGCGTCTTGCCGGCGCGGCGGAGGAGCTCGGCCTGTAGCAGCCAGTAGTGGCCGTAGGTGGGGTCGCCGGGCACCGGATCTTCGACCCGCTTGAGGTTGCTGGCCGCCTGTTCGTCCTTCTCCAGCGCGAGCAGGACGCGGCATCCTTTGAGGATCGCCACCGGCGCGAGGGGGGTCCAGTCGGCGCGTCCGGCATAGCGGAACACCTCATAGGCGGCCTCGTATTGATTCAGTGCCCGCGCGCGGGTGGCGGCGTCGGCCGCGTCCCGCATTTCGCGATCCGCAGAGGAGACCATATACATGCCCAGATCCATCGCGAGTTCGAACCCGTTGTTGTCGGGCAAGTCGAGGTACGGAAGCGTCAAACGGACGTCCGGAGACAGCGTCCGCACGGCGGCTGCCCAGTCGTTGTCTCGCAGGGCGGTCGCGGCCGCCGCGCGGTCGTAATCAAAAGTAAACTCGCAACGGATGACCTGCGCCTTGTTGATGAGGATCGGCTCCGCGCCGGACTGGGACACCTGTGCCAGAAGCATCTGCGAAGTCCTCCCGAGGAGGACCACGTCGCGGTTGCTCATCGTGTCTTTGGTGCCCTCGCGGATGACCATCCGCGCCTTGATCGGCGGGAGGCTCTGCGGGCGCGGGGC
>Ga0265594_1001059_pt1 | contig 21901 bp, 13 predicted proteins | sample saktaG_11_FD_190147 | JGI IMG/M metagenome (GOLD analysis project Ga0265594, IMG submission 190147) | Saline water microbial communities from Sakinaw Lake, British Columbia, Canada - sak_2011_5_24_80m | ecosystem: Environmental > Aquatic > Non-marine Saline and Alkaline > Saline ... | reverse complement strand
TTTTGGTAAAACATGAGGGGGGGTGCTTGTTTAAAAATGATGTTTTGACGATTTTAAAGTGCTAATACACAGTTGTTTATGATTTAAAAAATTTGTTTTTCAATTTTAGTCGGATAATAGTGATAAAGTATCTTTTTTTACTTTTGAATTTTCGGTAACATCTTTATTTTTACATTTTTAAACTAATTTTTACTATCGTAGATAACATAAAAAAATAATATGAATATATTTTTAGATACTTCAACTTTATTTAAACTTTATCATACAGAAGTTGGAACAGAAAAGATTGACAAAATTTTTGTAGAAAATGACGTCAAAGAAATATATCTTTCCGGCATAACAAAAATAGAATTTAATTCTGTTGTTTGGAGAAAGGTTAGGATGCAGGAAATATCAGAAGAACAAGCAAAAGAATTAACAAAGTCATTCACGGAAGATTATAAATTATATAATTTTGTGGAAGTTAATAACACTTTAATTAAAAAAGCTCAACAATTAGTTACCAAATATGGAAAAATAGGGTTAAGAACATTAGATTCAATCCAATTAACAAGTGCAATCTTAGTTAAAAAAAATATTGATATAAATAAAAGTTCCGATAATTTGTTAAATAAAATATTTGAACTGGAAGGATTAAAGATATAAAAACAAACAGAAAGTTAATTATGAATGTACCAAGTTTACCAACGGATAACCTTTACAAATTTATAGCTCTTTCAGGATTAATAATTTTCGTGCTTTTACAATACTACTTTAGAAAAGAAATAAATCATAAGCATTAAATATAGTCAATGCGGTTTTTGTGCAAATAGAAAAAATAAATATTTAAAATTTACAAGAATATATAAAAAAAATTTATTAATTTTACAGATTGAAATTTTTAAAACAAAGAAAGGAGGTTAATTTCATTTAAAAACAATTAAATTTTAAAATCAATGTAAAAAAGCGTTAGCTTTTATTTTTGTTCAAGAAATCTGGAAAATTTCAAAACCTTACAAGAATAATAAGTATGACGCCTACGCTACAAGCGTGGGCTAAACTTATTTGTAAGGTTGGGTTTTCCAGAACCTCTTGAACGGATAAGGTTACAGTTCCACGCTTTTTTATTTTATAATGTTTAACTGCTTTGGGGACTGGGCAAACAAAATTTAAAAAAAATGAAAAAATGTATTTATGCATTTGGACTGTCATGTGTAGTCCTGTTATCGTCTTGTGCTACAATTATTAAAGGCACATCAGAAAAAATTTCTTTTAACTCTCAACCACAAGGAGCAAAAGTTGTTTTAGTTCGCAAAAACAATCAAGAATCAAGTCCTTGTGTTACACCATGTGTTACATCAGTTAGCAAGAAAACACAAGAAGTAAAATTTGAACTTGAGGGTTATTATAATGAAATATACCCATTACGAAGTAATTCCAGCATGGAGTTATGGTATTTAGGAAATATTATATTGGGTGGTATTCCAGGAATGGCTGTTGATCTTATTACAGGTGGATATATAAATTTACCTGATAATGTAAATGTCGAAATGAAGAAAAAATAATCAGTTCATATCTAAAATTAGCAAGTTAAAATAGAACGCTGATAAACACTGATTGTTTATTCGTCTTAGGCGGATATTTTACTGAAAGTAAAATTTATATTTAACAAGGCAGGTAAATTATAATGACAAAAATTCCAAATTTACCTCGTTAGATAATTAAAAATTTAATAGAGAACAGTATTTCAAGTTAAATAGGGTTTGCTAAAAAGTCAAATTTTAGGCTAAAGCCTTGTTATTAGCATCAGTTTTAATCCCCAACCTAAATGACATTGTCCTGAAGGTTGGGGTAACTGATTTTAGTATATATTATTAATCCGCATCAGGCGGACCAATGACCGAAATTTCAATATTTTAAATTGTAAATTCCGCATTTATCGGAACTGTTTTAGTCATACTGAAACAAGTTCAGCACAAGTTTTGATAATTGATATTTGGAATTTATTTACTCATAATATTATTTATTTTCAATGGTATTCGTGAGATCGCTTCGCTAAGTTGTTATTTATTATTTGTATTTTGGTGCTTTAATTGGAATTATTCATTTATATTGAGCAAAGCCGAAATATTACTTTATGAATGGATACTATCTTATAAGATACATCTTACCAAAACCTTTTGTAAAATATTTATTGATTTCTCCTATATCATTTTTTTCAATTTCTTTACCATGCAAATCAGTAAGCACTCTATATAGATATACGCCGTTAGCAAGTTGGTCGCCATACTCATCTTTACCATTCCATGCATATTGAGTAATATTTCTTCCTATATGAATAGGTCCTAATTCGTCCTGATTTATTTCTCTTACAATTTTACCTGTTATTGTCATTATTTGAATTCTAAAATAAGTTGGTATTTCACTTCCTGTTAATGTAAATACAAAATGCGTTGCTGTTGAAAAAGGATTAGGCCAGTTTAATACTTGTGTGATAGATGGTTTATTAATTACTTCAAAAGAAATTTTATAATCATAATCATAATTACCATAAATATCGCCTTCGCCTTCGCCGGATATATTATTGGATTTATCTTCTGCCTGAATAAATAATTTATAAGTGCCATCTTCGGTAAATGTAGGATTATATTCAATTTTACAGGTATTGTTTGGCAATGAAGCAGGTATAAGTTTCATTGTTTCTACTCCATTTGTATTAAAATATATTCTTTTAGGTGTTGAAGATGATGGTGATTGAATAAGTATTCTGAATAAAGAAGTATCATCTAAAGCCAAAAATTTATTTTCATCATTAAGTGTTATTAAGATTTCGGGTTTGGCAGAAACAATATCACCATCAAGAATATGCACGCCATCAAAAGTAACATCAAGCATAGGATTTGTTTTATCAACATCAACATAAAAGTAAATGCTGCCAATATTATTAAAATGATATTGCTCAAGCTGGTCATATAATCCTGTTGCAGTATCAACAGGGTTAACTTCTATCCATAAGCTGTTAAGTCCTGACAAACCATTGACAGGAGCAAAAACAGTATCAATCAATATATCTCCTGAAGGATGAGGTCTAAGTTTTTTGTAAGATATAGTATGCATAATTCTATCTTTGTCAATAATCCAGTAATGGACTAATAAGCTATCTATGAAGTCATAATCACTGATGTTATGAGTTGCGGTTGAAAATATTATGTTTTCGCCCTGGTTAATAGTATCTTTATAAAAGCTATAATGAATACAAGGGTCAAGAGCTGTTTCAGGCACTCCGTCATAAATCACCTGCCATCTATCCATTTGTGAAGGAGTATGCATAGAGTCGTCTCTCATAAATGCAATTAATTTCATATAAGGATAAATATTAGCATCTATATGGTCGTATAGATTGTATATATCTTCTGAGTCAGGAGGTAATCCGTTAAGAGTACTTATAATATCTATGTCGCCTGACAGTTTTATTCCTATAACACTTAGGAGAACGGAATCAGTTGGGATTCCTTCAGCACTATGTTGTCTCCAGTGTAAAGAACCCCATTTAGATGCAGGTCCTATAAGTTCAGATTCTATAAATCCCTGGTTCCAGTTTGTTGTAAAACTATCTGGAAGTGTGATAGGTGTTGGAGAATTTAAACCTCCTATACGTTCATTTGCATCACCTATGTTGTCGCCTTTTTTGCCAAAAATTATGTAAGGCATTTTGTTCTGAATAGTTCTTATATAAGCACTTCCAATAGATTCAAAGTCCTGATAAAGTTCTTCGTCATAATCTTCTGCATGATGATTTTCGTGGCTATAAACGAGGACATAATAACCTTGTGGTATTGCGTCAAATAAATCTTCCATCAGGTCTCGCCATCCGGAAGTGCTTGAATAAAAGTCAAAGCATGCTACATCATGATCAAGATGACAATGGACATTACCAAATTGTCCAAATCCATTGCCTTGATTATGGCTCATCCATGGCTCTCCACTTACAGGGTTAAAGATGGCAAACTTCATACCACCTTGTTGGTCACCAACACAATTCCATGTATCAAGAACAGAACCATTAACTTTAAACCATTCTTCATCCCAAGGTGTATATGGATAATATCCTGTTTGCACAGACAGTGATTTTATATCATTTACAAAATCAAATTTTCGTTCAGGTTTATTATATTTAACATATTGGTATCTGTCATTTTTAAACTGGAAAAAATGTGCTTGTCCCCAGCCCCTTTTATCTTGTATATACTGAAAAGAGCTTTCCCGCCAGTTATAAGAGCTGGTGCTGCTTGAATCTATACTCACTCTCCAGTAATATACAGTGCTGTCAGTAAAGATTACAGGTGGCTTCCATGTTACTACACCTCCCGAATGATTTATAATTGTAGAATTAATAAAAGGGCTATTAAAAGCATCTGTTGTATCAATTTCAAACACATAATCTCTTGGAGAGGAAAAAGGGTCGCCTGTTGATGCCTTTAATGTTATAGTATCAGTAGGGATAATAGCATATTTATAAGGATATACAGGCACAATATCAGCAGATTTTATAAGTAAATTTACTGTTGTAGTATTATTAAAAAAGTTGTCTATTTCATCTATTTCATCAAATACATCTAATGTAATTTTAAAAGTGTTAAGTCCCAAACCATTTATAACATCAATGGGTAGTTTGAATGATAATGTATCTTTAAAATAAGTAGCTTTTATTTTTTTCAGGTATGTTTTACTGGTAATTCCGTCAGGAAAAGTTCTTATTACTTCAACTATAAAAGAATCATTTACTGCTCTTCCTATATTTGTAGATATTATATTAATATCAAAAGAATCAACTTCATTGGTAACATTTGCAGGAGTAAAATAGACATTAGGCGGAATAATCATATAATCAGGTTTAGAATGAGAATTGATGATTATGGCAGGGTCACCATGCAAGGTCATTTCAAGAGCTAGTTCTTTAACATAAATATTGTTAGGATAATTGATTTCATTGGTCTTAATAGTTTGCTGGATACATTTGCCAACAGGTTTTCCATAATTAAGATAGCTTATGTTTCTATAAAATTCCGCAGAATAAGTATTTAATAATTGTGCTGTCTCTACTGTAACAGAAGCTAAAAATCCTATCATTCCTTTATTCTCAATAAGTATGAATGCTTCGCTTGAGTTTTCTTCGCTGCCAAAAATGTCTCCTGCCCAGCAAGAGTTTGCTAGTAAGAATGGATATTTACCATAGTTGTTATATTCGGATGGATTATCAATACTTTGGTCAAATCCTATGCCGGCTGCGTGACCAAAAAAAGTCATAAGAGAGACACCGTTATTGATAATGTCTTTTAAAGAGTCAGATTGATTAATTTGTATAGGTGCAGATGAAGTTTTAAGAAATGTTCTTACAAAACCGCCAAACAAAGTATCTTCAATAATATCTTTATAATTATTAAGGTAACCAGCGAATGTGAGTTGTTGTGATAAATTAGTTCCACCTCCGAAATGAAGTACATTTTTCATCCATTCTTCAGGTTGTATTTGTGCTGCTTCATATAATATAACTTTGTTAAGATACAATCTGACATGATCAATGGTTTTTGCACTTAATCTGCCTGTAGAAATTGCCGGGTAATATAAAGTATCTGTTATTCCCGATGTAAACAGAATATCAGAAGGCGGATTTCCAAATGTAGGTACTAATGTATTATTAAAATAATAACCGTTTTTACGATAACTAATGGCTTTATATGACTTGCCGATTAAAAATAAATGTTCAGGTATATTTGTAAAATTATCAATAGCATAGTGAAGAAAGTTACGTATAGCCAAAGGATGTTTTCTTATCCCATAAGAATACTGGTCATATAAATCATCTATATCTACAAGCAATGTTTTATATCCTGTAGAGTTTCTGTAGTTTTTATAGCTAATACATTCTGTCCATAAACTTTTATGAGTAATAATTATATAATCTGAGTTTACATTTTCTCCACCTGTATAGTCAGTAAATTTTGCATAATTGGAAATATCAGATGATACAGGAGTTATAGAGTTTATAATTGTTGTCTGATTTTCAGAAGTCAGATAGCATTTTTTTTCCAATCCGGTATTAGGTATTAGTGCTGAATAATAGCTTCCGTTTTTATTAACTTTAATTCTTTTATTATTAGTAAGGTCATATAATCGTGCTGTATCATCTGTTTCAATATTAAAATTACTAAAGTTTAATAAATCTTTTGGCTGTGAAGAATTTGGTATATAAAGATAGTAATTTGATAAATTTTCAAGATTAAAAGTATGAGGATATTTTATTGATATATATGCAACAGTGTTTCTGTCAGCTTGATTTCCATATATAGGTATAGAAGAGAACAAAAAACTTGTGTTTGGATTACCAAGATTGTCAGGAGAAGTGGTATGATTAAATTTTTTTATTATATAACCTTCATAGAGCGTATCTATTATTATATCAGCAAATTGTACTTTAAGATGATGGTCAGGGTTTAATCCTGAATAATCAGAAGCACCTATAACAGTGAAATTGATACTTACATCAGGTCCGGAGTTGTAAACATTTGTAGTATTAATATTTTTTGTAATGCCGGCTCCCATACTAAATCCATTATCAAACCATCCTTCTGTTGCTGTATATTCAGGGTCTGTTACGCCATTGTTATTAGTTTCTCCTTCAAAATATTTATTAGTATAGTCCTGTCTTGATATTTTAAAAAAATAAGGCAAAGGAGTATATCCGCTAAAATATACATCATTTTCAATTAGCATTCTTTTATTATTAATAGAAGAATTCCATGTCAGATAATATGTGGCTGTATCTGTGAATAAACTATAATTTGTATTTGCCTGAGAAGATGGAGTATCATATATCTGAGCATCAAGCCATCCATCATTTTGTTCAGCATAAAATTCAATATAATCACTATTATTGAAAATACCATCATTTTCGCCTTTAATATAGATATATTGTTCAGTGCCGCTATTAAAAATCTGGAAACTTCGCGGGTCAAAGGAACTTATTGGTATTCCTGCTGTTACTAATGCAGTATAATTAATACGATAAATACCGTTTTTATAAATATTGATTTTATAATATTGCTGAGAATAGTTTATCCATTCATTACCATAAGGTTGTGAATATGAATAACTTACTAAAAAAGTAAAGAAAAATATAAATATGTAAAATAGTTTTTTCATATTTTTATAATTGGTTGATTTGCAATTACTTCTGTCTTTTAGCTTTTGACTATTATTCTTTTTAATAGCTAACGATTATCCGTCTTTTTTAATTTTATCAGGCAGTTGCCTGATTATTGTTATTAGTCATATTCATGCAATCATCAGTCAAAAGCCTGACAAGTTTTAGCAATTTAACAATAATTTAGCAATTTAACAATTTTTTTATAAATCAAAGCTTGATATTGATATTTTATTTATATTAAATTTTAAAGAGAATACGTTTGAATATAGAGCAATAGAACTGTTTCCTATATCAGTAAGTGCATAATCTATTGTTAATATATTTTTAATTTTTATTCCTATACCTAAGTTAGGTTGAAATGTTTTAAATTTTTTTCCGGTTATATCTGTTTCGTTTTGTATGTTACATATTCCTCCTCTTACAAACACAAAATCATTATATGATAGTTCTATTCCAATGCGTGGGTCAATATTAATTGTTTTGTCTGAAACAAGAACATTTCTTTGTCCGTCAAAAGTAAGATTAAAATCAGTAGCAATAAGAGAATATATTTTGTCATGATATATATTTATTTTTCTGCCAACTCCTAATATTAGTTGTGGCAGGGTTACTTCTAATGAATTTTCAGGTATTTCATTTCCTGTTATAGAAAATGTTTCTTTCATTTTATCGTTTAAGTCAAAACTCCATGCATTAAAAGTAGATGTAATATCTTTTCCAAGCACCCCAAATTTCCAGTTATTAACATCATATTGAGCTCCTATATCAAAACCAAAACCCCAGGCATTAGCAAAATCACCTGCTTTACGGCGAATTATTTTTGCATTTGCACCATATCTAAAACCTTCAAAAAAACTTTTTTTACTATATGAAAATAAGAATCCATAATCGGCGGAAGAAAAGGATTTGATTTTGTCATAATTTATATTACCTTCACTATCAATTAGTTCTGATGTGTCAGGAATATCATCAATACCAAATCTGATAAAAGTAAATCCCAAAGTGCTTGTAGCATCAATGCGGGCTGATATAGCTCCATAATCGTATTTGGCAATGCCTGCAAAATATTCAGAATGCATTAATGCTATTTGAACAGAAGCAGGTGTAAGGCATAATCCTGCGGGATTCCAGTAGCCGGAAGTAACATCATTGACAATAGCAGTATTTGCATTTGACATTCCCAATGCTCTTGCACCTACGCCTATTGACATAAATTCATTACTGTATTTAGGTGTTTGAGCATATATGTATATACTAAATATAAGTAACAGAAAAGATATAGTATATCTTTTTAGCATATCTTTTTAGTTTTATTTTAAAAGTAAAAGTAATAAAATTAAATTTACCATAAAGATACGAAATTTTTGTGGATTAGTCAAGTATTATTTAAAAAAAGATTATAATATGCTAATATTTTTACAATTTTATTATGAAATATTTGGCATTTTTCAAAACCGTATAAAAATAGTTTACACTTTTTTTGATTCTTGAATTTCCCCGAAGGGGAAAAATATTAATAACTCCGTATTTACCCCGTTGGTCATATGACCTACGGGGTGAAATGCGGAGTTAAAGAAATAATAAATTATGTTACAATCAGGCAACCGCCTGATTGATATTAATATGATTAGTTAAATACCACAGGTTACGTGGTATTTAAAATTAAACTCTTTCAGAGTTTCAAAAAAGTGTAAACTGCAAAATGAAAGATGCCAAATATTCTCAATTAAATAGTGCTTGTCTATAAAGTCCGAAAGTTTAGATGATTTTATTATTTAGCATAAGCATTCTTGTATTGCAATACATATCTGCAATATGAACAGACACTATTTATATTCCTAATTTTTTTCTGATATTTTTAGGTATAGCGTTTTTGTTAACAATGATTGAAATTGTTTTGTATCGCACAAAGGACTCAGAAGCATAAAAATATCCTTTATAGTCATTACCTCTTATTTTTGTTCCCCATGAATTTTTTACTTTATAATATTTTGTGCCGTTTTGGTCACTGGCTATTCCTATTATATGCATTCCATGGTCATCACCTGTTGTATAATTATCAAATCCCTGTTGTCTTATTTCTTGAGTAATTATTTTTTCTTTTCCCGGCTCTTTAAAACTATAGAGTTCTTTATCTTTTTCTTTATCAGTTAGTTGGTCCCATTTTGTTTTTGCAGAATCTGACATATTAATAGTATCTTTTTCAGGGACAACAGCTATACCATTTTCAAAAGAAGCTCCCTCTTCAGAGACATCACTTGCCCATACTAATGAATAGCCGTTATTTATGGCATTATCCATAACTTGCTCAAGTTCATCCAATGGTATGTTATAAACGTTTCCCTGTGACCAGTTATCAGGTATTTCTATTATAAATTTTTTGTAAAAAGGATGATGGGTAAAAGATGTGATTTCAATATAATCATCAGGATTTAAGCCAAGTTGTTTTGCAAAACTTTTTGGAGTATATTCTTTTTCTTTATATGTGAAGGTCTTTGGCGTTTCTCCTAAATATGCGTTCAAGCTGGCATCAAAAGCATTATGCCATACAGGAGTAATTTTTTTGTTTTTATTTTTTATTACAGCATCTACTATTCCTTTTAATACAAGGTCCATTTCACTATGAATATGTTTTTTTTCACCTATATTTAGTCCTGTATATACTTGCTCTGGCACAATACCATAATCTCTGATTACATCTATTACATCATGTGATTCGCCACCAGCAGCAAATGTCATATTACCGTGCATACGGACATATTTAGTAGCTTTTTCTGAGTATGTATGCCATACTATAAACATCTCTGACAGGTCATATTCCTCTTTTCCCATTCTAATAAGTTCTGTTTCAATAAATGATACACCGGCAAAACACCAGCAGGTTCCTGAATGATATTGATTTTTTACAGGTGTTGTTCTTACCTGTTTTTTTATTGTAAAAACATATCCTTTATCTGTTTTAGATGTATCTTCCTGTGCATATATGTTATTGATAGCAAAGGATGAGATAAAAAATAATAATGTGAAAATTAATTTATTTAAATTGTTTTTTTTCATAAAAGTAATATTTTTAAAGTAAGTTTTTTTAATTTTATTAATTGAAGACAAACTTACATAAAATAAATTTATTAAGACAAAAGAGAAAGAAAAAATTTATATTTTTATTTATCTAATATTATTTTATTAATTTTGCAAAAATATATATTTTTCTATTAGTAACAACTTGTAATATGTTTCTGCATTAGTATAAAATGGTGGGTGTAGCTCAGTTGGTTAGAGTGCCGGATTGTGGTTCCGATGGTCGTGGGTTCGAATCCCATCTCCCACCCTGATTTAAAACAATGTCATTTTAGTTAAGATACAATCATCTGAATAGCAGTGCATTATAACAACTAATAGTATCGTCTCAATAATTAATGGTAAATTATACAATATAAAATCCAAAATCCCAAAATCAAAATCCAAAATAAACCCCAAAACCTAGATCCCATCAGGTAACTGCCTGATGAACTTGGGATTTATTTTAATTAATACCATTACTTTTTGAGAGGATACAACTAATATATGTATTTGAATATCGAATAATGAATAAAAGTAAAAAAAAATCGTAATTCATCATTCTATTGTTCGTTATTCATTATTTAATAATAAAATCTACGAATTGTAAATATTTAGTTATTAGGCAATTACGCCTTAACTAAACAACATTGTGATTTAAAATAGTGTTTTAATTTTTTAAATTGAAACACTATTTTTTTTTGTCATCAAACTAACGACAACAACAGCCAAAAAAGCCAATACAAAAGAAATAAATCTTACACTTATAAAATTATCAAGCACAGAAATACTTGACCATACAATTGTAGAGATAGTCCCTGTAAGCATTCCTGCAAGAGCTCCTTGTTTTGTTGTCTTTTTCCATTTTAACATTAACAAAAGTGCAGGACCAAAAGAAGAGCCAAGTCCTGCCCATGCATAAGATACAAGTGTAAATATTAGTTTTTTTGAAGTAATTGCAATGATAAATCCAATACTACCAACTAAAACAGTGATAATACGGCTAAAATTTAGCATAAATCTCTTTGAAAGCTCTTTTCCAAGTGTCTTGTGATAAAAATCTTCAACTACTGATGAGCTTATAACTAATAGTTGGCTATCTGCTGTTGACATCATAGCAGCTATTGCTCCTGATATAAAAATACCTGCAAGCCATGAAGGAAGTAATGTATTTGCAATATAAGGCATTATTTTTTCAACATCAGAGAAATGCCCTTGTCCACAAATAGAAAGTCCTATTAAACCAATCATTAAAGAACCCAAAAATGCAGGTATTGCCCATGCAATAGCGATTTTTCTACTTGTCTTTATTTTTTCAGGGTCTTTTATAGACATAAATCGTGTTAAGAGATGTGGCTGTCCCATATATCCAAAGCCCCAACTCAATCCGCTTACAATAACAGCTATTGCTGCCCAGCCCGTCTTACTTCCTGTTATGCTTAAAAATTCATTTCCTTGTTGTGCAATAGCAGAACTTAAAGAACTGCCCATATTGTTAAGTTCAAATAATCCAACAACAGGCAAAACTATTAATGTGCCAAGCATTATAATTCCCTGTATAAGGTCTGTCCATGCAACAGCAAAGAATCCTCCCATCATAGTATAAAATATAATAACAACAGCACCAATAATGATTCCTGTCATATTGGGAATATTAAATGTTACATTCAAAACTTTACCTGCACCATTAAACTGAGCTGCGAGATAAAAAGTAAAAAAGAAAACAATAATAAGCATAGCTACAATGCGTATTGACTTATCGTTATGATCAAATTTTTCTGCAAAAAAGTCGGGAAGTGTTATTGATTTATATTTTTCTGATTCAACTCTTAAATCTTTTGCAATAACATACCAGTAAAAGATGATACCGAGAATACATCCAAGAGCTGTCCATATTTCTAAAACCCCTGTTGCCAAAGCAGCACCCGGAAGTCCTAATAATAGCCATGCTGACTCGCCAGATGCTCTTTCAGAAAAGGCAACTACCCATGGATTTAGTTTTCTGCCTGCAAGGAAAAAATCTTTATGCGATTTATTTTTACCATAAGTAATAAAACCAACCGCAAGAACTAAAATCAGATATACAATAAAACCTATTAAAGTATAATTCATAAATTATTTCTTTTTTGATGATTTTATTTGTTCTGCTTTTAAAAAGTATTCTTTAGATTTAGATGTTTGTCCCATATTTCTGTATGTTCCGCCAATATTCATATATAATCGTGGCTCGTTAGGATTTAGTTCCAAAGCTTTTTTTAAATAATAAATTGATTTATTAAAGTCATTTTTCAAACCATATACAATTCCTATATTTTCCAACACAGAAGAATTTTTTGGATTTATTTTATATGCTTTCATAAGATATACAAATGAAGTATCAATTTTATGAAATGTCTTTCCATATATCTCACCTAACTTGCCATAAGCTTCATCACAATCAGGTTTTGATGCTATAATATTATTTAATATTGTAATACTTGTGTCCGGATTAACATTTTCATATACTCCTGCTAATTGGGTCAGATAATCATAATTATCAGGATGATATTTAATAAGCATTTTATAATCTTTTATAGATTCTAAATAATCCTTTTTTTTATTAGTAAGCTGAGCAAGATATAACAGATTAGTCAAGGCATCAGGATAATCAGAACTGATTCTTAAGCAATTTTCAAAACATAATCTTGCCTGATTAAATTTGTCAAGTTTCAGATATGCATTTCCCAGTAATACCCATCCCTGAATATAAAGAGGATGAATTTCAACACCTTTGCTAATATATTTAACCGCATCTCTTAGCAAATTGTTTTTAATAATTTTGTTTTCCTCTTTATCAGATTCTTCTATTAATTTTCCTCCTGCTGATACATTACATTTAGCACTGTTATAAGATGTTTTAACATCTGTTGTAAAAAGTGTAAAGTCGTTTCTCCATACATAATTTCTGCTAATTGTCTTTATAGAATATCCAAGCATTATTATTAATAAGATTACTGTAATAAATTTATTATAAGAATCACTGTTATGTCTATGCTTTTTATATTTTTTGTTGAGCAAATAAGCTATAATTATTGTCCATCCCAATGAAGAAGCAAACATAAACCGTTCATTCATAAAAGTTCCAACATTAAAAACAAGATTGGACGAAACAGAAAAAATGAGTATAAAAAACAAAATGCAATAAGCTATAATATCTTTTTTCCATATTTTTATTAGTGCATATATTATAAAAAATGAATATATTAATAAAGAAAAAACAGCTCTTAAATCAGTCCAGTTAATGACAGGTATTTGTTTGGGATAATAATCGTGTGTTAAAGGATGAGGAAACAATATTAATTGTAAATATTTGCCAAAAGTGTAAAAAATTGTTGCATATTTTTCTCCAAAAGAGGTATGCAAAAATGGATTGTTAAGCAATTCTTTTCCAACAACTTTATTATTGGTTATTAAAAAACCAAGAGCATTATATCTGATAACAAAATAAATAATAACAGCAACAGATAAAGAACCAATAACAGCGACATAATCCTTTACAGATGTCTTTGTAAATACAAATAAAGTAAGTGGTATAACTGCAAAAAATGTTATAGCATTTTCTTTTGATAAAATGGCAAGAATAAAAATAAAAGAACTTAATATTAGATGAATAATCTTTTTTTTATCAATATATTTCAATACAAAATATAGAGTAGCCATTGCTCCAAGCATACTCATTATCTCGTCTCTGCTTTTTATGTTTGCAACAACTTCTGTATGTATAGGATGTGCTATAAATAAACCAGTCGCTATAAAAGGAATAGATAAATACCATTTATTTGCTTTATAATCTTTAAAAAGTATTTCTAAGACCTTAAATATTAATAAACATGTAAGAGAATATAATAAAATATTAATCAGATGCCCTACAAACGGGCTTAATCCAAAAAATTGATATTCTATTGCAAAACATATTTGAGACAAAGGTCTGTAGCGTCCACCTACAAGCAGGTTTTTATTTTTACCGTGAAAACCGACAAAAGCATCATTGGTCATAATATCTTTAATGCCATAAACGCCTTGTTTTGTAAATTTGTTTTTATATATCATCATCATATCATCAAGAGCATAATCAAAACCTATGGTGTTGATATACAATACTATAGACAATATCAGGAGAGATAAAACAGGTATATTGCCGGTTTTAAAAAGATTGGATTTTTTTGATATTAATTGTGTGTGTGTTTTCAGGTAACTGCCTGATGATTTAGGAGTTTCTTTTGGCTTGTGATGAATATTTTTATACTTTTTTTTCAAAAGGATATTTTATTTTGATTATCTAAAAATTTGTATTTATTCAGGTATCAAAAGTTATTATATTTTGTCAGGCAATTGCCTAATTTTTTTTATTACTATTGGATAAATGGTTATATGGTTATATGGTTATATGGCTATATGGTTATATGGCTATATGGTTATATGGTTATATGGCTATATGGTTATATGGTTATATGGTTATATGGTTAATTTTGTATTTGTTATATTTATCTGATGATTTATTTCTTTGGGTAACTTTTGTAATTCACCAAGAATGTAATTATATTCTTCCTCTTTTATCAGCTTCCTTATTTTTGATTTTTCATTCCAGTCAAGTGATTCTTTAACAGATCCTCTGCTGTAATAATAGAATTTAATTTTATCTTTTTTGTGATACCTACCAAATCCTTCAGCAATATTGGCTGAAATTGAATCAATTGATTCAACAAACTGACCGCCAACATGTCTTTTAGCAAACCAATTCCATTTTATCACCACGTTCCATACATAATTGCTCAAATTAAAAGCGATTTTATAAGCAGGAACATCGTTTAATTTTAAATATTTCTTTTCAATCATCATTAATTTTTTAACATTAGTGTCCGATTAAATTTAATATTATTATAGTTATCGTTTAAATGTCATTTAATATTTCGCTCCTACGGAGCTTAATATTGCGGTTATTACTATGTTCTATAAACATTACACTCCGAGTGTAGTTTAGAAAATAGTCCCGTTAGGGACGAAATGTTTATAGAAAAATGCATCCAACAAAAATATAGCCCCGTAGGGGCGAAATATTCATCAAAACATTATCAATAGGGCGTTTTATCATTCTAAATTATTTTTAGTCGGACAGTAGTGATTTTTTAACCATATAACCATATAACCATATAATCATATAACCATCCCAAATATATGAGAATATTTTCTGCCCGGTCGCTATATCATTTTTTTGTTACCAAATTTTTCATTCAAAGTCAGGATAGAGCAAATATTTTTTTCTTATTTTTTTAAACTTTTCAATATCAGGTATCCAGCTTTTTCTAATCTCTTCTTCAGATATACCATTAATTATCTGTTGTCGCAGTTTAGAAGTGCCTGCTAATTTATCAAAAAAAGAACTATTAAAATAATCATTTTTATCTGATACCTCTTCATATGTGCCTGTTAACCAAAAAAGGTATATACGTTTTATATTTTTTATATAATTATCAGCAAAATTTGAAAGATTATATCCATTACATTTTATTCCTTTATAAGGAGGGTCAGAGCATTCTCCTTTAATACTTCTCGGAGTAAAAGAAAAGTCAGTATTTTTAAGATCCGGACAACCAATAATCTGAAATGGATAATCTGTGCCTCTGCCAACACTGATTTTAGTGCCTTCTAATAATCCCAACGAAGGATATAAATAAATAGCATCCATTGTTTTTAAATTAGGTGATGGATTAATAGGAAGTATGTAATGATATGTATGATTATAATTATCAACAGTTACATATTTTAAATCACACTTAATTCCTTTTTTTAACCATGCTTCTCCATTAAGCATACAAGCATATTCAGCTATTGTCATACCATAAACAACAGGAATAGGATCTACTCCAACAAAAGATGAGTATTTTTTTTCAAGAACAGGACCATCTATATAATAACCATTAGGGTTTGGTCTGTCAAGAACTAAAAGTGGTATATTATTTTCAGCACATGCTTCCATAATATAATGCAAAGTAGAGATATAAGTATAAAAACGAACACCTACATCTTGTATATCAAAAATTATAACGTCAACATCTTTTAAATAAGATTTTTGTGGTTTTAAATTTTTTCCATAAAGAGAAATCACCGGCAATTTTGTTTTTGTGTCAATATAACTTTTAATATGTTCTCCTGCTTCCTTTTCACCTCTGAATCCATGTTCGCAACAAAATATTTTTTTTACTTTAATGCCTGCCCTTAGCAAACTGTCAACGAGATGAACATTGCCTATCATAGAGGTCTGATTAGCAACTATTGCAACGTTTTTGTCTTTTAAAAAAGGAAAATATTGCTTAGTCCTTTCTGCTCCAACTTTAACATCTTTAGCAGTAATGACTTTATGTGTTACATCTGTCAGATTCTGACTAAATAATAATGAAATAAATGAGATGTTAAATATTGTAAAAATAATAAATAATTTATTTTTATAGTGTTTTTTGAACATTTTTATTTTTTTATTATATTATAAATATTTTTTTAAACAGCCAAAATTATACAATTTTATTAACATATTTAATTAAAAATATAATTTTATATCAAATTTTTGACATTTTTCAAAGCCGTATAAAAGTAGTTTACACTTTTTTTGATTATTGAATTTCCCCAAAGGGGAAAAATATTAATAACTCCGTATGCAATGCGGAGTTAAAGAAATAATAAATTATGTTACAATCAGGCGGTTGCCTGATTGAATAAAACTAACATAATAATTATTTTTCTATTCAATCAGGCAACCGCCTGATTGATATTAATATGATTAGTTAAATACCACAGGTTACACCTGTGGTTATTAAAATTAAACTCTTTCAGAGTTTCAAAAAAGTGTAAACTGCAAAATGAAAGATGCCAAATTTTTTTAATATTAATAGAAGTCCCCTTAAATATACTGATTATTTTTTTATATTGGTTGCGTATAATTCATAAAAAAATTATGTAAATTTGTCAATTATTAAAATTTTATGATTTGAATACAGAATTTTTTATTGCTAAACGTATTTTTAGTAAGGACAAAGGTAATTTTTCACGTCCTATTGTAAATATAGCTATAATAAGTATTGCTTTAGGATTAGCAGCTATGATTATTTCTGTTGCTATTACAATGGGTTTTCAAACTGCTATCCGTAACAAAATTATTGGCTTTGGCTCTCATATACGAATTAATAAATATGACCTTAACTCTTCATATCAGACAATACCTGTTGATAAAAATCAAAAATTTTATCCTTATTTAGATACTGTAAAAGGCATTAGACATATACAGGTTTATGCTATAAAAGCAGGTATTATAAAAACAAAAGAGCAAATATACGGAGTTGTCCTTAAAGGTATAGCCAGTGATTATGACTGGTCTTTTTTTAAAAAAAAAATTATTAAAGGTAAACCATTGATCGTAAACGATTCAATAAAAATTAATGACATTGTAATATCTAAATATATAGCAGATAAGCTAAAACTAAAATTAAATGATGATGTTGTTATGTATTTTATACAAGACCCACCACGGATGAGAAAATTTAAAATCTCCGGTATTTATGAGACAGGATTAGAAGAATATGATAAAATTTATGCATTAGTTGATATTGCTCATATACAAAAACTTAATGCATGGACAAAAAATCAGGTATCAGGATTTGAAGTGCTTATTGATGATTTTGATGACTTGGACAAAATGGGTAAATATGTATATAATAATATAGGATATGACCTTAATTCCAAAACTATTAAAGAATTAAATGTATCATTATTTGATTGGCTTAACTTGCAAAATACAAATGTATTTATAATACTGGTAATGGTGATATTAGTGGCAGCAATAACTATAATATCAACTCTGTTAATACTTATACTTGAAAAAACTAATATGATAGGTATTTTAAAATCTCTTGGTGTTAGAAACTGGAGTGTGCGTAAGATATTTATCTATAATGCAGAATATATAATAGGAAAAGGAATTTTATGGGGAAACATTATAGGCATCGCTATTTGTCTGTTACAAAAAAAATTTGAAATATTTACATTAAATCAGGAATCTTATTATGTGTCTGTTGTGCCTATTGATATAAACTTACTTAACATTTTGATGATTAACCTTGGAACAATTTTTATTAGTGTGCTGATATTAATTATTCCTTCATACATAATAAGCCGAATAACACCAATAAAAGCAATAAGATATGATTAATTTTATGCGTTTAGCATAAGTTAGGTTAAACCCCGATTAATCGTTTGAGCGATTTCAGAATAAAAGTTTATTTTTGCAATCTAATATAAAAATAAAATTAAGTTATCATAAACAATCAGGCAACCATGTTCGGCTACTGACGAATGACTGATCCAATGGTATAAACAACTAAATATCAACTAATTACAAAAATATAAATATATGAAACATCCATGAGCTAACGCACACACAAGGGGATGATTATATTAATAAATTGAAATTAGAAATTAGAAATTAGAAACTTGAAATTGTCCAATATTTTTAACTCACCCCTTTTGGTTCCCCTCTCTACTGGTAGAGAGGGGTTAGGGTGAGTAAAAAAATAAAAATTGAACCTTAAACCTTGAATTTGTAACTGCTTAATAATGAACTAATTACAAAAATATAAATATATGAAACAACTATTTCTTATCACATTATTATTAATAACTACTTTTAACATAAATGCACAAAGCACAAAGAAAATTAAAAGTCAAAAAATTAAGTCAATAACTGTTTGGGAATCTAAGTATAAAACACCTAATGCAAAAGAAAATAAAGAATCTGTTTCTAAATTTGACCAAAATGGTAATCTTATTGATGAAATTACTTATGACAATACAGGAAAATTTAAAGAACATATATCTTATAAATATAATCAAAATAATAAAAAAATAAACGAAACTTATTACACTCAAAAAGGAAATATAACTAAAATCATTAAATATACATATAATGAAGAAAATCTGAAAACAGAAAAAAATGTATATGACGGAAATAATAAACTAAAATCAAAAAAAAGATACGTCTATAAATATTAAGCAAGCTTTAAACTTGATACTTGAAAATTACGGATTACGGATTAGGGATTTTGAGTTATGTAATTTGTAACTTGTAACCTAAAACCTAAAACTTGAAACGACAAACGATTGAACTTTGAACTTTATCTATATTAACCCTAAATTGACTTGACAGATATTAATAACATTATAAAAGAATTTTCTTCTGTAACACTAAAAGAAATAGACAATGTGAAACTTATGAATCGCATTGACACTAAATTTATTATAAATACCGATAATTTATCATCTATATTAGAAAAAGCAAAAGATAATTATAAAGTTTTAAAAATTGATGATAAACAAAGTATGACTTACAAAACAATATATTTTGATACGGAAAATTTTTCTATGTATCTTGAACATCAAAATGGTAAACTTAACCGTTATAAAATAAGAACAAGAGAATATATTGTATCAGATACAAAATATCTGGAAATAAAACTTAAATCAAATAAAGGTAAAACAATAAAAAAACGGATAAAAATTAAATCAGACCCAAAAAAATTACAACTGATAAGTAAAAAAGGAAAAAAATTTATAAAAGAAATTTCTCCTTTTACTTATGACGAACTTAGCCCCAAACTGTGGATAAATTATTCAAGAATAACATTAATACATAAGAAAAATAAAGAACGTATAACTATTGATTTAAACTTAACATTTAAAAATCATATAAATAACAAAATTGACTTGCCTTATTTAACGATTATTGAAGTAAAACAGGAACATTTTTCCTATAAGTCCGATTTTATTCAAATATTACATCAGGCAAAAATTCAACCAACAAGAATAAGTAAATATTGCACAGGAACAGTTCTTTTAAATAAAAATATAAAATACAACAGATTTAAAAATAGATTATTAACACTAAATAAACTTAACTATGATAACAAATATTCTTACTGCTTTGCCAGATGATAAATTTTTCGGACTCGGAATTTTTAATTCCCAAAGTTTTTTAGAACTAATTGTTCGTTTTGCATTTAATATGATTGTAATATTTATTATAGTCCGTTATCTGTATTATTCTTCAACAAAACGAAAAAACTATCTATTCACTTATATTGTAATCAGTATATTGATATTTTTCTTAACATACTTACTGAGTAATGTCAAACTACGATTAGGTTTTGCATTCGGCTTATTCGCTGTATTTGGAATTCTGCGATACAGAACAGAAACTATTAGAATAAGAGAGATGACTTATCTGTTTGTTGTTATCGCTATCTCGCTTATTAATGCTTTATGCAACAAAAAAGTTAGCTACATAGAACTTTTATTCGCCAATTTAGTTATAATAGGAACAATCTGGGTAATAGAAAAAATAGTATTTTCAAAAACCGAATTATTCAAAATTATTACTTATGAAAAAATTGAACTCATAAAACCTGAAAACAGAAAATTGTTAATTCAGGACATTGAAAAAAGAACCGGTCTTAAAATTAATAGAATAGAAATAGGTAAAGTAAACTTTTTAAGAGATACTGCTGATATAAAAATATTTTACTATCAAAATAATCCTCCTGAACTGGATGAGTTAGAGCAAGGAACTCAACCTTATACTGACAATGACGATGATTTTTAATAAAATATTTTTTCCTAATATATGAGATAAATTCATCTTTCATATTCGTAATTGTCCAGACACAAGTCACAAGATACAAGATACAAGACACAAGACACAGGACATAGGACACAAGCCAATAGCCAATAGCCAAAAGCACATAATTTTCTTATGTAGGGCTTACTGAAAATTGAATATTTCAGGCAAAATAATTCAAAATAGGTCATCCCTATGGGACTTATTACATATTGTTTAACTTAATCCCTGAACTTCCGTTCAGAGCTACAAATAGAAAATTACTCACAATATTAATTATTTTAAAAGGTGTTCCCCAAAGGATATCGCTTCGCTCTACCTACGGGGCAAGCGTGAGATCGCTCCCGATAAATGCGGGATTTACAATTCGCTAAGTTCCTATGGAATTATATTTTGTCCTATAGGGACAATCTATTTGTAACACTGCACGGGAGTGCAGTGTAAATAAATTATATAGAAAATTAAGTCCTGTAAGGACGACCTATTATATTATTTTAAATTAAAAATGCAAGGGTTTAAGCAAAAAATTAAATATTTCGCTGCAAAAAATTTTGCATTAAGTAATTGTATTTAAATGATTATTAATCATTTAAACATTTTTCAGTAAACACTATGTAATGTATTTAAAAAATAATATAACAAATTGGAATTTGTTGTTAGAGCCATTAAAAGAACTGGAAAATTGTAATATATGTCCACGAAATTGCGGAGCAAACAGATATTCTGATAAATTAGGATATTGTAAGAGCGATGCATCTTTTAATATTGCTTCTGTTTGTTTACATAAAGGCGAAGAGCCGGCAATAAGTGGAAATAAAGGAATATGTAATATCTTCTTTTCTCATTGTAATATGCAATGTATTTATTGCCAAAATTATCAGATAAGTGATAATAAAAGTAATGTTTCGCAATATAGATTACAATTAAAAGAAGTTATTAAAAAAATTATTACAATTCTT
>Ga0265594_1001058_pt1 | contig 21903 bp, 15 predicted proteins | sample saktaG_11_FD_190147 | JGI IMG/M metagenome (GOLD analysis project Ga0265594, IMG submission 190147) | Saline water microbial communities from Sakinaw Lake, British Columbia, Canada - sak_2011_5_24_80m | ecosystem: Environmental > Aquatic > Non-marine Saline and Alkaline > Saline ... | reverse complement strand
CCTAATTTTGCTCCGTACCGTTCCTTAAAAAAGTCCGCCATCGTAATATAACGCAATCTTCGGTAAATCGGTGCAATAATCCAGAAAAAAGGAGTGATAAACAGCCACAGCCATTGGTACCAGATACCAGACAATCCATTTGAATAGGCTGCACCTGTCACCGCTACTGGCTGATTTATATTTGTTCCGATTCCAAAAGCCTGAGCAATCATAAGCACCGTACCAAACTGACGATTTCCCATAAAATAATCAGCAGAGGATTTAGTCTTCAGATAAGCCCAAATACTGATCACAATAAGGATTAATAAGTATAAACCGAAGGAAAACCAATCTAGTGCTGCGACAGAGTCCATAAATATTTTATCCGTTCTTTATATTTCTTATACTATCAATTACAAAAGAACTAAGCTTAAACTTACATTAGAAAATGCTAATTTTAAAACAACCTACTCATACCCAAATTCCGAAATAGAGAACAATTAATCCTGAAATATGCTGTGAAATCCTCAGTCCGAATATACCTTGCCAGAATCCGTAGGATAATATTTTTTTGTATCATACCTGTCTGCGTCTTCCTGTGCGTATCCGCACGCAGACAGGAGTGGACTTCTTACAAAAAAATGGACACATAAAGAAGTCATGTTAGAACCTGCTTGGATTGGCACCCGTTTTGCTTTCTTCACCGCTCAAACCCTCTAGAACAATCCGAATCTTTTCTTCGGCACCATACTTCTTACGGGTGTAACGTTTGATGTTCTTGACTATGGATTCTGGAGATGGTTTTTTGTTCATTTCTACTCCTTTTCTGTTATGTTTAAATTAGCAAAACCATCTCTTAACTTTTAACCCTTTTTGGCCAACACCCTTTTAAATCCAAACGGGAGGAACCAACTCTTACTTGAACACTTTACCAGACAACTTTTTCAACGATCCTTCTGTCTTATTGCCATGCAACATAATTCAAACGGGGTATTAAATTGTTTAAGAACTACCTGAAAATCGCTTTTCGGAATATCCAGCGCCACAAAGGCTATTCATTCATTAATATTTTTGGACTGGCGATCGGTCTGACCTGCTGTCTCCTGATATTACTGTGGGTTCAGGACGAATTGAGTTATGATAAATTTCATCAACATGCAGAAAACATTTACCGCATCGAGCAGGAGCAGAATTACAGCGGCCGCCTGTATCATGTAAATGTGACCCCCTACCTCTGTGCGCCGGTCTGGAAAGAAGAAATTCCCGAAATTATTGATGCCACCCGTTATGCGAACTGCGGCAGCCGTTCGCTCCGATACGGTGAGAAATCATTTGTAGAGAATAATGTCCAGGCGGTTGATCCGGCCTTTTTTACGATCTTCGATTATCCGCTGCTCCAAGGTAATCGTCATACCGTCCTGAATGAGAAGTATTCAATCATTATTGACGAAATAACCGCCGAGAAATATTTCGGCAGCAAAGAACCAATTGGGAAAACACTGATTTGCGATAATCAATACAACCTGACCGTGACCGGTATTTTGAAAAAAGCACTGATCAACAGCATCCTGACTCCCGAAATTCTCATTCACCTGGAATTGACGAAAGAGCTGGGAGAATATAAGGACAGCTGGGGCAGCAATAATATCCTGTCATTTGTTTTGCTTTAGGACAATGTAAATATTACCGACGTAAATGATAAGATCAACACCGTCGTAAATACTCACAAAGAAAAAAATACTAACACGTTCATGGTAAATCCGCTCACCCGTATTCATCTCTACGGATTTTTCGGTTTCGATCATAATCCGGTAGCTATCAAATTCGTCTATATATTTTCTATCATTGCCGGATTTGTCCTGTTGATCGCCTGTATTAACTTTATGAACCTTGCCACTGCCCGTTCAGCCAACCGCGCCCGGGAAATCGGTATGCGAAAAGTTGTCGGCGCATACCGGAAAGACCTGATATTTCAATTCATTGGTGAATCACTTCTGTTATCATTATTCGCAGTTGTGATATCAGTTGTCTTTGTACTGTTGCTGCTGACGGTATTTAACACTATTGCCGGAAAAGAAATTCAGTTGAACGCTTTATTCAATAGTCAATTCATTTTGGGGATTCTACTAATCACAATCATCACCGGTCTCGTTTTCGGCAGTTATCCCTCGCTATTTTTATCAGGGTTCAAACCGGTTAAGGTTTTAAAAGGCAATCATGCAATAGGGCATAGTCAGCTGCTACGACGTATTGCAGATGAATTGTCTTATGACAAACATCATTCAAAAGCCGAAAGGCTTTATCGTGTTTGCAGACTCTATATTGCTAATGGAATTGAGGAAGATGCTGCGACATTATCTTTCCCATCCGGCCCTGCAATAAAAAATGCCTATCCCGATAAAGTGGAGAAAATGTGCCGTTTTTTTAATTTCCAGGTTCCTAAAATGATGTTTGAATATGAGGGGAATGATAAGAAATTCTATGAAACCAGGGTGTTTCTTGCTGACTCAACTGTTTTAGATATGTTCGATTTTGAATTTATTCGTGGAGATAAAGAAACAGCGCTAAATCGTCCATTTGTCATGATTATAACAGAAAGTATTGCAAAAAAATATTTCGGTGATGAAGATCCCATGGGAAAAACCTTTGTAGTAGAAGAACAGGGACGCTTCGAAGTTTCCGGGGTGATAAAAGATCTTCCTAAACAAACTCACCTGGAATTTGATTTTCTGGGCTCCATGTCTTCTGTAAGACAAATATTCGGCGGTCGGTTTCCCCAAACCTGGATTTGGAATCCTTGCTGGACCTATGTACTGCTTCCGGAAAATGTATCTCCCGGGCAGCTTGAAGAATTATTCCCTGAGTTTCATAAAAATCATTTTTTTGATTTTCCTGATCAGGATATCACCCTGTACCTGCAAAAACTAACTGACATCCATTTGAAATCCCGTTTGTTATACGAAATCAGGCAAAATAGTAATATGATTTATATATATCTTCTGGCGGGCATTGCTATTTTTATTCTTATAATTGCTTCTATCAATTTTATGAATCTGGCTACAGCAAGTTCTGCCGGAAGAGCAAAGGAGATCGGTGTTAAAAAAGTCCTTGGTGCAGTTCGTACGCAATTAATACTGCAATTCCTGAGTGAATCTGTGTTTACAACTTTTTTATCTCTGATAGTATCTGTATTACTAGTTTTATTGTTATTAACACCGTTTAATAATTTTACACAAAAAAACTTCTCGCCGGCATTATTCGCTGAACCGGGTATACTTGCAATAATGTTTTGTATTACACTATTTATTGGCATATTAGCCGGATTATATCCAGCTTTTTTCCTTTCTGCTTTTCAACCGGTTAAGATGCTGAAGGGTACGTTATCAAGTGGAAGTAAAGGCGGCACAACACGAAAAGTGCTTATAGTAATACAGTTTACAATTTCTGTAATACTGATTATAGGCACTCTTGTAATTTTCAGACAATTAAAATTTATGAAAAAAGCGGATCTGGGTTTTACTAAGGATAAAATACTTGCACTTCCATGCTGGAACACACAGATAATACCCCAAAACGAGGCTTTCATTAATGAATTATTACAACACCCATCTATAACTCACGCCTGTGGAATTGAAGACCTTGTTGGGGTTGATCATAATACACATCAGTTTTTTTAGAAGGAAAAGATCCTAATAAGCCCCTTTATTACCCGGCATATATGGTTAGATACGATTTCATTGAACCATTTGATATTGAGGTGCTTACGGGAAGATGTTTTTCCAGGGAATTCCCTTCTGATACCATTAATGCAATAATGATAAATGAAGCAATGGCTGCTCATATGGGCTGGACAAATGAAGAAGCTCTGGGAAAAAGCATCAGGAAAGATGGAAATGAAAGAGTTATTGGAGTTTTTAAGAATTTTCATGCTCATTCTCTGCATACTTCATCTTCAACATTTTTACTGGATATGCTTCGACCGCAAACCGGAGCTTTTGGTTTTTTAAGATATATTGCTGTTCGTCTCAATACAGATGATTATCAATCTGTTTTACCATTCATTGAAGAAAAATGGAAACAGTTTGCTCCTACGCGTCCTTTGGAATATAAATTTCTTGATCAGGAAATTGATAAATTATATTATAACGAACAAAAACTTGGTCAACTAAGCGTTCTGCTGACCATTTTAGGGATAATTATCGCCTGTCTGGGTTTGTATGGATTAACTTCATTTTTGGCCACACAAAGAACAAAAGAAGTCGGTATTCGCAAAGTTCTTGGCGCATCAGTTAGGAATATATTTTACATTATATCAAAAGAATTTTTGATATTAGTTGTCATATCAAATATTATAGCCTTTCCAATTGCTTATTTTATGATGACTAACTGGATGCAAAATTTTGCGTATCGTACATCTATCGGTATCTTAGCTTTTGTAGTTTCAGCATTATTATCTCTTGCCGTAGCATTAATTACTGTGAGTTATCAATCTATAAAATCAGCAATGACAGATCCGGCAGATGCTTTGAAATACGAGTAAACAATTTTCAATGATCAATGTTGGAAAAACTGAAATTGATAATTGTTAACTGGCAATTGAAAGGGAGATTTTTATGAGAGAAGTTGTATTATCTATTCCCGAGATAGATCGGGAACAGAACATCGAAATTGAAGTCAAAATCAATGGCAGAAAAAAAACTTTGAACTATCGTGTTGAAATTTTAGCCTGGGAAAAGATAAATCCTGAATCTGAATCAAAAATTGATACTATAAGGCATTTTATCAAAGACCGTGATAAAGATTGGGGTCTGGTTCAGATAGGCGTTCCGGATAATGGTACCATACCAATAATGTTTAAAAGAAAAAACTGATGGTTTCGTAAAAAATCTTGAATCTGTGATTCTCCCAGAGATAGTCAGAAAACTGCATAGAGGAATCTCATCGATAGCGGGCTAACGTGTTTTTTGAAAACGACATAACACCCACTTTTTACAAGAGCATCCTGTTTTACAACTAAAAATACAGGAGGCGGTTAATCCGCTACTCGGGGGCTGGCCACACACCAAAAACCCAGGGATGTTGGATACGTTCCACTAGGAATGTCGCCAATATTTGTCATCTGATGCCGGATACGGATTTATACACAAAACAGTTGCATTCTTGCGATAAATTCAATAAAATAATTTTAAGCGGTAAATATTCGACTGGGGTGTGAAAATATATTACCGCAGTCAAATTCCGGGAAATCGGGATGGGACTGACATAGCGAAGCTATAGAAAAATCGGAGATTTCTCCACAGGAGCCCCCTTGGGGCAGATTGATTGGAAGAGATTGAGCGGTCAAGACATAGGTAGCACCTTTTGTGATACAAACCAACGTCTGAAAATGGATATGTTCAGGCTGATAATTTGGGAGATATGATCAAAAATCCGGATTGGTACCGTGTTTGTCATTTGCCAGGGTGGGCTGCCGCTTGCGGCTTAGTTCAGCCTGTGCCTGCACATGATACCCTGGCACTATCCCGCCTCGGTATATGAGCCACAACGTTGGTCTTAATAACATATTAAAACAAGAAAATGTCAAACGAGATAATTCCATATATTGAGATGTGTCGCCGTGAAGGTGTTGGTCTTCAACGGGGAATGAATTTTCAAATTGGTCACGATCATTCTGTCATACTTATGTCAGTTAGACCGGGTGCACCATACCAAGATCGATATGAAGATGATGGAACTACGATAATTTATGAATGGCATGATGTTCCTCGATCACACCATTTTCCTGATCCAAAATCAATTGGTCAACCGAAATTCACACCAGTAGGAAATTTAACTGAAAACGGCAAGTTTCACCAGGCAGCAAAGGAAGCCAAAATGGAAAGGCGTTATGCCGAGCGAGTAAGAGTTTATGAGAAAATTAAGCCGGGGATTTGGTTGTACAACGGCATTTTTCATCTTGTAGATTCTTGGCTGGAAAAAAGTAACAGCAGAAACGTTTTCAAGTTTAAGTTGATTGCAGTTGAGGGTGAAGAAGATTTCGATTCGCCTGTACCGAAGAATCCGAAACATAGAAGAGTAATCCCTACATGGGTCAAATTGGAAGTCTGGAAACGAGACGGTGGAAAATGTTCAAAGTGTGGCGAAACAGACGATCTGCATTTTGATCACATCATTCCTTTTTCAAATGGTGGCTCATCGAATACCCCGGAAAATATTCAGCTGCTTTGCGGTAGGCATAATATACAAAAGCGGGATAAAATTGAATAAATGGCCAACAAGCGGTTGAAGAAGGATTGGCAATTCCGCTGCTCTCCAAAGCCGCCGCTGATTTAAGTGTTAGCCCTATAAAAATTAACTATCTTAATAATCAATTTCTTACTAATCGTTATAAATTTGATTGAAAAAATTAACTTTTAAGATTGGGAGGAAGAAAATGGAAGCTAAAAAAATAGCAAAAGATCTATTATCCGAAGCAGGTATTTCCATTAACGGCAAAATGTCCTGGGACATTCAGGTCCACGACAATCGGCTCTACCGGCGAGTCCTGAGTGAGGCAGGTTTGGGATTGGGAGAGTCTTATATGGACGGCTGGTGGGATTGTGAGGCTCTGGACGAATTTATCAATAGAATTCTCAAGGCAAAGCTCGACAAAAAGGTGACTCGAAACTGGAAAACCTCATTGTATATCTTAAACACAAAACTTTTTAATCGACAGAAAAAATCACGAGCCACTCAGGTTGGAGAGCAGCATTATGATCTGGGGAACGATTTATATCGGGCAATGCTCGATACCAGATTGAACTATACGTGCGCCTATTGGAAAAACGCCAGGAACCTTGATGAAGCGCAAGAGGCCAAGTTAGACCTGGTTTGTAAAAAAATCAACCTCAAACCGGAGATGACTGTTCTGGAATTAGGCTGCGGCTGGGGCAGCTTTGCTAAATATGCGGCTGAGAAATATGGTGCGAAAATTGTCGCAGTAAACATATCCAAAGAACAGGTCCAACTCGGTCGAGAACTTTGCAGGGGATTACCGGTTGAAATACGGCTCCAAGATTATCGTGAAGTTGACGGGAAATACGATGCCGTTATTTCGATTGGGATTCTTGAGCATGTCGGGTATAAAAATTACCGTACTTACATGGAAGTTGTCAATCGTTGTCTGAAAGATGACGGCATTGCTTTTATCCATACTATTGGTAGCAATGTAAGCACAACTTATACAAACAGATGGACCAATAAATACATCTTCCCCAACAGTATGCTGCCATCGATCAGCCAGATAGCTAAATCTATGGAGGGATTGTTCGTAGTCGAAGACTGGCACAATTTTGGGCCGGATTACGATAAAACACTGCTGGCCTGGTATCAAAATTTTAATGGCGCCTGGCCCGAATTGAGAGATAAATACGGCGACCGATTTTACCGGATGTGGCGTTTTTATCTGCTCAGCAGTGCCGGAGGTTTTCGATCACGGATTCATCAACTGTGGCAAATTGTAATGACAAAAACAGGCAGAGATCAACCAGACTGTAGAATCAGTTGAAAACCTTCCGGAGCTCTTGTTGGATCGAATAACTCAACTCTGGTGATATATGATATATTCCAAAGTCATTATTGTAGGTGGCGGACCCGCAGGCTCTAGTTGTGGCTGGAAATTAAGACAAAACGGCATTGAATGTTTAATTTTAGATAAACAGGAATTTCCCAGAACAAAATTATGCGCCGGCTGGATAACGCCCCGGGTCATCAACGATTTGATGATCAACATAAATGATTATCCGTATAGTCTTACCAAATTTAATAAATTTCACGTTCATATTTACAGCAGAGAATTAAACGTAAAAGTCCATCAGTATGCTATTCGAAGACATGAGTTTGATCACTGGCTTCTAAAACGATGCGGCGCTGATGTACATACCCATGCAGTTAATGATATAAAAAAAGAGGCTGATTATTACGTTATTGATAACCAATATTATTGCAAATATTTAGTTGGAGCAGGCGGCACGCATTGTCCCGTATATCGAACGTTTTTCAGGCATCTTAACCCCAGGGCAAAAAATCTTTTAGTTGTGACTCTTGAGGAGGAATTTCCCTATGATTATCATGATGGCAACTGTCATCTCTGGTTTCTTCAGAATAAGTTCCCCGGTTATTCATGGTATGTCCCCAAAAGCAATGGATATTTAAATATCGGTATCGGCGGCTTCTCTGAAAAATTAAAAGCCAATAATGACAACATTAAAAATCAATGGCAATTATTTGTTAATGAATTGGAACGGCTTTCCTTGATTAAAAACAGTCACTTCAATGCCAGGGGATCTATTTATTATATCAGAAATAGTGTCGATATTATCCGAAATGATAGTTTATTTCTCATTGGAGACGCTGCCGGGTTGGCGACCAAAGATATGGGTGAGGGCATTGGCCCTGCGGTCAAAAGCGGGATTATCGCCGCCGATGCAATCAGCTCCGGCAAACCATTTTCTTTGAGCTCGGTCAAAAAATATAGCTTCCCCCGGTATCCAACTGTTACTAAACTATTCATTGCGTATTTGACCAATATACGGACTAAGATTGAGTAGATATTCATCTTATCAATATATTTTTTAACGTCAGGAGAAAGTTGGCAGAAAAGGATTAAAAGTAAGAGATAACACAGCACTATACTTCGAATACCAAAGCCCGATCTAAACATCGGGCTTTTTCTTTTACTGTTCCCATATTCATTATTCATCAAGATTTTGACCTTTGATATGACGGGAGTAGACAAAAATACAGCACAGTTACCGCACACTTTCATTTTTCTTGATGAGCGCCCTGTGTTTTTTTAAGCCGTGGGTCGTCCCAATATCGGTCGGGACGGCACTCACTCTTTAATAAACAATAACATACGATAGATCGGAGCACTGTACGGATTGTGCTTTTTGCTTTTAGAGGGTGGTAAATTCGGACATATATCTCTCGTCGTGAAGTAGGTATCACCCTTTTCTGTCCAAATCCTTCTGACATCGAACAGGGAATGTTTTTATTGTGCCACTTATCACAATATCATAAATAATTTTTAAATATATTTTTGCAGGAATGAAATCATTTATCTGGAGAATATTATCATGAATACTTTGAAAAAGACATTAACCAAAACTCTTTTTTGGGCAGTACTAGTATCGATAGCCATGCTTGTAACATGCGAAAATAATATCGCTGATAACGAGGGCGATACTGGTGATATAGTTATTAGGGCTTTTGATGCACCATTTCAGGGAAACGTTGAGCATATTTATTTAAACATTATTGAAGTAAGTGTACATAAAACGGTTTCGGATAGTGAGAGTGATACTACTGCACAGTGGATAAGCCTTAGTGATGTGGATACAACTCTTGATTTCCTTGAATTGGTGAATGGTGAAATGGCAACACTTATTCAAACTAAACTGGACGTGGGACATTATTCTCAACTACGTTTATTATTGGGTGATAGTTCAGCGATTGTTGTTGAAGGAAATTCCTATGAAATGAAAGTTCCCAGTGGAAGCCAGTCCGGGATTAAACTGAATCTCGGTTTTTCTATTGAATCCGATGAAATCACTGAAATATACCTGGATTTTGATGCAGAACGGTCAATTAATAAACATCCCCGTGAGGATCGATATTCTATGCAACCGACCTTCAGAGTATTTAAGAGTGTTCTGTCTGGAACAATAGCGGGAACAGTGATTGATACATCAGGAGTTGGTTTACAGGACATTTCGGTCTATGCCGTGGCAGGGGATGATTCTGTTGCTACCCTGACCAATGAATCTGGTGCATACAAACTCATCCTACTGTCCGGAGCCTATACCGTTTCTGCGGCAGGTTACGAAATGTCAAGTGATACGATTTACCAAGCAGTGGAATTGAATACAGGGGACCAGCTGACCGGGTTCGATTTTATATTAGAATGACTTAGTATACTAAATCTCTATTGGATTTTAAAAACAAATAATGGGTGAAAATATGAAAAAGTTGCTAAAAATTAAAAATGTCGGTATCGTGTTGTTTCTATTGATATATGTTGTTGCCAATGCACAGGAAGCGGATACTTTAGCACCGGAAATCGTTGCCGGACCCGATGTTGAAGAAATTACTTCAACTACAGCTGTGATTTCATGGGGAACAGATGAACAGTCCACTGGTATTGTTTATTATGGGAAGGGTAACAACCGTAATAAATCAGTCTCTTCAACTGAACTACAGAAAGAACATGTGGTTGAGTTGATTAATTTGGAAGCGGCAACATCTTATTATTTTCAATTAAGTGTGACAGATTCTCTTCAGAACGGACCATTCTTAAGTGAAGTTGACTCGTTCATTACTGGAGAAGCCGAATTAGAAGATCCAGAAACTAAATTACCGGCAATTGAAATTGTTGGTGAGGAAATTGAAATAATAGTTGGCGACACTGTTCATTTTAAAGTTGTTTATATCGATACCAATAATGTTGAAACGGATACTGTTGCCCAATGGTCAGTTATTCCGGATTTTTTAGGATCGATTGATGAAGATGGAGTATTTATTGCGACAGGTCCCGGGGAATGTGCTGTTAACGCGAAATTGGATACGCTCAGCGATTGGATATTGGTAAAAATTGATCCGGAAGAAGATAATGAAGATCCTTTCGGTGAAGAGTACGAACATTTGGTTATTCTGCCAAGAGATACTGTTATAACAATTGGGGCACAAATCCAGTTTGAAGTTTATTATCAGAATGACAGTGGCGGCGGCGGCACCCGGGTTGACTCAATTCTTGAGTGGAGTCTTCAAGGAATGCCCGTTGGTGAAATGTCTGACGCAGGACTATTTACTGCTGTAGATCTTGGTTTCTCATTAATTACCGCCAAACTTGGAGATCGTGAAGGAACAAGTTTTGTGGTTGTGTCTGATTCTACTGTTGATACAACCGGAATAAATACAATAACAATTACACGATCCTCTCCTAATCCGCAAGGATTTTCAGTTATGAAGACATTGGCGGAAGGTCAGTTATGGACTATAAGCGGACTTCCTCATCCGATGAACATTTTAAATGGTGGTGAAGTATATTTTCCAATTGGGAGTTTGGTGGACGATATTCGAATTCACATAGCATTGCCTGGATTTGCGGAAACTGGTCCGGATGGTGTGAATTTCGGACCTAACGGAGTCGTTGGCGGCATTGATTTTCAGGTAATAGTGAATGATACTATTGTTGAACCCTATTATTTCAAAACACCATTAATTGTGGGGCTTGTTTATAAACGCGGCTTGCTGGACAAGCTTGGAATTGATCCGTTGAAGTTGAGTTTATATTTTGCTACAATGGAGAACGACAGTGTCGTTTTTGACACTTCCGGAATAGCCTATACAACTTTGGACTTAACTCAGAATAAGATATTCTCAAGTGTTGCTCACTTCAGCAGCCTGGTTGTTAAAGGTGAAACAGGAACCGCTGTAAATACCGAAAAAGAGGAAAGTATTGTCCCAACCGGCTATGTATTGAGACAAAACTATCCCAATCCGTTTAATCCGACAACATTGATTTCTTATGGGATACCTATACGAACTAATGTTAAAATCAGTATATATGACCTGTTAGGGAATGAGGTAAAGACATTAATTGATCAGGAACAATCATCGGGTTATAAACGAATTGTTTGGGACGGCACCAATAAATATGGAAGAAAGGTAAGTGCAGGTGTTTATATATACCAAATACAGACAGATGACTTTATAGCAACCAGGAAAATGGTTTTAGTTAAATAGTATCCCGTATTTAAATACTGGGAATATGTGATATATGAGACTATTGAGTCCTATAGCCAAGGAATTATCCATTTACAATTCACAGGCAATAATTATTACTCGATATATTTTACATGCAGACCCAAATTAGATGCCAGTAAGGGACTGAGAACAATTTTATCTAAAAGAGTAAAGAGTACCCCACTGCTTGCAGCGATTGGGATGAATTTGCCCAAGTTTGAGCAAGGCTGTAGCTCTACAATATGGAATTGAAGTTTACAAGTCATTGTTCCTATCAAATTCGTTATTCACTGAAGAACCTGAAACCTGCTCCTCCAAGGTATACCAGGCAGAGTGCTTGCTTGCCAAATTCTGTTAACATGCCATCAGTTCCTATATAATCCGGGCTTCCTCCTGAATCGCTAACATCCATTATGGCTTCAACTATCTTTTGCTTGAAAGCAGTTTTTGTAGGCCAGGGATAATAGGTTGAAATTGAGTACACAATCTCATTTGTACTCGAATTATAATGAGTTGAAGCCACATTATAAGGAACACTTGGGTCTACGCAAATTCCATGAAATGGCAGGCTTGGAGATTCTGTTCCTTCTGAATAATATGGGTTTAATTCTATCTGTGGAGTCTGTATTATCTCACCTATTAATTCATTTGTCTAGGCTTGATAGATGCTGTCTGGTTCCAGGTAGTTTAGGTCCCAATGGAATAGCAGGTCGTTATTTGTGATGGCTCTTAGCCCTGTATGGTCCCGGTCAAGGTACTGTAAGTGATCTGACAATTGGTATCCTGGCATTATCTTATAGACTATTATCGTATCGTTCTCTGTGTTGAAGGTCAAGGGATTCAATGTGTCCACTGCATCTATTTTTCCTACCAGACCGGGTTGACCTTGTCTTTTAAAGCAAGCTACTTCTTCCCAGGTGTCATATGAACCTTCATGTAATCCATGGATGTCAAAAATAGTGTTCTGCGGTACTTCCAGATTTATTATCCCATCTTTGCTTGTCCTAACACTATCGGTTTCCCACACGTAGCCTTGTCCGTCTGGAGTCATCTGTCGGTATGTTATGGCACTTTTTCCACCTGCCAGTAAGGTGCCGTGATAAACTGCTATGAATCTGAAAACTATATTTGTGGTCGTTATTGGTGCCACGACTGCATTCATGCTTATTGAGTCTGTTAATTGTGAATATGTGCCGTCTTCTTTGTTTATCACCGGGATTAGTGTTTCCGGATGTGTCGATATGAAGGTCAGGTCCTTTTTCTTTTCTTTAATAACATCAACGTTGTCCTTTGGCAAATCCAGATCCGGTTCACCATTATAGACAGAGTCTTCAAGGTTCACTCCTATTGTATCACTAACTACTAATTCTTGGTCTGGTGTTGTGTTTAAAGTGGTTGAGACGGCATTATCAGTCACATCTATTGTTGTATTGCCATCAACCGTCACCGGCAAGTATTGCTTTGTCATGCTTTCTTTTTTGGAGATCGTCCGGTGTATGTTCGCCACTTTATCAATGGGCGTTAGATAAACAAATTCAGTCCCAAATTGAATCAGTAGGTCGTTGTGATTGTATGTAAAGTCAACTGCCACCGGAAAATTTCCTTCAATTTCTGTGGCTTTATCTAACGGCCAATAGCCGGCCAGTCCGGGCTCCTCACCGGTTAAAGTTGAACATCCGTATGTTTTTATTTCTGCCTGAGTAAGCGCAACATTCCATAAGCATACTTCGTCAATCAGCCCCTGAAAACGTTCAATCTGATAAAGTCCCCCAATATAAAATCCAGTATCACCTGCGCCGATATTACCGGAAAAAGGTGCCTCTGCAACCATAATGCCGTTAATGTATAATCTCGCCACTAAACCGTTGTAAGTTCCCACAATATGTGTCCACGAACGTATTTTTACCGGGTTTGGATCAGTTGGAAAGGCACCATTCACAGGAACAGTTCCATCGGTAATTGCGAATAAATAGTGAGGCGAACCATCAGCATTAAAATTGTTGATACAAAGTTCATAGGCTCTTTTAGGCTCTTTCCCGTAGTAAGGTCGTTTAACTATACTATATTTTTGACCTTCTCCCGGCAATTGTGTCGGGAATACCCACGCTTCGACAGTTATTGTATTTCCGCTTATTATATAGGCGGATGGATTAGTGCTGGAATTTGCCGGGTTGTCTTCGGTAATACGTATTCTTCCGTTTTCTTTAAAATATGCTGATCCGGACACAACTTGAGATGGGTCAGGATCTATTTTAATCAGCCAGATATCATAAGAACCTGCTCCATATGAGCGGGTGGATCCTGTCACGATATACCCACCATCAGAGGTCTGCTGAACGGAATTGCCCTCATCAATATTAACTCCGCCGAAGGTCTTTGTCCAGAGTGTATTTCCCGATGCATCTGTCCTGACCAACCAGGCATCCTGAATATTTGCTCCATAGGATTCGGTATATCCAGTTATGATATATCCGCAATCAGAAGTCTGCTGTACGGAGTTGCCCTTCTCATAATAACTTCCGCCGTAAGTCTTTGTCCAGAGAATATTGTTTGAAGCATCCGTCTTGATCAGCCGAATATCAGCATTACTTACTCCTTTAGATAATGACCAGGTTCTTCCCGTAATAATATATCCGCCGTCAATGGTTTGCCGGACTGAATAGCCTTCTTCATAGTCATTTCCCCCGAAGTTCTTTGTCCAGAGAGTATCACCTGATGCATCTGTCTTAATCAGCCAGATATCATATAAACCCGCTCCAAAGGAATCGGTGAATCCTGTTATAATATAGCCGCCATCAAAAGTCTGTCGAACCGATTGGCCATAATCATTACCACTTCTCCCAAATGTCTTTGTCCAGAGATCTTCACCTGACGCGTCTGTCTTAATCAGCCAGACATCGGAACCACCGGCGCCGTAGGATTTTGTATATCCTGTTACGATATAGCCGCCATCAAAAGTCTGCCGGACTGAATTGCCCTGATCGGAACCACTTCCGCCAAACGTCTTTGTCCAGAGCGTATCACCTACAGTATCCGTTTTAATCAGCCAGACATCATGTAAACCAGCTCCAGAAGAGTTAGTCGATCCTGTTATGACATAGCCGCTGTCAGAGGTCTGTTGGACTGATTGGCTATAATCATCACTATCTCTACCGAAAGTCTTTGTCCAGAGGGTGTCCCCTGAAGAATCCGTCCTGATCAGCCAGGCATCATTAGAACCCGCTCCATAGGATTTGGTATATCCTGTTATAATATAGCCACCATCAAAGGTCTGCTGTACTTCACTGCCATAATCGCTATTACTCCCCCCGAAAGTTTTTGTCCAGAGTGTATTTGGTTGGGCATATATTAATTGGATTGAAAACAACGATATCAGAATAAGTACCAATAGCTGTACTAATAATTGCTTTTTCATGTCTCTCTTCATAAAATATCAATTCCTTTTCAGTATTTTTTTATCTGATATAAAAGTAAAATACGATACATACCCACTCGCGTCCCATAGATATCTAAAAAATCAATCTAAACTATATATACGCAATAAAATAATCCACATTAATCTTTTACTGTTCCCTTTTTCGATTATACAAATCTCAATTAATTAAAGCCAATTCCGGCAAGCTAATAAAAATTAAAGTCTGTAAATAATTGAAATAATATCCGTTCTTTAGAAAACAACGACAAATGTCTAACCCGGACAAGCCGGAACCAAAAAGCAAGTAATGCACAATGGGAGTAATAGAATGGGTACTATACTCATAAAAACGATATTGGTCTGTTTGAATAAACTTGATAATGATAAAATATTTTCTTTATAAAAAACAAGAAATTAAATTTTAAGAGATTAACATTTCACACTTTAATCAAAGAATTCCTCCGGGCTTGCATCGGGGGAGGTTTGTTGTTAACAAGATGTGTATAAAGAAGGTGTAAAAGTTAAAACAGGGTTTTGGCAAAAACAGCTAAACGTATATTTAGCAGTAAATTAGCCAGTCTATAACACATTATCATTTTAATAATATTCATTTTGGATTATCCGCGATCATGCCGTATATTAATATAAAATGATCTGGGTTTTTTATTTAATAAGTAGGAGGTTTTGAACAATTACAAATAAATTCGGGAAAATGAGTAGGCCGGGGCGCGGAGAAAAATACAGTATACTGTTTACAATGTTCATATTTACTATAATTGTTGTCCTTGTATTTAATCTTATATCCCTTAATAAAGACCGTTTTATTACCAAAAAACCCACGCGACTCTATTTTGCCGATAATATGTCCGCAGCTCATTTAAAGATAATTGATAATTTCAATAAGCTGTATGCCGGTTCGATTGAAATTATTCCCGTAGATCTACCTTTCTCAAAATTTACAACCAACGAGCGCAAGGAGCTACTTGCAAGATCGCTTCGCAGCCGAAGCAGCCGGATTGATATCTTTGCAGTAGATCAGATTTGGGTGCCGCGATTCGCAAAATGGGGCGAGCCGCTGGCAAAATACTTCATGAAAACCGATTTATCCAGAATCCTGCCCCAGGCGCTGACGACTTGCTATTATGAGAATATGCTGGTAGGGATTCCCCTTTATATCGATTTGGGGGTGTTATATTACAGAAAGGATTTGTTGGATAAAAATGTCGCCGACAAGTTAAAGGCGTCAATTTCCTGGGAGGAGTTGGTTGAATTGGGGAAACACCGGAATTTACAGAACCCCTATTATCTTTATCAGGGTGATAGTTATGAGGGGCTGATTTGCAATTATCTGGAAATTCTGGGGAGTATGGGCGGGAGCCTCTACCGTGATGGGAAATTGACGATCAATACCGAAGAGGGGCGCCGCAGCGCTCAATTTATGTTGGACCTGATTGAGAAATATGAATTTTCACCAGCGCAGGTCGCTTCGTTCAATGAACGAGAATCCTATTTTTTCGCCCTGAAAAATGATGCTCCCCTTTTCAGGGGGTGGTCCAGTTTTCTGAAAGATATGCCGGTTAACACCGATGATTCTGTTAAGGTGAAAAAATTGGGTGTCGCCTATTTGCCACACTTTGGGAGCCATAGTCCTGCGACCGTTTTTGGCGGCTGGAATCTGATGATCTCTAAATATTCGACCAAAAAACCGGAAGCCTACTATTTTTTGGAGTATGTGCTTTCGGAGGAGGCGCAGAAAATTCTGTTTGAAACCTCCGGATATTTGCCCATCCTGAAAAGTATATACGATGACCCTGACATCAGGGCAGATCATCCGTATATCAATTACCTTGAAGAGATGATGAACTCGGGAATTCACCGGCCCATGTTGCGCAATTATACTAAAATCTCTGATATTTTATCTTTTTATTTGAATAAGGTGTTAAAAAAAGAAATATCTGTAGAAGAGGCTCTTCGACTGGCAGACGAAACGATTGAGTCTGATCAGCTTTTTCTTCGTTAACATTCATTATGGCTATACTAAAAAGAATAAAAGATTATCGATTTGAAATACGGCATTTTATTATTCTGTTTATTATTCTGGCGACCTTTCAGGTAATCTTATCCTATTTATATAAAGCATCCAGTAAAAACCTGGTTGAACAGACCATGGATCTTTATCGGAAAGACTCTGCAATTCGTTTGGCGAATTTGACAACAACCTCGTTGGAATTATTATTGGAGCAGACCCTGGTAAATCCCGCGAAAAGTGAAGAGGCGCATAAGAATATCATTCAGGCTTTCGATATTATTCTGAATCAACAAACCCTGCAACAAAATGTAGATGAATTATGCCTGATATTTACATCGGAGGGTAAAACCTTTGCTATTGACGAGGGGATATGGCTCTATAATTTCATTTTTAACCATGAAATTCCGGAAGGACACAATAAGTGGTTTTATAACGAAGCAGTTCGCCGTTATCAGCAAATCGCCCGGGAAATAGAAGACACGGAACAGATATTTTGTAATTGGGATAATATTCAATCTTTTCATGTTCTTGTGCCCTTAGTGCCTAAGGGAGAATACGAAGGCGTTGTTTATATGAAAATAACGCCGGATGTCAGCAATATCACCCGCGAAATTTCAACGGTTTATGATGAAACCGGGATTATTTTTACTGCTCTGATTCTCTTTGGACTGTTGGCTATGTTTTACCTTACATCTTATACTGTAAAAGAGCGTGATTTAGCCCAGGAACTGCTATTCAAAGAGCGAGAACAACAGATTAAAAAGGATATCGCCCATCAGAAAGAGGAACTCTTTACCAAGCGTATATATCATGCTCACCATAAAGCCGAAAAGATCATGGGATTCATCAAAGATGAACTTCGTCAATTGACGGATAAAAATATCGAAAAATTCAAATACATTGTTAACCGGTATTCAAGTTTTATTTCCCGGGTTATCTACGATATGAAGTGGTATGAACCACCGGTTCACACGATCCGTAATCAGTTATTCAATACGGATATTAACAAAGTGATTGAATTTTTGGTGACATATCTGTTTAAGCGTGTTTATAGTGAACACACCGCCTTTGTATTTGACCTGAAACTGGACAAAAAATTGCCCAAAGTACATATAAATGAATACGTAATTTGGGAAATTCTCGAACCTCTGATTCAAAATAGTATTGATCACAATAAAGGGCAAAATATCACAATTACCATACAGACAGAATATCATGAATCTGAAAATTATTCGGAAATAGCTATAATGGATAACGGAGAGGGTATTTTTCCTGAATTATTAGACCGGAATGAGGAGGGAATTAAAAATATTTTTCTTGAACATACCTCCACCAGCGCGAACACGAAAAATTCCGGATATGGTTGTTATATCGCGTATGAGTTAAGCACGAAGCGTTGCGGCTGGATGCTGGATGCAGTGAACCTGGCGGGTGGCGGTTGTGCGCTGATTGTCAAAATCCCCATTAACAATTAATAAGGATAGAATAAGAAATGATTTCCAATCCAATTCAGATATTGCTAATTGAAGACGAAGAATTTGATGTACGGCGGATTATAAATACCGTCAAACCTTATGAAAAGATAAATATCTCCGATATTGTATCCAGTGGTGTAGATGCGCTCAACCTGATTTCCAAAAAGAAGAATTTTTACGATGTTGTCATTATGGACTTTCAGATCGCCGGTGGACTCCTGGGCGAAGAATTAATCAGAGAGATAAAAAACATCAGTCCCTTGACCCAGATTATTGTTATTACCAAGATGACCATTCATCAAACGGATTTTGATTTTGCCAATCGGTTGATTCAGGCGGGCGCCTTTTGGTTCTGCACGAAATATCCCGGTGATATTGAAGATTATATATATCAGCCTACGGATTTTATTCTCAGTATTGTCAATGCCTATGAGAAAAAACAATTGAAAACAGACCATCTGGACTCAAAAAAACGATTAAATAAAAATGTCCGCGATATTTTAGATAATAAGATGATTATCGGTGAATCGCCGGAGATCCGGAAGTTAAAGGATCAGATCCGCCAGTTTGCCGATACTAATGCCAGCGTGATGATTTATGGAAAATCGGGAACGGGTAAAGAACTGGTCGCAGCCAATATTCATTATCTTGGCAGCCGCAATCTGGAAAATTTTGTGCCGATCAATTGTGGAAGCATTCCCCGGGATCTGATCGAAAGCGAGCTGTTTGGATTTGAAAAAGGGTCATTTACCGGCGCTCATGAATACCGGCCGGGACTATTTGAACAGGCTAACCGGGGCACTATTTTTCTGGACGAGATTTCCGAGTTTCCTTTATCCGCCCAGTCAAAATTATTAAGAGTGCTTCAAGAGGGGCAAATTGATAAAATTGGTCGCAATAAAAGTTATGAGGTCAACGTCAGGGTTATTTCAGCGACCAATAAAGACCTTGAAAAAATGGTAGAAAACAATGAGTTTCGTGAAGATTTGTTTTACCGCTTAAATGTTTTGCAGATTTATGTGCCTTCCCTTGAGGAGCGTAAAGGAGATATCCCTCTGTTAGTTGATTATTATATAAATCGATACAGTCGGGAGATGGGACGACCAATACCGGAATTTGAAAAAGGCGCTATGGATATTCTCGTGGATTATTCCTGGCCCGGTAATGTCCGCCAGCTTCAGAATGTGGTACAGAGAATGTTATTTCTGAGCCGGGATTATATCAGCAATGATGATGTTGTTAGCGCAATCGGGATGAGGATGGCAGTTAAAGATAACAAGCAACCGTTTAATTTTGATAAAGATCATATCCTGCCCCTTAAAGATATAGAGCGGAAATTCCGTAAAGAGTATATTCAATATGTCAGGGGATGCTGCAAAACCGATGCGGAAGCTTCCCGGAAACTTAATTTAGCACCGCCGAATTATTTCCGTATCTCTAAAGAATTGGGGCTAAAATAGTTTTCAACTGTTATGTAGTACACTATCCCTAAAAAGTTTATAAAATGATAAGCAAGGCTTATTAATTTAATAACGAAACTCGTTGATAACGCGCATCAATTTGAATCCTTTCCTGACAAAGTAACCTGTTTTGATATAGTTGATGATTTCGTAAAACGTGCCTATGCGTGTCGTTCATCTCAGAGGCCTCTCTAAGGGAACCAATGTTTTACTTTTTATCTGATGGATATCCTGCGGGATGAAACTACTATAGCTCAATTGGCTTACTTTTTGTCTCCCCTTATACTTTAATGGAGCTTTTATGAATAAATAGAGGAATATGTTTCGGTACTTAGAGAATATTGATATTTTCATGCTTTTTTTGTATTTTGGAAGTGTTATGCTTGTGGGTTTATATTTTTCCCATCGGGAAAAAACACCTACGGAATATTTTTTAGCGGGACGGAATGTCAGCTGGATCGCAATCGGCTCCTCATTATTTGCCACCAATATATCCAGCGAACATTTCATCGGTTTGGCGGGCTCCGGTGCCAACAGCGGTCTGGCTGTAGGACATTTTGAGTGGATGGCGGTTTTTTTTATACTGGTGCTTGGGTGGGTGTTTGCGCCTTTTTATCTCAAGTCCGGGGTGTTCACAGTACCGGAATTTTTTGAAAGACGGTTTAATAAATCCAGCCGAATGTACCTGACTACAGTGTCGATTGTTGCTTACATCTTAACAAAAATATCCGTTACACTTTTTGCCGGTGGAATACTGCTCAATCAGATTCTTGGCTGGAATATGATTACTTCCGCGATCGTAATGGTGATATTCACCGGGATATATACAATTGCGGGCGGTCTTAGCGCGGTCATTTATACGGAATTAATCCAAACCGTTATTTTAGTTGGCGGAGCAATGCTGTTAACGCTGCTGGGATTAAATGAAGTTGGCGGACTGCGGGGCTTGCAAGCCGCTTTACCGGCTGACTTTTTTAGTATGTTCAAGCCGGCAAGCCATCCTGAATTCCCCTGGACGGGTATTGTTTTCGGAGCGCCGATTTTGGCTGTATGGTACTGGTGCACCGATCAGGTGATTGTCCAGCGTGTGCTCAGTGCGAAAAATATTCAACACGCCCGCAGCGGCGCCATCCTGGCCGGTTTTTTAAAAATATTACCGGTATTCATTTTGATTTTACCCGGAATGATCGCTCTGGCATTATTCCCCGGTATCAGGGGTGATGAAGCTTATCCCACATTGGTAATTAGTCATTTATTGCCTGTGGGAGTACGCGGGATAGTGATCGCCAGCTTATTAGCGGCGTTGATGTCTTCGTTAGCCAGTACTTTTAACAGCAGCTCTACTCTCATTACTATGGATTTTTATAAGCATTTTCGACCTGATGCCAACGGGAGAGAGCTGGTTTTGATTGGTCGCCTGGCGACAACAGCGCTGGTTATTTTCGGGATTTTATGGGTGCCGCTTATCCGCAGTATCAGCAGTCAGCTATTTATCTATCTGCAAAGCGTTCAGTCCTATATCAGCCCGCCAATTGCGGCGGTGTTTATTTGGGGCATCCTGCTAAAATGGGTTAATGGTAAAGCTGCGATTGTGTCTCTCGTCAGTGGCGGGATATTAGGAGCATTGCGTCTGATTCTGGAAATACTCAGCAAGAGAGAGATGATTAATTTTGGAATGATGCAGTGGTATGCCGATATGAACTATCTCCATTTCGCAATCTTTCTTTTTGGTATCTCTTCGGCTGTTTTAATGTTTGTCAG
>Ga0265594_1001057_pt1 | contig 21905 bp, 16 predicted proteins | sample saktaG_11_FD_190147 | JGI IMG/M metagenome (GOLD analysis project Ga0265594, IMG submission 190147) | Saline water microbial communities from Sakinaw Lake, British Columbia, Canada - sak_2011_5_24_80m | ecosystem: Environmental > Aquatic > Non-marine Saline and Alkaline > Saline ... | reverse complement strand
AAGTTCAGATAACTCTAAATCAATACCTACAGGAATATTTAAATATCCTTCAATTTCTTTCAAATTACCATATTGATTTATAAAGGAAGTAACAGCTTTGATTGTTACTGTACCTGCAATAGATTTTGAAAATAAATTTATCTTGGCAACTCCTTCAACTACTGACACTATTGCCCTACCTTTTACATCAAACTTACCCGATTCTTGCCCGGATACTATTGAAAATGTAACTGGTCCTGAATATCCCGTCACTGTAGTTTCTCCATCTTTTATGGTAGCAGTTATAGTACAAGTTTCTCCTCCTGCAATGATATTTTGAGGGTTAGAAACTAATCCAATATGGTCTGCTTCAATATAAAATCCAACCTCTGCGCTTCCGGTAATTGAACATTCTGAAATTGAAGGAGAACAAGCAGTAACAGTCGCTGTGCTGGCAGTTCCAGGAGGGTATAGTTGGACCGTAGCAATGCCATCATTATAAGTAACATTTACAGTATCATTTGTATTTATTTCTTTTTCTCCATTAGGAAAAGTTCCTTCAGTAGTTGTAAATATAATAAGGTCGGTGTAGCTATTTACGGCAATACCATCTTTAGTTTTTATTCGAGCAGTAATAGTTGAAATATCTGTTTCGCCTGCCTCAATACTTGGCGGATTGGCATATACTTCAATATGGTCAGGGACAAGAGTTGGAATTATATTTAAAGTAATCGGATCTGCTAAGGTCAATATCCCTGCTTGATCTTCTGCAATTATATTTACAATACCTTCAAAAGTAGCAGTAAATGTTACTGTTGTTGAAGAAGTAGAACCATCAAAAGTAACAGAAGAAGGTAAAGATCCAGATCCTGTAGATGACCCATCTATATTTAAATTAATAGTGTTTACATAATTTATTAGAGCTCCTTTTAGGTCTTTGGTTGTAACAGTAATCTCCGATTTTTCATTAACCGGCACACTTATAGGGGACGCTGAAAGATAAATCTTGCCACCGGTAATTACATTTACTACTCCTGGCACTAAACCTGTGGCACTTGCAGTTACAGTAATTGTTGCAGGAGTAGCATTAGAAGTTAGAGTTATTGCTACAACTCCATTAATTAAATCTGTTTGGTTAGATAAATATCCTGGACCTGAAATACTAAAAGTTATATCAATAACAGCATCAGTAACTATTACTCCGCCTGCATTTACTATTTCTGCAGTAATTAAAGATGTACTGCCTGGGGTCATAAACATTGGTTCTGCAGTAAGATTGATTTTTACTGGTGCTTCTGGATTAGTTATCTTAATAGTTACTGTATCAGAAGCTAAATCTCGGGATGAAGCTTCAATAATAACATCTCCTTCACTCGCAGATGCTGTAAAAGTAGTAGTTGCTATGCCTTGATCAGGGGTAACAGTAGATGGAAAAAGATTACCACTACCACTTATAATTGTAAAAGAAATATCATCGCTATAAGTAGATACGGTATTTCCTTTTGCATCTTTTACTACTGCCGTAAGAACAGAAGTTCCAAAAGTTAAAATATTATAAGGATCGGCAATAAGCATTATTCTGGTTTCAGCACCAGCTGTGGTTTGTACAAAATGTATTAACATATCAGTTCCGACCGTTTTCGTATTCCCATTTCTATCTTTCCAATAAATGTTTGTAGTGACTTTTTTTAAATTAGTACTTTCCTGAACAATTACCTCTTTTTCAAATTTCGTGCCACCTATAATATCTCTGAATTGTGTTGTAATTTTCTCAAAATCCATATTCTTTATATCTTCCATTGCTTCGCGTGCATAATTAGTAGCCACCGTTCTATCCCGGGCGTCTGCTATTCCCATAAAACCAACACTGTAGGCATGGAATATTCCAAGTATGGCTACTGCAAGAATTGCTACTGCCACCATTAATTCGATTAATGAAAAACCTTTTTGGATATTCCTCTTTTTTATTATTAACATAATATCTCCAAAAATAATTAGTCTTCCGGTCTACCAGTCGACCAGTCAATTTGGTTAGATAGTTAGCTGGTTTGCTGGTTAACTAGTTCTATATTAAATCATTAATATATTCGTCCTTTAACCAACTAACCAGGTAACCAAGTAACTATTTAACCAATTACTCACCAATTCTCTGGAGGGTCTGGGCTGACTCTTACCCGGGCAGTTACCGGAGTCATAATCACGTAAAGGACCCTTCCTCTTTTATTTTTCAAAGTTATTGTTCCCCCCATACTGGGAACTCCGTTCGGATAGAAATATAAATTGTCATCTGTAAAATTAGTATTAAATAAGTTTATATCTTCTAACTGTATATCTTTATAAAGTTCTGTTTGTTTATAAATTCTAAATCTATCTAAGGTCGGCCAAAATTGTAATTTATAATAAACTCCCTCGTAAAATGCTCTTGATTGAGTATTTTTCAATTCTGAACTTAAAAGTGTTGCCGCTGTATTTAGTTTGCCCCATTGAATTAGATTATTTATTCCATTTATTGAAAGACCAAGCAATAAAGATATTATTCCTATTACAACCATTAATTCAATAAGAGTGTAACCTTTATTGCGATTACTGCTTTGTATCATACTGTATCTGTCTATCTTTCGTTATATAATAAGTTTTTAGTTTTTCGTTTTCAGATATAAAGTTTTCAGTTCTCGGTTGTCAGTTTTCGGTTAAAAAAATTGAGACATAAAAACTATTTTATCTTTCAACTAGATTCCCACTTTCTTTATGTCATTCCCGTGAAAACGGGAATCTATCTTTTTATTTTATAATTTTAAAATCCTAAGTACCACGAAATAATTTTCTCGCCACATAAAAGGGATATGATCGAACCAAAGACAATAAATGGTCCAAAAGGAATCGCGTCTTCTCTATTTTTAATTTTCAACAAAATTAAGAAAATTCCGGTTAAGGCTCCCCCAAAAAAACCTAAAAATAGTGAAATTATAATATATCTCCAGCCCAAGAAGGCTCCGACCATCGCGGCAAGTTCTATATCTCCTATCCCCATCGATTCCTTTTTGAAAATTAAAGAGCCAGTCAAACGAATAACTAATATTATTCCTCCACCAATAACTATTCCTAAGGCTGAATTTACAAATGTTATATAAGGAACAAAAAAACTCAAAGTTAATCCAATTATTATTCCCGGCAAAGATATTACTTCAGGTATAACTTGTTCATTTAAATCTATAAAAGCGATAATTACAAGAGCTGATGATAAAATTATATAAATTAAAGATTGCGTGCTCAAGCCATATATCAGATAGATTATTAAATATATTAATCCGGTTAAAAGTTCTACTACAGGATATTGTATAGATATTCTATCCCCACAATTACGGCATCTGCCTTTAAGTAAGATATAACTTAATAAAGGTATATTATCTTTTACCAGAATACTGTTGTGACAATTGGGACAATGGGAAGCTGGATATATTATTGATTCGTTTCCGGGAATTCTATAGATACAAACATTACTAAAACTTCCCACAATTAGACCTAATATAAATAATAAAATAATCTCTATCCCATAGTACATTTAATCTCCCATTCTTATTATTTATTATGATATTCGAATAAAGAAGTTCGCCACTTTGACTAATATATTAATCACTTTTCTTCTTTTTGCTTTTTTTCATTTCGGTTTATTTTTCTTAATTTTTCTTCAATAGCCTTAGATACAAAATGGCTCATCACAATTCCGTGTGATTTACAATATCCTCTTAATTCTTTAACCACTGGCTCAGAGATTCTTGATCCTAATAATATTTTTACCATATCTACCACCTTTGTTAAACGATGATAGCATATGTTATCATTTTTGTCAAAAAGTTCTTAATTTATGTCTGTGTCAACTCTTTGGGGGTAGTTTTCTTTGGTGAAAAAATTTCTTCTGGTTTTAGGTAGACCTACCCCTTGTTTTATTAAGGCTTATTGTTTTTACCAATAAGCATAATTATCCTTATGTTATTTAGGTTACAGTAATACATCTTAATCTTCTTTCTTATATTTTCTTTAATTGATTAATAATATCCTACTTCAGTAAGTTTACGCAAAACACCCACCCAGGGTTTGTCCTGATCTGGTCCGGAAAATGCAGGTATGGTTACCTCGATAAGAGGAGAAGATTCTGCCTCTTTTTTAAAGCAAGAAGCAGGTAAAGGTGGTTTATACTTACACACTTTAATATTTCGTTCTCTTTCGGTCTCCCACCACTTATCCCATTCTCCATTCAGAATAGTCTCTTTTATCTTTAAGAGAGCCAGGGCTCCCGGTTTACTCCAGCTCATCCCCCTTTTTTTAAAGCGGGAGGCTATCACCTTATTTATGTTTGATTCTATCGCTCCGGCCCTTTCTATTCCTTTATCTTTTAGTATAAACTGATTGCTAATCCCCTGGCGGTTACGGGATATGTAGGTATAAAGTTTTACTAGTTTATCTTTCTCTTTAAGGTCATAGGGATTTCTGATTAGCTGGTCTATTACCGACAAACCCTTATCTATCTGATCAGATAACAGCAGGTCTTTTATTACCTTCTGTTCCTCTTTCCTTCTACTTAAAGATTCTTTAAACCTTTTGTAAAGATGGTAGAGACAGAGAATATAGGTGGCAGAAGAAAAGTAATCTTTGATCCCGGAGGTGATCCAGGAATCTCCATCTCCTCCGAAGATGACCTTTTTTACTTTAGAGAGGGAGAGTCTTTCCTCTGCTAGGAGACTTAATTTTTCCATAAAGCCTTTCCCTGTACCGATAAAGGTGAATTTCTCCTTTAGTTTTTTGGATTTACCAGTAGAATAGCGGGCTTCTTTACCGGTATAGCCCACACCCAGTTTTACTTCCATATTTTCTTTTTTCTTCTTATCCTTATGCTGTAAACTAATATAGGTAGCATCTGCTTCCAGGTAGGCAGTATCGGGTGCCTCTTTATCCGGGTAATTTAAGTTCTCTATCTGTCTTAACTTTTTCTCCTGGTTTTCTATGATTAATTTGCCCTCTTTTAATACTGATTGTCTTATGGCCTCATGGCAGCGGGGACCACTGATTAGGAGTCTTATCCCCTCTACTACCTCCCGATAGGAAGAAAAACCGGAAAGAAAACATTCTATCCTGGCTCGAGATAGACTGATGCGTTGGTTTTTAACTATACTTAAGGCCTCATCTAAGAGGTAACAACTTTTACCAGTCTTCTTGTCTTTGTAACGGGTACGGGAATAGAGGATATCACCGAAACGGGTGAGAAAGTATTTTTCCCTTTTACCGGTGTTCTTTAGTTTTCCTCTTTCTCTCTTATTACGCAAGGTATCATCTATATCGGTAATGGCTTTTTCAAATACCTTGCGGGCAATATTTTGTAATATTTCAAAGAGCATATTCTCCAAGATATCAAAGGTTAGACCCTTAATGGGTATTATAACCTTGACCTTGGGGAAAGTTATTGTTATAGTATCCATGGGTGTAGCTTACCTCCTTTGTTAAAAAGGGTTTATTTTGTATAGGTAAGTCTACACCTTTTTATTATTTTTTTGCAATCCTTCTCTGGTTACTTGTCTTATTGCTAACAAAAGAAGGTATTAATAATATATAATATTTTTTCTTCTAACTACCCCACTAAAGTTTACACTAACTTAATTTATCAATAATAGCTAAATTTCCCTTTTGGCAATATAAAATTTTTTGAAGTAAGTAAACCGCAAAGGTATCATAAAAAAATATGAAATATATTCTAAACTCACGGGAATTTTTATTGAAAAAGGAGGGGGGGGTGTTGAAAATAAAATACGATTATTGCAAGATAGCTCCTGATAAAGATAAATATGTTGTAGATCATGGACACAACACTTACAAAGGATATACTTTATCTTCACCGATAAAGGTATCGGATAGAATTTTTCCACTGAAAAAAAAGCTGTCCGATTTGTCAAAAAAAACGTACCGCTTAAGTGTATAATGGAAGACAAAAAGTGAGGTAATTTTATCTAAAAACATTTCATTTGTCTATGTACTATCTCTTATACAAGAAACCAGTAAATCTTCAGATCTTTTTGTTTATATTAACAATCTAAAAATTTTAAATTCAAAACTCTATGCTATTTGATAATATTAGATAATTCTAAGCATAACTACTCATTGATAACAATTGAAACTATATTAATTCTATGCCGAGTTATTAAATTATCCCAAACCTCAAAATTATTATATAAAATACTTTCATCATATTGCATTTTGATATATCGCAAATTTTTGTAGATACATAATAAAGAGATACCCACATGAATACATATGGGTATCTCTTTTAATTACTATTTTTTAAAAATTATTGTTACGGATTACACGTTTCAAACTTAACTTTTACCTCCTTGGTTACACTCTCTACACAATCGTCAGTAGAGGTAGTATAGGTAAAGGTAATTTTATACTCAGTACCAACAACACCATCAGTTAGACATACTTTACCTGTAGCTGGATCAAATCTGATCTTATTATTAGAATCATAACTCCAACTTAAACCCGTATCACTATAAGAAGGTATTATTTCATCATTATTAGAACCGTCTTTGTATTTGATCGTAACCGAATTGATGTTAGCACAGCTATCCGAACAGGGCTCTTTAGTATCAATGTTTATTTCTATCTTGTCAAGTGTTGCTTCAAACTTAACTTTTACCTCCTTGGTTTTACTCTCTACACAAGCGTCAGTATAGGTAAAGGTAATTTTATACTCAGTACCAACAACACCATCAGTCCGACATACTTTACCTGTAGCTGGATCAAAGCTGATCTTAGTAGAATCATAACTCCAACTTAAACCCTTACCAATATAAGAAGGTGTTATTTCATCATTAGAACCGTCTTCGTATTTGATCGTAACCGAATTGATGGTAGCACAGGTACCCAAAAAGGGCTTGTCAGTATCAATGTTTATTTTATCTATCTTGTCAAGTGGTTTGCAAACCAAGTTAGCAGTAACATTCACATTTTGAGCCGACATGGTGAAGGTGGTAACCGCTGTACTTGCATCGCCAAAGGTGACTGCAGGTGCTGCTGTCCAACCATCAAATTCGTAGCCTCCGTTTGCTACCGCACTTATATTAACTACTGTGCCTGCTGCATATGGACCGGCAGCAGGCACATCAGTTGCCGTGCCGCCTGCGACAGGATCAGCTACTATGGTGAGAGTGTAATAGGTGAGGACTAAGGTTGTAATGGCTGTTCCGGTACTTGCTGCTGATTCTTTATGGGTTGCAGTTTCTATTGCTTTTGCTTTAAAGGTGTATTCTGTGCCAGGATTTAATTCTTCGAATAGATTGCTGTCTTGCCAAGTAACACCATCATCTTTGCTGAATTGATGCAGGACATTTGCAGTTAAGGTAATGCTGGTGGCTGTTTTAGTACCTTCTAATTCTAATGGTGCAGCCGGTACTACTCCATCTGCTTTTTCCACTGCCGCTGTTTCGGCACTGGTTACGTTTCCTGTTGCGTGTATGCCATCTGCTGTTACGATTACTGTGATTTTCTTTCCAATATCAGCTTCTACTAAAGTATAGGTATTACTTGTTGCTCCGCTTATAGCTCCTCCGCCACGTTTCCACTGGTAGGTGGGTTCATCGTCTTCTGTGGAAGGAGTATAGATGATTCCTGATATTTCTAATGTTACACCATTTTTTGCATCGCCAGTAATGATTACTGTTCCGCCTATTACTGGTAATACTTCAGCTACCGTTAAGGTGGCAGTATCCTTTATCTTTTTACTATACTCTCCAGTTACCTCCCAGGTTCCAGCTTTCTCTGAGGTGTAGACATTTTTATTTTTTTTATCCCATTTTCCCTTTGCATCTTTTTCTATTTTGAATTCGGTATCAGAGGTGACATCTCCCAGGCTGATGTTATCTGCATCAAAGGCTTCTGCGGTATAGGTCTGAGTTTCACCTGTTTTGATAGCGGCAGGATCCGCCGGTGAGATTACTATATGGTGCAGTTTACCGGCGGTTACCATTAAGGTAAAGATTGCGGTAACTGTTTGGTCATCATTCATAGTCACCCTGGTATTAGCCTTGGCAGTGTCATCTATATTTTCATTTGTGAGCCAGTTGGTAAAGACAGAATCTGCACTTGCTTTTGCCTTTATATTAACTTTATCTCCATGATTATAGGTTGCCTTATCAGGGTTGGTAGTGACAGTGCCTGTACCAGTACCATCTGTTGCCATAATAAGAGTATGGGTAGTTGAAGTGAAAGTACCTGTACCAGTACCACCTGTCTCCATCGTAGGAGTATGAGTATCTGAAGTTAAGTTAAAGATTGCGGTAACTGTCTGGTCACCGTTCATAGTCACCCTGGTATTAGCCTTGGCAGTGTCATCTATATTTTCATTTGTGAGCCAGTTGGTAAAGACAGAATCTGCACTTGCTTTTGCCTTTATATTAACTTTATCTCCATAATTATAGGTGTGCTTGCCTGCAGCTGGTCTAACCGTACCTGAACCAGATCCATCGACAGCCACGGTAAGGGTGGGGGTAGTTAGGCGATTAACGTTAACCATATAGGTTTTAGTGGAAACACCGTCCTCTGCAGTTACCACGGTAGGTATAATATTATCTCCAATATCTAAACTAACCGGAGCAGGTAGTTCTCCATTTTCCACCGTTGTCCCGTCGACCTTAACAGATGCTGCAGCATCAATTGTTACAGGAGTAAAAGTAATACTTTCCACAGAATGGCCAACTGCTACCTTATAGCTGATAGTATTAGAATCAAATATAGGATCCAGGGTGCCAACACTTAATGTAAGATCACACAGGTCAGCAATATCTTTGAGGATATTGCGGTTAACAGTAATCGTATAGGTATTAGTAGTCTTGTCCTCAGCGGTTACCTCGATAAATATAGAATTATCTCTAATATCTAAGTTAACCGGAACAGATGGTACTCCACTTGGCACCGGTGTCCCATCGACATTAATAATTGTTGTTTCAGGCTCTACGGCTGTAGGAGTAAAGGTAATACTTTCCACGGAATTGGCCACTGCTACTTCATAGGTGGTTGTATTAGAAGAAAAATCAGGATCCAGGGTGCCTTCACTTACAGAAAGACTACTTAAATCAGCATTACTACTTGGTGCGCGAGTAACAGTAACATTGTAGGCTGTGCCTCCATCATTACTACTCACTCCCTCTCCAGTTACGATAATTTCATCCATTACATTACTATTATCTTCTAATATATCAAGGACTTGTTCTTCAACGATTACGAAATTTTCACTGCCTTGGATTATTTCCAGTTTAATATCTTTAGGAGCCAGCCCTTGTTCTATTAGCTCTTCTACAATTAGGGCAAGGGCAGTAGATGCGGCATCAGCTGTTCCGGCATCATAAGTTTTAGGTGCTGCTACTGCCTCAGGGATTACATCTTTAAAGACCATGGTTTTACCGTTTACGATAGCAATAGCAGTGATAACAGAATTAGCATCAACAGCTATATTTTTAAAGAAATAGTAACCATCTTCACCGGAAGTAACTATATGAATTTCCCCTTTGATGATGTCAGTAAGGGTTAAGATAGCATCAGTTACAGGAATATCCTCAGTAGTCTCAGGACTGGGGGCCATTATCCTTCCGGTAATAACCCAATTGGGAGGAGCTTGAGAAAAAACCGGCAGAAAACCAGCCAGATAGATTAATATTGACAAGGTCACTATAATGGTCAAGACAATTTTAATATGCAATTTCATTTTAATTACCTCTTTTCAATTATCGGTAGCCTGGCTGCCTTAGACCCATTGCTTTGCGTCCTATCCTTTTGGATAGTTTGCCTTTTTCGATTTTTTAGTAGAAGTTTTTATTTTCTTTTCAAATTTTTTTTCTTTACCTATTATATTCCCCAAAATAGGCATTTTTAGATATTAATTTGATAATTTTTTTTAGTTTGTTTATTATAAACAATCAAATAAATATTATCGTGTAGATATTATTATAAATTATACATTACTTAATAATAGATAGTCAAATTAAGGCTATCAATAATAGCTAAATTTTTCTTTTGACAATATAAAACTTCTTAGAGTAAGTAAACCGCAAAAGTATTATAAAAAAATAAATATATTCTAAACTCACGGTAATTTTTATTGAAAAGGAGAGATTCTGAAAATAAAAAACACCAGTCCTATCTCAGAAGTTATTCTTTGTTTACTGTGGGTTCCAAAAAACAACAACCTTCCAACGGTTTCGTTGGAAGGTTGTTGTTTTTTTTCATTGATTACGATCAGAAAAGATATTTCATATATATTTGGATTTGTTGGTTTGTATACAGGAAAATCAAAGTCATTACCTTTTCCGTGAGCTTTGATATTCAGTGTTCCCTCCCCTGCTTCCACACATCCATCAAAAGTAATTGTAGTGGTTCCTTTTTTAAAACCATCGTCCAGATCGTCCATTTGAATCTTATTTTTCTTGACTTCTTTTATATATGAATCTATACCTTCATCAACGTTCATAGATACATTCCATGATATATCTCCGAAATTCAATTTAAAATGGCTTATATCTTTACAAGTTGGTCCTTAATCATCGTCATCATCGTCATCATCATCGTCGTCATCATCACTTACGGGCACACTAAAGATCACCGTATAGGTCAATTGGGTACCGTCCTCAGCGGTGACCACCACAGTAGCTGTTCTATATTTTTCTTTCCCGGTGAGCTTTTTGGCCTGGGTAATTTTTACAGAAGCATTAAGCTCATTAGGGATAGCTCCTACCACAGGGGAAGTACCCCCAGGATCTACATTATCATATTCAAAAACAGCGGGATCAAAACCAGCTATGGTGGTTCCATCTACGGTTAGATTACTTAAGGTGGCATCATTATTTATGGCCACACTAAAGATCACCGTATAGGTCAATTTGGTACCATCCTCAGCGGTGACCACCACCTTAGCTGTTCTATCTTTTTCGCTCCCGGTAAGCTTTTTGGCCTGGGTAATATCTGCAGAAGCATTAATATCTGCAGGAGTAGCTCCTACTGTGGGGACATCAGTAGTCCCGGAAGGTTGTTCTACATTATAGGTATAAGTAGAGGGACTAAAACCAGCTATGGCGTTTCCATTTACGGTTAGATTACTTAAGGTGGCATCATTATTTATGGCCACACTAAAGATCACCGAATAGGTCAATTTGGTACCATCCTCAGCGGTGACCTCCACCTTAGCTGTTCTATAATTTTCGCTTCCGGTAAGCTTTTTGGCCTGGGTAATATCTGCAGAAGCATTAATATCTGCAGGAGTAGCTCCTACTGTGGGGACATCAGTAGTCCCGGAAGGTAGTTCTACATTATAGGTATAAGTAGAGGGACTAAAACCAGCTATGGCGTTTCCATTTACGGTTAGATTACTTAAGGTGGCATTATTATTTGGATTTGGTCTATCTACATGTACTTTGTAGATTTTAGAATTTTCTGCATTGGTAACTTTAATGAATAATACGTTACCTCCCTTGTTACATACTGGTTGATCGTCGGTGCGAGTAGGATATGTTTCACCTCTAATTATTGGTATCCAATCTGGTGGTGAATCTGAGTATCCACCCCCTCCTTTTAGCCATCCATCACCACATTGTGTACCGCGATACCAGTTGTAATACAGAGAGGCGTCTCCTTCACATTCTGCATCAACAGTAAATCTGAAATGCGAAGCATTTTTTTTCGCCATTACATCATAAATGTAAACATTAGATGAAAAACCTCCAAGATATTCATTCCAGCTACTTCCTTCTTTAATTTCTAAAGAGAAACTAGAGAGGCTTGTACTACTACATGTTGCAACGAAGGTAGCCGTAACACTCTTATTACTATTCATGGTTATATCGTCCGGATTAGTATCTCCTGATAGAGCTCCACTCCAGCCGGTAAATTCCCAACCTGAAGTTGGAGTAGCTTTAACAGTGGCAGCTACTCCTGAATTATAAGTTCCTGCTCCGGTGACTGAACCACTACCTGTCGGGTCAACTGCTGTGGTCAAGGTGTAGGTAATCCTTGCAAAGGTAGCCGTAACACTCTTATTACTATTCATGGTTATATCGTCCGGATTAGTATCTCCTGATAGAGCTCCACTCCAGCCGGTGAATTCCCAACCATTATCGGCACTTGCAGTAAGCTCGACATCTGTACCATAGGTATAGGTAGCTTGGCTCGGATCCTTGGTCACAGTTCCGCTGCCATTGATAGTAATAGTCAGGGTGTAGGAAATGATAGTCCATTTGGCATATAAGGTTACATCTGCAGTACCCATGGTATAGCTTGCCTTATCGTCATAGACAACAGCTCCGCCTGATGAAGTAGCCCAGCCGTTAAAGGTCCAGCCGGTTTTAGTAAATCCACAAGCGGTTAAGGCTGTACTCGAACCGCTGGCAATGGTTTGAGTTGACATCGTTCCTGTTGCAGCGGTATCATTTTTGTTAAAGGTGATTGTGTAGTTATTTGCAGTCCACTTGGCATACAAAGCCACATTTGCTGTGCCCATGAGATAGCTTTCCTCATCGTCATAGACAACAGCTCCGCCTGATGAAGTAGCCCAGCCGTTAAAGGTCCAGCCGGTTTTGCTAAATCCACAAGCGGTTAAGGCTGTACTCGAACCGCTGGCAATGGTTTGAGCTGACATCGTTCCTGTTGCACCGGTATCATTTTTGTTAAAGGTGATCGTGTAGTTATTTGCAGTCCACTTGGCATACAAAGCCACATTTGCTGTGCCCATGAGATAGCTTGCCTGATTAGCATAGACAACAGCTCCGCCTGATGAAGTAGCCCAGCCGTTAAAGGTCCAGCCGGTTTTAGTAAATCCACAAGCGGTTAAGGCTGTACTCGAACCGCTGGCAATGGTTTGAGCTGTCATCGTTCCTGTTGCACCGGCATCGTTTTTGTTAAAGGTGATTGTGTAGTTATTTGCCGTCCACTTCGCATACAAGATTACATTTGCTGTGCCCATGATATAGCTTGCCTTATCGGTATAGGCAACAGCTCCACCAGATGAAGTAGCCCAGCCGTTAAAGGTCCAGCCGGTTTTAGTAAATCCACAAGCGGTTAAGGCTGTACTCGAACCGCTGGCAATGGTTTGAGCTGACATGGATCCCGTTGCACCGGCATCATTTTTGTTAAAGGTGATTGTGTAGTTATTTGCCGTCCACTTCGCATACAAGATTACATTTGCTGTGCCCATGATATAGCTTGCCTTATCGGTATAGGCAACAGCTCCACCAGATGTCGTTGCCCAGCCGTTAAAGGTCCAGCCGGTTTTAGTAAATCCACAAGCGGTTAAGGCTGTACTCGAACCGCTGGCAATGGTTTGAGTTGACATGGATCCCGTTGCACCGGCATCATTTTTGTTAAAGGTGATTGTGTAGTTATTTGCAGTCCACTTCGCATACAAGATTACATTTGCTGTGCCCATGGTATAGCTTGCCTTATCGGCATAGGCAACAGTTCCGGTTGATGAAGTAGCCCAGCCGGTAAATTTCCAGCCTGTCTTGCTAAATGCATTCGCAGTTAAGTTCGCACTCGAACCGCTGGCGATGGTTTGAGTTGACATGGATCCCGTTGCACCGGCATCATTTTTGTTAAAGGTTACGAACACATCTGCTGCAAAATTAGCCGCGACCGTTTTGACACTATTCATGGTTATACTGGTAGGATTAGTACTACCTGATAAAGCTCCACTCCAGCCGGTGAAGGTGGAACTTGCATTTGCTGTAGCGCTTATAGTAACTGTCTCTCCGTATTTATAGGGGTAAACGCCTACAGCAGGTACAACCTTACCTGAACCTGTACCAGAGACCGCCATGGTGAGTTTAACCGATTTACGTGTAAAGTTTGAAGTAACTGATTTATTAGCATCCATAACTACCTTCACATCATCAGTTCCTGATGCATCTCCGCTCCGGCCATCAAAGACAGAATCTGTATTCGCTGTGGCTTTTTTAATGATAACTATTTCTCCATAATCATAGGTGTGAACACCTACAGCCGGTACAACCGTACCTGAACCTGTTCCAGCAACCGCCATGGTGAGTTTAACTTTTTTAAGGTTAAAGGTTGCGGTAACTGATTTATTAGAATTCATGGTAATACTATAGTTACCATTTTTATTATCTATTAGGTCATTTGAATTATCACCAGCCCAGCCGGTAAAGGTGGAGCTCGGTTGATTTGCTGTGGTAGTAATGGTAACTACATCTCCATGGATATAGTTTTCCTGAACAGGAGCGATAGAGACAGTGCCTGTACCAGAACCAGCTTTATTTACGCCGAGAGTATAAGTATTTAAGGCAAAGGAAGCGGTAAAATCTTTATTTTCCGTCATCGTCAAAGTCACATTAGAGTTCTCGGAATAGGAATCACCGCCCCAACTGGTAAAGGTGCAACCTGTATCTGCTGTAGCACTTATGGTAACTTTATCTCCGTAATTATAGGTGTGAACACCTGCAGTTGGGCTAACCGTACCTGAACCTGTTCCATCTGCATCTATATCCATGGTAAGAGTATAAGTATCTATGGCAAAGGTTGCGGAGATAGTATGATCTTCTTCGGTCACATTTTCAAAGGTATAAGAGTTTACCTCTCCTACTAAAGAACCATCTACCAAGACATCATCTATATGATAATTGTCATCCGGAATAATGGTAAAGGTTTGATCTGAACCATGATTTACGCTTACAGCCCCTGATGGTTCGATAGTACCATTGTTGCCGACGATGACAGCAATGTTATAAGTATCTATGGCAAAGTAAGCCTCGATGGTATGACCGGCGGTTACATTGGTAAAGGTGTAGGTATAAGGACTAACGAAGGGTCCTACCTCAAGATTACCATCAACTGTGATACCTAAAATATGATAATTGAGAGCCGGGGTAATTTTAAAGGATTGTTCTGAATTATGGTTTACGGTTTGATCCCCTGATGGTTCGATAGTACCGCTGCCGATAATAGAGGGATTGATGGTGTAAGTGTCACTGGTTGCACCACTGATTTTTTCGCGGAGAGTAACAGTAACATCGTAGGCTGTGCCTCCATCATCACTTGTCACTTCCTCTCCAGCTACGACAATTTCTTCTATTACATTACCGTTATCTTCTAATACAGAAAGGACTTGTTCTTCAACTGTTAAAAAGTTTTCACTGTCTTCGATTTCTCCCAGGTCAATATCACTATAAGTCAACCCTTGGTCCGTTAGCCCTTCTACTAGCCCTTCTACAATTAGGGCAAGAGCAGTAGATTTGGCATCAGCTGTTCCGGCATTATAAGTTGCATTTGCTGCTACCGGCCATGGGATTACATCTTTAAAGATCATGGTTCTACTGTTTACGACAGCAATAGCAGTGATAACACAATTAGCACCAACAGCTAAATTTTTAAAGAAATAGTAACCATCTTCACCAGTGGAAACTATATGAATGTCCCCTTCGATATCAGTAAGGGTTACGATAGCTTTAGCTACAGGAATCGAGTTCTTGATATCCTCTATCCTTCCGGTAATAACCCAGTTGAGAGGAGCTTGAGAAAAAACCGGCATAAGACCAGCAAGATAGATTAATATTGACAAGGTCACTATAATGATCAAGACAATTTTAATATGCAATTTCATTTTAACTTCCTCTTTTCAATTATCGGTAGCCTGGCTGCCTTAGCCCATTTAGTGCCTTAGACCCATTGCTTTGCGTCCTATCCTTTCGGATAGTTTGCCTTTTTCGATTTTTTATGTGAAATTTTAATCCTCATTTCAAATATTTTTTTCTTTACCTATTATATTCCCCAAAATAGGCAATTTTAGATATTAATTTTTTAATTTTTTTTAGTTTGTTCATTATGAAAAATAAAATGAATATTATCGTGTAGATGTAAATATTTTTATTTATTATACATTACTTAATAATAAATAGTCAAATTTACTTTATCTATTGTAAAAAATAAAAAAAGCCCTCTTTGAAGGGCTTTTTTTATTTTAGTTAATTATTAAGGGCGTGCAGTTAAAGTTATTACTACAGGGGGAATGGTTCCGCCTCCTAATCCAGTAATTGTAAAGACAGAACTGGCTAGAGCTACTTCAACTACTCCCTCAGCATCCTCATCACCTGCAGCTTGTACTGTTGTACCTGTATATGGATTTTGTAATCCGGCAGTACCCCCTAAAGTAACTGCAGCAGCTTCAGTTAGAGTCGGGTCATCTGCTAGTTCAGCCTGGATTAGAGTTTGCACAGTACCGGCATTCGCTTTTACTACAGCATTTTTTGCTTTTTGCTGCTGACCTGTGTAGAGTCTTAATCCTAACAAAGATAAGACACCGATGATAGCTACGACGACCATCAATTCAATCAAGGTAAAACCTTTCTTACTTTTTCTAAAACTATACATTTTAAATTTCCTCCTATTAATTAATTAGTCGGCCGGTCTTCCGGTCAAATTAGTCGTTAGTGAATAGTCGTTAGTCGTTAGTTTTTAAATGCAAATTACAAGATTAGAGACCAAGATTATTCAATTGACTAATTTGCCGATTGACCAGCGTGCCAGTCCTTCAGTTCACATTTAAAAATACATTTAAAAAATCGGTAGTTTAACGGTCGTGACATTGTGCGAGGTAATTCGAGATTGCCGCGTCGCTACGTTCCGCAAAGACAAAGAAGATGGATTCCCGCTTTCGCGGGAATGACATGAGAAAACCGCGGGAATGACAAAAAGAAAACAATTTTCGCAATGACCATGTTTTAGACCTAAACTTTGCGCCCTACCCTTTCGGGTAGTTTACCTTTATCAATTTTTTTTATTATTTTGGAATTAACCACCTCCTGGTTTTTATTTTATATTTTCCTTCATAAATTCTGCATCTATTTTCTTGCAGGGGTCAGATTTATCTGACCCGTCTTGTGGGTACGATGCATCGTGCCCCTACATTTGCCCAAGCTATTCCCTCTCCTCAGGAAAGAGATTTAAGAAATTATATTTAAATTCTGCAACAAAAATAAAAGTTGGTAGTTTGGCGGTCATAGCATTGTTTAAGGTAGCATGAGATTGCTTTGTCGCTTCGCTCCTCGCAATGACAGAGGAAGACGCTGGCAATGACAATGTTTTAGACCCATAACTTTGCGCCCTACCCTTTCGGATAGTTTGCCTTTTTCAACTTTTTCAAAAGTTACTTATTCACTTCTATTTATATTATTCCCAAATTTGAAAGGTTTTAGACAAGAACTGAAAAAATTTATTAAAATTTTTTCAGTTAACCAGTCTTCCAGTCTACCGGTCTGCCAGTCAAAATAGTCATCAGTCGTTAGTATTTAGTATTTAGTAAAGAAAAATAATTCACCGATTTACCAATTATAGGGAGAGAAAAAAATAAGGATAGATTCCCGTTTCCACGGGAATGACATAAGAAGGAGTGGGAATGACATATTGGGAGGCGGGAATGACATGAGGGATGACTCAAACCCTTATAAAATAAGGCTTTCCGCCCACATCCAAAATAATCCATTTTAAGCCCTTTTAAGAGCCTATTTTCTAAAATATGAACAATCACCTTAGGCAACCTCAAGAAACGCAGCTACGGCAATATTCGTTGAAAGCCTTATATTGCAAGGGTTTCAGACTGCTAAAAATGGGTTTTTAGCCTTATTTTCTTCGTATTTTAGAAATGCGCCAATATTCCATATAACAAAAAAACGCGGAAACCCTTACGTCTTATACGTTTTAAGGACTTCCTATTTTTACTTATAAAAACTGATAATCCTCTAACTCTATCTATATTGATTTCTCTTGTTTATGCCTTATTTTTCGTAATGGCAGAGGAGGTAAAACTAACAGTATTTTACTTATAAATGGGGAAAATGTGGAAAACCTGTGGAAAAATAGCTCCTTGTAAGCCTTATATAATAAGGGTTTTAGCGAATAATCACGCTAAGTACCTTTAAATGCATAATTTTTAAAAATAGGTACTTTTACCCCTCAAAAATGGCGTTTTTTTGACTAAAATTTCACTCTTTTAAAAACTGAAAGTGGCTATTTATAAGGGTTTCGTGATTTTAAGAAGGTAAAAATAGGCCAAAAATGGGGGTCGAATTTGCTGTTTTTTCGAAAATTGAAGCGCGTTTAAAGGCACTCTACGTGCGTAAAAAGGGCACTCCTGAAGGGGGTCTGAAAGGCCTTACAAACAAAGGGTTTTGAGGGGGAGGAAGTGTAGGATGGGATGGATTCCCGTTTTCACGGGAATGACATATTGGGAGACGGGAATGACATATTGGGAGGCGGGAATGACCACAGCGAAGCAAGGCTTCACGAAGTAAGCATAAAAGAAATCAATAATAATCACAGAAAAAATAAATTATGCATACATAAGTTTTCCTTTAGGTTCAGGAATTTCTCTCCCTAATTCTTTGGCGGTCTTTACCCATTCAGAAATAATTAGTTGAATATTTTTTAAAGCCTCTTCATAAGTTCCACCATCACTCATACATCCTGGTAGTTCAGGAACTTCGGCCATATAAGATTGGTCTTTTTCGCTCCACCATACAATCACTTCGTATTTATACATTTTTATCCTCCGCGGGAATGACATAATGAATCCTATAATGAAATAAAAAATATACGGGTTCGATGAATCGAACCCCTACGTTTTAGTAGACAAACAAGAATTTTCGTGAAAACGGAATGACACTGTCCTTTAGTTTTTTTGATATATTTTTCTTATTCTAATTCCCACCTCATTAACTACTATAAAATTCCCTTCTAACTTGTTCTTTGCTTTTTCTAATACTTCTTTTACTAATCTAAGTTTATTCGAAGATTCTTCATTTGAAGCACGTATAAGTAATATCCCCTGTGCTATTTTACCTTGACGAAAAATTATTTCACCGAAATCTTTATCGTTGGTTACAAGAATTCTACTTTCACAATTAGCAAGCCTGATAACTTCTTCATCGGTTATCCCTGAAGAGCTTTCTGCAACATAGATTACATCATATTTTTGATCTCTTAACCAGTCTACAATCGGTTTTTCTACACTTTCATCAATAAGAAATTTCATAATTTACTTTACCGCTCTTAATAAATGAACTTCTTCTCCATGAACTGATTCTGCAGCATATTCTAAAGCAGCTTGAATATCTTTTGATGTAAGGTGTGGATAATCCTGGAGAATTTTATCAATAGAAATATTTTTGGAAAGTTTCCGTAATATTATTTCTACCGGAATCCTCGTTCCTTTAATAACCGGTTTACCCAACATTATCTTGGGGTTTATTTCTATTCTTTCTGATAAATTATCTTGAAACATAATCTTTACCTCCCATTGCTTTGCGGTGTGAAAATAGATATATTATTTATTTATTATTATTTTATCAGTTCTTTAGATAATTTGCCAATTTATGTTAAGGTTTACCTATTTAAAAGTCAATTTATTAAAAAAGTTTATCTGTTAGTGATAGTTGAAATTGTTTCGATTGTTTCACCCCCACCTTAATCCTCCCCCCTCAATTAGGGGGAGGAAAGCAGTAATAAATTTTCGATATAGTTTAAACAAAAAAACACGGTATCGCCGTGCTTCTGCATTAGGAGGGCGTATGCAATACACCCCTACATTAAAAAAATAGACAGGCGGGACGCCTGTCCTACAGTTTAATTTGTATTATGAGATTGCTTCGTCACTTAGTTTCTCGCAATGACGGAAAGGTTATGCGTTTTCGTATACGTTTATTTGGAAGTCCTCGCTGTTGAATTTTTGCAGCTTAACACTGTTTACCGCAGGATTAATTACAAAAACTCTATCATTATTGTCTTGGGGATCTATGGGATAGACAAAGAATCCTTTTCGTTCCAGGCCGTAGCTATGAGTGGTGCCATAGAAATTTTCGCCGTCTTTAAAAATAATTACTATTTTTCGCTGGCTGGGGACTCCTTGAGATTTACCCTCAAAAGTCCTTACTTTCTTATAATTTTTATCCCCTTTATAATCTTTTACAAAAAAGACTGCTTTGAGGGAAGCTACTTCTATTTCTAATATGTCTTTACCGTATTCTTCGAGAGGATGCAGATGAAAGATTTCTTTGTTGGGTCCGAAATCAGTTGACCAGCCTTTTACGAGACTTCCATCTTTAAATTTTACTGCAATTTTGTTTGCAATCATTTGTATGTTCCTTTTTTTTGTATATTTAGTCGACCAGTCCATCAGTCTTCCGGCCTACCAGTCTTGCTCAAGGGAAAAAAGATATTGACAGGCGAGACGCCTGTCCTACGGTTTTATAATTTACGAGATTGCCGCGTCGCTTCGCTCCTCGCAATGACAGAAAAGAAAAAGGTCGCAATGACATTTAAGATTAATTATTTTCTAATTCTTCTTTTAATATTTTCAAAGCTTCGTTTTTTATCCGGGATACCTGCCTTTGAGAAATGTCTAATTTTCTAGCTGTTTTAGTTTGATTTAAATCTTTAAAAAAAATATAACTAACAACTTTACGCTGTAAATCTTGTAGTTTGTTTAAGGCAAGTTCCAAGGCAATTAAATCTTCTATAGGTAATCTAAAGCTTTTATAGTGGTCATTTTTTATTTTTGATAATATAGGATATTCGTTGCAATCATAACCGCGATTTTCCTGGTCGATAGAAACTATGTGAACTACATCTCTTGCCTTTAACACCTCTTTAACCCCTTCTTCGGTAAGGTTAAACTCTTGTGCAATTGTTTTCAGAGAAGGAGTCCGCTTGGTTTCTGCTCTGTATTGTATTGTAAAGACATCTACTTTTTTATTGAGTTCGGTTATCCAATGAGGGATTCTGATAGCCTGATGCTTATCTCTAATGTAATGCCTGATTTCACCAGAGATAAACCAGGAGGCATAGGTTTCAAATTTCACTTCTCTCTGTTGATTGTAAAGATTTATAGCATTAATAAGGCCAATATATCCCAGCTGTTCCAAATCCTCTAATGGCTCGCCGGAATTTTTAAACTTGTTAGCAATAACTTCTACTAAAGGTTTATATTTTAAAATTTCATTATCAGTGATTTCTCTATTTGGATTTAATACCATAATATTTATCCCTTTTAAAGTTAATTATTTAGACTCTAAGTTTCTTCTATGTCTTCCCTTAATTCTTTAAGAGCAGACTCTTTAATTCGGGAAACTTTCCTTTGAGATATACCCAATTTACGAGCCGTTTTGGTTTGAGTTAAATCTTTTTCAAAAATATAATATATCACTTTCCGTTGTAATTTTTTTAATTTGCTAAAAGCAGTTTTTAAAACAATAATATCTTCCATTGGTAGTTTAAATGTTTCATAATTTTTACTCTTTATTTTTTCTATTTTAGGATAGGTATCAGAATTATAATTTCTTTGTTCCTGGTCAAGGGAAACTATTTGAACTGCATGCCGAGCTTTTAGGACTTCTTTCATCCCTTCTTCGGCCAGGTTAAATTTTTCAGATATTTCATAAAGTGAAGGAAATTTATTATTTACTTTTTTGTAGGAAATTATAAATTCGTCTATTTTTTTATTTAATTCCCGACTTTGACACTTAATCTTCCAAAAACCCTTATTTATCAACAAATAAAAAAATGAAAATGCGCATTCTTAGACTACATTTTTTAATTCTACAAAAAAAGTTCACTAGTTGGGGTAAGATTTTTAGGTGATTTTATATGTAATAACCTTAATATCTTATTACCCAAACTATCAAATTTGGTTTTGATAAGAAACTTACTTTTTTCTATCTTAACTTGGGCAAAATTCATAGAATTCAAGACTTCTTGAATCTTTTGCGGTGATGCTTCAAGGTTAGCCTTTTTGAGCTTAAATTCCAGGGTCCTCTCTAAGAGAAAGGCCAGAAAGCAGATCACAAAATGACCTTTTATCCGGGATTCGGTCCAGTGAAATACCGGTC
>Ga0265594_1001055_pt1 | contig 21913 bp, 25 predicted proteins | sample saktaG_11_FD_190147 | JGI IMG/M metagenome (GOLD analysis project Ga0265594, IMG submission 190147) | Saline water microbial communities from Sakinaw Lake, British Columbia, Canada - sak_2011_5_24_80m | ecosystem: Environmental > Aquatic > Non-marine Saline and Alkaline > Saline ... | reverse complement strand
AAAAAGTTTTTTAAATTCTAAACAAAGAGAATCTATAAAAATCAAAAAACAACTATCTATACAATGTATTTCTTTAGCTTCTTTTATTATTTTATAATAATCAATAATATTATCAGTTACTCCTAAAATAGGCTCTATTATTCTATCGTTAATATATTCCTTTCTATTTATTATATATCCTCTTTTTTTATCTTCATGTAAAAAAACATATTCTTTATCACAAACATTTTTTTCAAAAACTTCTTTTTCTTTTTTTAAATCTCTGTATAAAGCGAAACTAGACCATCTTTTTTTAAAATCTATATTTGCTTGATCATAAAAAGATTGATCCCAAGTTTTATTATTGTCCATCCAACCTGGTCTCATATAACCGAAACATTCTACTTTTTCTCCTTTTCTTTTAAATGATTCAACAACTGCTTGAGCTTCCGCATCGTCCGAAATAATATATGCTTCAATTTTTTGGTTATCATAATACATCGCATTTACAGATTGAAAATTATGCTTTTTGCAAAGAACAAAAACTTTATTATATTTTTTTGCAATTTCTCTAACTAATCCATTACAAATAAAATGATCACCTAAACCTAAGTGATGATAAATGCAACAATTCGACATAATCTCTATCCTTCTTTAATGTATTTATCTATTTTTTCAAAATATATATTATCTTCCCAAGGAAAATCTCCATATCTATGATCGCCGTTCATAGAGTTAACAGTGCCTAAGTTATGAACATGATATGTCTTAATACTATAACATGGATTTATTACTTTATATCCTACTTGTTTTGCTTCATAAGCAATTCTTCCGTCGCAAAAATGAGCTCCAAGAAGAATATTTGATTCCATATCTTTAATTGGATTTTTAAAAATCCAAGTATCAGCAGTTCCACTATGATCACAATCTACAGGCCAAAATTTAATTGTTCCATTTCTAATATCGTTCCATCTACTTAAAACAATAAATTTATTATTCATATTTAATTTTTTTACTAAATATATAGTTTCATCAAAATAAATATCAGAATTTGCTATTACTATTATTTCATCATCAACAGTTTTAGAATGCTCAAAAAAATCAAAATATTTATGTCTTTCGTTTATAAACTTTACATAAATATTATTTTCTTTTATAAATTCTAAAACTTTTCCACACTTCCCTTTAGAAACATCAAATAATACATGTATATTATCAAAAATCTCAGATTTAAAATTTTTTTTTAAACAAAATAAAAATTCTTCTTCTCTATCTTTGTCAGATTCATAATAAGAACCAACTAACAAAATCATAAAGCATAAGCCTCCATCATTTGTTTAAAAATTTCCTCTTTATTAAATCTTCTTTTTATTGAATCAATAGCATTTCTTTTTATTTCTTCTTTATATAAACAATCTCTTGCTCTGATTAGTTCTTTCATCAACATGTCTTCTGTGTTTTTATTAGTTACAAAACTATTTATTTTATCACTCATATATTCTACACATCCTCCATTATGATACGATATCGTCAAACATCCACAAGCCATTGCTTCAGCAGAAGGAAGAGGAAATCCCTCTGTTTCTCTCCACCCATTATGAATCCCCATTGAACAACTCACAAAATATTCACAAGTTTGCATATCTTTTGCAATATCGTTTTCAGTTCCATGCATCATAATAAAATTAAAACCACTATTCTTTATTTTTTCAACAAGACTATTCGCTGCATAAGCTCTATGTGCTATCATTCCTACTCTGTTTTTTACCCTTCTGCTTTCTTCTGGTTTAAAAATATCAGTATTTATCCAATTATTAATTTTTTTTGTATTCTTTTTAAATCCATATAAAAAATATCTTTGCACTTCGTCACTTATAGAAACAATTTGAATATCATCTTTTAATACTTCTGGTTGTCCATACAAATCTAAATTATTTAAATTTTCTTCTGGAGTAAAAAAACAAGCTTGTGCAAAATAAAACTTTTTATTATTTTTATCCCTTGCAAATTCCTTTATATTTTCTCCCCAATTATGTATAATAATATCTTCTGGTTCTATTAAATTTTCCGCTTCTTCCCAAGATACAATTTTACATTTATTATAATTAATGAAAGGAAGTTCTCCATAATTAACTTGTGTAGCTTTTATTTCTCCAGCAGGAGTTGTTAAAAATGCTTCCTTCCCATTTTCGTTTAATAAATGAGTCTGTTGCATTGCTACTTTTATACCACCATTTCTATGCAAATGTGGAACTACAACAATGTATTTCATAAAAACTCCTTATATGTTTTTTAAAACAAAAACTGGGTGATATGTATTACCATCTAAATCATAATGTTTTTCTTCAAATCCACAACTATCTATTATTTCCCAACCATCTGTCAACATAGGAAATCTTATTCTTCCATATACTCTATGAAGATTCCATAAAAGTTGATCCTTTCCAAAAGGAACGGCTAAAAACAAAAATCCGTCTTTTTTAATAGTTTTTTTCATTTTTTTCATAGCTTTAATATCACCATATGGATCTATCGGATCCCCATACCTACCTAATCCATCGTGTTCAAAAGAAGAAATAGAAATAGCACAATCAAAACAAATTGGATTTTTATCATACTCTTTCACGGTAATTGTTTTTAATCTATTATCTTTACTTATTATTTTATTATATTCTATAGTTGTAGGACTTCCTCCAAATTCTAAACAAATAGATTCATACCAAGGAGAAACAGAACCCATAATTGCAACTGTTTTTTTATCAATAGAATACTTTTCTAATAAATTATATAAAAAAGTATCAGTATCTCCATATCCGCCAGTTTCTTTGTTTTTTGCTTTTATCATCAATAAGTTTATTTGTTCTCTATTGTATTCTAAATAAACTTCAGAATCTTGCGTGTCATCTCTATAATAATTCCACACTCCTATTTTACCATCTAAAGTGAAATCTTTTAACAAATTATTTGGAATGTTCATAAGTGGTTTATTCATAAAAAATACCTTCTCTTATATTTTAATCCATTCTTCTGGCAATACATCTTTAGTATCTAAAGTTAAGTTTGGTCCAAACCAAGTTTTTGGAGCAATTACCTTTTTGTCTTTTTTACAATTCAACCAAGCCCCCCACCACGAAAAAGTAGAATTAGCAATTATATTATTTTTACACATTGAAGATATAAATAAATCTATATAATCTTTTTCATTTTCTATAAAATGAAACCTGTTTCCACTAAATATTTTTTGACTTTTACACCACTGAATATCATCGCTTATTACTAAAAAAGAATCACATTCTCCAATAACTTTCATTGCTTCTATATAATATTTAATACTCTGAACAGGATGATTTGCTATATTCGTTAAATAATCACCTCGTCTAACATGAATAGAAGTAATATTTTTATTTAATATCTCTCTGTATTTTTCTTTTATATAATCAACAATTTGTTTTTTTGGAGTAAAAATTTTTCTTATATAATCTTTATTAAAATATTTTTCAGATTGAAAACTACCAATTATCTCCATGTTTTTCTTATATGATATTTCACTATATGTAAAATCCGATTCATAATAAATATGATCAATTATTATCATATCTCTAGATAAACCAAATTTAATTTCATCAAAAATATTATATCTCCAATCTGAAACTAATAATTCATCATTATTTTCATAAGACAAACTAGCAGCAGCAGCTATCTTAAAAAGATTATTTCCTAATCCACCAACAACATCTCTATGACCTGCAACATTACAAAATATCATAAAAAAACCTTTCTATTTAATTCTAAAAAAAACCATTCTTCTCTTCAAAATATTTTTTATTTTTCTCAAAACTTTTAACCCAATCATGCCCACTTGAACCAAGAGAATCTAAAGAACCATGTCCTTTATGATAAATAAAAGTAGTATAAACATATGCTAGTTTCCATCCATTTTTTTCTACTCTATAACAAAAATCATTATCTTCACAACCATAAAATTTAAAATTTTCATCAAAAAAACCTATATCATCTATTACTTTTTTTCTAATAACCATACAAAAACCTATTACAGGCCACTTTTCTGGAGCATATGTAAAAGGAACAACATGCTTATAATTCATAGAAAAATCATCTATTTCTTCTTCTGTTTTTAAACTTCCAATATTTTTAATTAATTGTGGAGATCCTGCAAAATTAGTACACGGCCCACACAATCCTACTTCTGGATGTTCTTCCATAAATTTTATAAGTTTTATATCCCAATTTGGAGTTACAATAATGTCATTATCTAAAATTATAACATAATTACAATCTTTATCAATTTTTTTTAATCCATAATTTCTTCCAATCCCACAACCTTCGTTTTTATCAGTTTTTACATATTCTATTTTTTTATTATTTATATATTTTTCAATAAATTTCTCATCTGTATCATCTGTAGAACAATTATTTATAAAAATAATTCTATATTTAACTTTTGTTTTATTTAGAATGCTTTCTATACATTTTTCAGTTAAGTCCCAAGAATTATATGCAACAACTATAATATTTAACACTTTAATATTCCTTTTTCTATAAAAATTTTTTCTATAGTTTTCGCAAAAGTTATTGATGAAAAAAGATCTGATTTTTCAGAGTCTAAAAAATCTTTTATATTTTTCCTATAATTTTCTATTTCGTCATCTGTCATTTCTTGCACAATCTTTAATATTCTATCTAAATCTTTATCCATACAACCTATATATACGTTGTCTGGAATATATTTTTTTATATCTTTTGGTCCACTATAAATAGGAACACAACCACTTGCCATTGCTTGAAATATTTTTTCTGAAATATATCCATCATAGCTTTCCCCTTCTACTGCAAAATTAAATTGATACCAAGATAAGACTTCATGCTTTTTTTCATATGGTGCAACATAACCCTTTCTACTATTTCCTCCACAATGCCAACCATTTCCATAAAAATGAAAATCTTCTCCCATCTTTTCACTAAAAAACTTTATTATTTCTCTTCTAAAAGATCTTTGTTGAATTTTCTCCCATTCTTGTCCTTTGGGATCCATATCACTTGTCATTATACAAACTCTGTTTTTTCTTTTTTCAGAATTAAAAAACTTTTCTACCCATCTAAAATCTTGAGGTTCTGTAAAATGATATGCATTTGAATCAAAAACAGTGCTATGATCTAAAACAGCCAAATAACCATTTGTAGCATTAGGTTCATAAGTGCTCGGAATTATAAAAGGTAATTCTATCCTCATAAAAATAACATTCTGTCTAGGAAGCATTGGATTTTTACACCAAAAACCTTCTTTTGCAATTTGATAAGAATAACCACTTTTAGTAAATATTATATTTTTACTCTTTAAATAATCTATTCCATTATTTCCATTTCTATCTGGTCTGTCTAACATTTTATCAACAATCCACTCTTCATATTGTAATACAACAGAATTTTGCATTTTATTTCCTTCCAATTATTTTTATTATATATCAAAATTAACTGTTTCTCTTATTTCTATTGATTTATCATAAAAATACTTCACTTTAATTTTATTTAAAAAAGAAGTATCTGTCTCACTTAAAAATCTTATTTCATGCATATCGCTAATTATATATTTAAGTTTAGTAATATTTATAATTTCTTTTATATCAACTCCCCATATTCCCATATGTGACAAAAAATAAATTTCTTTTTCCAAACATTCATTAAAAGATAAAATCGAATCTTCTAATCCATATTTTAGTAAAAAATCAATAACAATCTTTTTTTTATTTGACTCCAATTATCGTAATTATAAACTTTATTATATCCAATTTTTTTTAAATAAATAGAAAAAATCCCCATTCCACATCCATAGTCTAAAATTATTTTATCTTTATATTTGTTTATATTTTCTATAAAAAAATCAAGAGCTGCTACGTTAGGAGAATATAAATCCGACATTCTACAAAAATCTTTTGGAATTTTATCTTTGTATATCCCTGCATAATCGCCCATATTCACAAAATAATCAATATTAGAAACATATATTTCATTTTTATTTTTTTCTAAAATGTTCTTTATATTAAAACAAACTTCTTCTCTAAACTTTTTTGGTAAAAATTTATTAAATCTTTCAATATTAATATTTTTTTCAATCATTATAAAACCTTTTTTTCATTTTATCATTTTTTTTTAATTTTTTCTTTTGTTTCAAAGCCCTAAACAATTCGTTCATTTTTTCTGTTTTATAAAAATATTCAATCATTCTTTTCCTGTTATCAATTTGAGATTCTATTGATGGAAGAGATTTAATTCTAAAAACATCTTCACTGTTATTTTCTTCTAACTCTCCTTTTATCCACATATAAATATTATAATCATCTAAATTTTTATTAAAAATTTCAATACCAAAAAATTCAGGATTATTCCAAACAGGAGACCCTGGCAATGGTTTAAAAACAGACAAAGAAGCACATGTATATGGTACTGTATCTAAAAAATCTATATTTTTTTGAACTGTATCAATTGTTTCACCTGGAGTATTTATCATCATTAACACTCTAGTTTCTATTCCTATTTTTTCACAAAGTTTCAATGCATTTATATGATCTTTTACTTCACTTTTTTTGTTAATAACATTTAAGACATTACTATCTGCACTTTCTACTCCAAATGCAATTTCCATACATCCTCCATCTTTCATACTTTGTAAAACAAATTCATCAACACAATCAGAACGTGTTGAACACTTCCAATATATTCTCTTGTTTTTAAACCATTCCATTAATTCTTTAACTCTTTTTTTGTTTACAGTAAAAAGCTCATCACTAAAACGAAACTCTCTAATCCCATATTCGTCTATACAATGTTTTATTTCATTTATCATATTTTCTGCACTTCTATATCTTACATTCCCTCCCCACATACATCTAGTAGAACAAAAACAACAATTAAAAGGACAACCTCGACTACTACAAATAACTGTAGATAATTTATTTTTTGAATAATGTTTATCATAAGCAAAAATATCACTTCCTTGTTCTTTTATAAGATGTCTAGCGGGAAAAGGTAAAGTATCAAGAGACGAAACTCTTTTTCCAAAATAAAATCTTTTTAATTTACCTAATGAAAAATCACGAACAACATCTAATATAGTTATTTCAAATTCTCCAGAGCAAACACTATCCCATAAAAAATCACCCGATTCAATTTTATCATTTTTTACACTTTCTATTTCAGCAGTAGCATGATAACCACCTATTATAACAACTTTATTCTCTTTTTTTAATCTTTTACAAATTTCTTTCGCAGAAGAATAATCTAGAGAGACACTAGATATTCCATATATATCAGCTTCAGGAATAAAATTTTCTTTATCTTTAAGGTTTAAACTTACAAGTCTTTTTATTTCTACATCTATATTATTTTTTTCTAACACAGAAGCTAAATACATCAGTCCTAATGGAGCTTGCGTCTTTTGTTGCATCAAATAAACATGTGGTAACTCTATTAAAACAATTTTCATAAAATTTTATATCCATCCCCATTTTTTTAGCATATATTTTTTACTTTTATTTGTATAAAAACTACCATGAGCATTCTTAGTTCCTTTGCTAGCGTGCCCCCAATGATGAATATAAACATAATTTACATAAGCTAATTTCCATTTTTCTTTTTCCGCTCTCCTGCAATAATCGGTATCATCCCATCCAGCAACTAATTTCTCATCAAATTTCCCAATAGAATCAACTAATTCTTTTCTCATAAACATACAAAATCCAACAACAGGCCATGCTTCTGGAGCAATCGTAAAATTTGGATATTTTTGTTTATATATTTCTTCAGATCTTTCTTGAATAACATTTAATTGATTCATATCTAACTTATTTAATCCTTCAATAAGTTGTGGATTCCCTGCAAAATTACTTCCTGGACCACATATCCCAACTTCTTTGTTCTTTTCCATAAAATCTATTAATCTAGATGACCAATTTTTTGTAACAACTATATCATTGTCAACAAAAACAACATACTTAGAATCTTTATCTAAATCTTTTATTCCTATATTTCTTGCTCCAACTCCCCCTACATTCTCTATTGGTAATCTTTTCTTTATACGTTTATCAGAGAGAGAATTTACCCATTCTCGACTATTATCTTCGGTACTGTTATTCTCAACAATAGTTAATGAAAAATCAACATTTGTAAATTCTAAAATACTTTCAACTGCAATTTTTGTCATTTCAATATTGTTAAAAGCAGACATAATTATTTCTATTTTCATTAGTTCCCCGTTTTAAATCTTCAATATATTCTTTTCTCTTAAAATTCTAACAATATAATGAAATAAATAATTCTCATAATCGATTATCAAAAGAGAGCCCACAAATTTATTTATGATAAAAATTTCGGTTATTCCTTTATATTGATCCATTTCCCTTTAAAATATCTTTCCCTCTCTGAATAGTTCAATTCTCCATTTCTCTTTAATTCTTCAACAGAAGAACACCTATTATGATAACAACGAACATCTTTAAAACAAGCTATTTTATATCCAGCATTAAAAATTTGCATTCCTAAATCATCATCATCAAAACCATATCCTCTTTTAGAAAACGGACCAGATACATCAAATCTTATTCCTTTTTTAAAAAGATCCATTCTATATATAGAATAATGTGTCCAAGCTCGAATTGCACCACAACCACTTTTTACATTATACGATATATTTAAAAATTCTAATTCTGGAAATTTTTTGCAAATAAAATCACTTTTTTTATCATTGTTATAAAAATCAATATGTTGACCAAAACAACCTATATCTGTATTAACTTTTATAAATTCTAACATTTTAATTAATGATCCCTTTATTGGGGAAACATCATTATCAAACATAAACATAAAATCAGATCCGTTTTCAATAGCTGCATCTATTAAAACATTCTTAGAAACAGATATCCCTTTGTTCTCTAACATTGAGAAAACATGAACAGATAATGGACAGTCGTTCTGTAAATATTCTAAAGTCCCATCACTAGAACCGTTATCACAAACATTTATAAAAACATTATTATCTTTTAACAAAGATTCATATTCGTACACAAGAGAATCCATAAGAAATTTAGTGTCTTCTCTTCGATTCCATGTTAATATAGAAATACTAATATTCAAAAAACCAACCTCAATTAAAGTTTATTGTTTTTTCATAAACATTTGACAATTTTGTGTCTATATGTTTTTTTTCTTCAAACGACAATAAAGATTGATCATCATTATACGGAAATATCTCATTGTTCTCATTCGCTTTTTTACTTCCAAAAATATAATTTGTAGTTTTTAAAGAAAAATCATTAAAAATGCATAAATTGTTTTTTAATCTATTATTTAAATATTTTATCAATCCTATATAATCATTATGAAAAAAACATAAATCTTTTAAAAAAACAGAACAAACATTGCTTTTTCTATAATATTTTTTATACATTTCACAATATTCTATATATTCATTAATAAATTCATCTATTTTTATTGCTGATTTTTCCTTCCAATAACCATTCAATGTTTCTTTTGGATCTCTAAATAAAAAAATATAAAAATCTGGATTACCTTTTGTCATATATTCAAATGGCTTCTTTCTTTCGATAGCCCATGTCTCCTTAATCCCTGCAACATCAAAAGTTTCATCTTTATATAACAACTTTTTAACTTCTAACATTACATCTTTTTCTGTTTTTATATTTAATTTTGATGAAACTTTATCTAAACGTAAAGACAAGGGAGACAACATCAATGACCAATGAGGTTCACACAAACAAAATGCATTATCAGCTGAATTAATGATATTGCACAATAATGTAGTTCCTGATTTCCCTAAACCAACAATCCCAATTAATGTTTTTCTTTTTACATTTAAAATCATTAAATATTAACCTTTCCTAAAAATCATAATAGTATTTTTAAACCAACTATATATACTGTTTTTTCTTATCTCTTTTTCAACAATAATATCATTTGAATATCCTAAAGAATTAAATATTTTTTTTATATAAATATTATTTTTACAATTAACATGACCATCTCCACCTTGTCCTTCTATTGCCCATGATAAAATTATTCCATTTTTATTTGATCTATGTAAATTATCTATGAAATTTTCTTCATATTTTTTCGGAATATGCTCTCCTACTTCAATACATAATGCCCAATCACAAATTTGCATATAACACTTTTTTGACAAATCTACATTCTTTATAATTATACCATTATTCTCTTTTATTTTAGGATTTCCATCATAACAAAAAACATCGATTCCTATTTTTTTTATTTCATTTGAATAATCAGCTAAACCACATCCAATATCTACTACACTTTTTGCTTTTTCTTTCTTTAAAAAATCACATAAAAATTTACTTAAATCTTTATCAAATAAATGTAATGCATTTTCTTTATTTACATCCCATATCCCATTTTCTCTAATTGGAAACTTATTAAAAACAGTCATTAATAATATCCTCCACAACTGCCCACAAATTATAACTATACAAAATTTTTTGTCTAGATTTTCTTATTCTTTCTATCTGGTAAGAAGAAACATTAAGCATAGATTTTTCATATATTATATCTATGAATTTTTTATCATGTATGTCAAAATTTATTAATGAATCTTTTTTAAAAAAATCAAAAATATTTGGACATCCATAATATATAGGAACAGTCCATGCTAAAAAAGAATCATATAATTTTTCAGAAATATAATTTTTCACACTATTGTTTTCAATACATAAAGAATATTTATAATCTATTAATCCATTATATTTACAATTATTTTTATAATTTAACTCTCCTTTATACGATTCTCCAAGCCAATCAAAATTTTCAAGTCCAAAACCATATACATCCATATAACCAGGATAAGCTTCACAAAACGATTTAACAAAAGATAATCTATCTATATGACCTTTAAGAAAAGTTTTTCCACTTATAATACACACTATATTTTTTTCTTTTACATTATATTTTAAATTTTCCAAAAAAGAAAACTTTTTATCAAGCCACCAAGAAATCACATATTGCTTAAAATTACATTCTCTATTATATGTCATACATACTTTTGCAGTTTTTTCCAATGCTGTATCGGTTAATGTTTCAGCTTTTAAAAGAATAATTTTATTATTATCTATTTTTGTTTTAATATCTTTAGGAATCCCTTCTATCACGACAAAATAATCAGCTTCATTAATCTCTGAAACTCCTTTTATTTTTCCCCATTCACAATTATCGTTAGGTGTCATTTTCCTAAAACGTTCTAATAAAGATTCCGAAGATTCTCCCCAATTACATAAAAAAAATACTTTTTTCATAATCTTGATTTCTCTTTTCCTATATGAAAAAAAATATTTTCTTTAGAAAAAAACAAACTTTTTTTAGAATAAAAATATTTTTCACACATATCTACTTCCACTTCAGGAGGACTACAATTCTCTTTATACCAACCTATTTCTTCATGTGTTTTTTTTAACTTTATTTGAGGATGATTCGTATAAAAATAAATATTTCTATTTGTCCAAGGATCTATAGGATATTTATCAGGTCTAATTGCTTCGTAAAATTTATATCCATCTATTTCTTTTTTTTTATATCCTAAACTTTCTCTCCATTTCCCATAAAATAATTCATATATACATTGCTCCATTTTTACAATTTTCGATCTATTTATAATAGATTTTATAAAAGATTCATCGTTATTTATATCTTCTTTTATTATCCAATCATCTTCTGTCTGTAATATAATCTCGTTTTTTGATTCTTTTATACCCCAATTCCAACTATGCCCAATTCCTTTATCATGAATATAACATTTTGTATTTTCTATTTCTTTACCATATTTATCAAAACCTATCAATATTTCAATATCGTTACCAAAATATTTTCTTATGCTCTCTATACTTTTATGTAAATATTCTTCTCTTTCTGGTTTATTTAAACAAGAAGCAATCACAACTGATAAATTCAAAATTAATGACTCCTTGCTTGTTCTACCCCAATATGAACCATAGTAAAAAAACTATTCATAAAAGATTTTTCGCTAGAATTAAAAAACTTTTCACACATATCTATTTCAACCTCTGGAACAAAAACATTTTCTTTATAATATCCAATTTTTTCATGTAACCCTTTTTTCTTTAAATGTGGTTGATTAGTATATAAAAACATATCCCAAGTATTCATTTTAAAACTATCTGGTCGATTTGCTTTCTTAAATTCAAACCCATCAAGAACTAATTTTGTTTTTCCTGGAGACCAAAACTGATCATCTGTATTTGTAAACCTAAAAATACCACCAAATTTGTCTAAAACTTTCATCCTGTTTTGCAAATATTCTAAAAATATTTCTTTACTTCCTAGTCTCTCTTGATTTAATTCTATTACCCAATCATCTTCTGTTTGTAAAATATAATCAAAAGAAGAATTTTTAATACACCAATTCCAACTATGTCCCATACCCTTTTCATGAGTATAACATTTTGCACCATCTATTTCACATCCAAATTTATCAAATCCAATTAATATTTCAACATTTTTCCCATCAAAAACTTCATTGATTTTATCTATCTGTCTTAACAAATATTCTTTTCTTTCTGGCTTATTTAAACAAGAAGCTATTGCTATACTTATCATTAAATTTCCTTTTTCAATACACAAATTAAACTTGTATATTCAAAATTATCAAACAAATGTCTATCACTCTTTTCAAAATCAAAATCATACCTCCCAACAAAATTACAATCTTTAAAACATTTTATAATTCTTTCAAAAAAACTATTTTCATCATAAAAAAAACCCCCTGAAGCCCATTTATGTTTTTCGCACATATCTGTTCCTAATATAATATGACCTCCAGGTTTACAAACTCGATGCATTTCCTTTGCAGCTAATATATCCCCTTCTCCAGGAATATGTTCTATCGCAGAAAAAGAGATCACAACGTCCATAAAATTATCTTGATATGATAATTTCTTCATGTCTTGAAACTGAGTTATATGCTTGCTTTTATCAAAAGCATATTTTTTCCATAACTCATCCCAATAACAAATATCTCCTAAATCTCCCCAACCTTCAAATGTATCACTAGCATAAACTTCTTTTACATATTTTGTTAAATAAGAACTAAAAATAGAATCTCTTGCTCCTAACTCACAAACTATTTTATCTTTAAAATCTACTTGATGTAAAGCAATAGAACAATCATAAGCTCTTCCATACTTATGCCATTTTACTTCCTCTAAACAATATTTAACATAATTATTATATGTCTCTTCAATTTCTGGGTATTCTTCAAATGTTTTTTCTTTTTTATAAGATTGGTTTAATGCAACTTTGTCCATAATCAAATTCCCATTCCTTTAACAATTGTTTTAGCCCAAGAATCCCATGTAAATCTTTCCATTGCAATTTTATATCCATTTTCTCTTATTTCGTCATATCTCTCTTTATTATTTAAAATATCATTAATTTGATTTTTAAAATCATCCTCAGAATTCAAATCTATAATAATACATTCTTTTCCTCTTTCAAATATTTCTTCTATCCCGTTTACAGGGTCTACAAACAATAATCCACCTGAACCCATAATTTGTCCAACACGTTCATTAAGATACAAATAACCATCAGGTCGGATGTGGGTGTCTAAATTTATTTTACTATTATAAAATACTTTTCTAGATTCTTCAAAAGGAATCCAACCTTTATAATGATTCGGATAAATTCCCTTAAAAGATTCTGGTCCATAAATTCGTAAATCTACATCTGGAAAATGTTTTAATATTAAATCTAATAAAGATTTTCTAGACATGTGAGTATATTTTGTTAACCTTCCGTCTTCATACAAATTCGTACAAACAATACTAATATCACATTTATGTTCTTCGCTCTCTTCTGGATAATGAACTTCTGGATCAAATCCAGGTAAACAATAATAAGCATCACAACCATACTTCTTATAATCATCCACACTACTCATACAACAAGTAAAAGCAACATCTAATATTTTACATTTTCCTGGCATTTCCCTATGTGCTTCAAATTGAAAAGGATCATCCCAAGAATACAATATATGCTTCCCTGGAATAGAATTTTTTACACTAGCTAATTGTTCTGCATTTAAATGTTCTGCTCTCCACCATAAAACAATATCTGGATCTTGCTTCTTTAAATCATTAATTATACTATCTATAAAAATACTAGCAGTTTTACTTTCTGAAAAATATTTTGCAGCAGGAACAAAATGAACTTCATGCCCAAGCCTTCTTAAAGCTTCAGCAGCTCCCAAATATCCATGTGCTAAATTAAAAGATCCTACTAAAGAAATCTTAGACATATTTTATCTTTCAATAATTTTTTCTAATAAATTAATAATAATTTCTTTATTTTTCTTATTCTCTGCTTCTACTATCTTCTTAAATGCAAAACCTTTTTCTTTTCTATATTCTGGACCACCATCTATCATCCTTCTAACACATTCTGTTATCTCCACAGCATCTGTTTGATCATTAACTACAAGATCAGATATTTCTTTTTTATTTTTAACAAAAGGAATAGCATTTGAACAAATTACAGGAACTCCATAATACATATGTTCCGCAGCGGTCAGGTTGAAACCTTCAGAAAGTGAAACTTGCGTACTAAAATCAACCATTTGTATTGTTTTTAAATATTCTCCTCTAGTCATCCAATTATGATTTAAACACGAATTCCTAGAAAGAAGTCTTTTTGATATTTCTTGATAAAAGGGACTACTATAATTAGTTCTTATTTTTAATTTATCAAATTGAGACAATACAAGCAATTGCATTAATATGTTTTTTCTATGATTTGGAGCACAAAAAAGATCACACTCTAATTCTATATTTGAAACTCTTCTTATTTTATGCTCATTAAGTTCTTCAAAATCCATATAAACAGGAGTATAACAAAAATTATCTTTTATATGTTTTAAAACATTTGCATCATTTTCTAATAAAGTAGAAACATAATCAATATATCCTAATTTTATAAAATTAATAACATCAACAAATTGTGGAATCTCTCCACCGAGCTCGATTTGCGTGATCGGCGAACACCATAATAAAAAAACTTTCGTTTTACTTTTATCTACATTTTGAACAATATTCCGAATTGATACGTCCCAGCAACCCACGAATAAAATTTTAGGAGGATAACTTTTTAATTCCCTAAAGACTTGACTGCTCATACCTCCTTCAGGAACATCAAACATAACATTTTCTGCTTCAGGATATGTTTCTTTAACAACTTTTCTTAAACCATTTAAAGCTGTTTTTACTCCAGGCCAACATGATTTTGTACAAAAAGTGAATCTCATTTTCTATTATCCTTTAATTATAATACGATTCTAATACAATCCCAAACTCTTATTTGTGGTGACATTTTCTTCACCATAAAGTTCTATCAATTTATTGTCGAAAACAATTGCTGCTTCTATTTTGGTATCAAAAGAGCCTAAATGAAAAACCTTCCCTTCATAAGTTATAGTCGCTTTCCATTTTTTTCCACGACTTGTTGAAACCCCTTTAAATCCAGAAGAGTTGTTGGGAGACATCCCCGTTTTGAGAATCCTCATTTTAATTTTCTTCTTATTTCCTTCGGTGTGATGCTTTCCATAAAAATGATTTTTTTCACCACTTTGGGCGAGAGATGATTTCTTTTTAGATTCTTCAGTGTGATGCTTCCCATAAAAATAATGTTTGTCGCCACTTTGGGCGAGAGACATTTTCTTTTTAGCTTCTTCAGTGGGTTTTATCCCTATTTGAGATAAAGAAATTTTCTTTGATGTTTCTGGGGAACAACCCTTCCCATATTTTTCTCTATTATTTCTCCTTATCTCTCTCTGTGATATAGACATTTTCTTTACAGTCTCTGGTGAACTACCCTTTCCATATTTTTCTCTATTCTTGTTCATCCTCTCTTTACCTTTGATAGACAATTTTTTTTTAGTTTCTTCGCTACTTTGATAATGATTTCCACCAGAAGTGCTATTATATCCATCTCCAAATGTTCCATACTTCTTAATATAGTAAATTTCTTTATTATTCAAATCTAAAATATCAATTTCGTCTTCAACAATTTCCCAACAAAAAGATTTCTCTCCATACTTCTTCAAAGCATTATGAAAATAATTATTGTTATTGTCATTGTCATCTCTTTTTATGTCATAAAAATGTCCATTTTTTCTATATTCTAAACCACATATTGTTTGACCAATATACATTTTTCCATTACTTTTGTTTGTAGCCGAATAAATAATTCCTTTCCTACTTTCGTTTTTCTCCATTTTCGTCAATACCTCCACTATTTTTTATAGAGGCTGACATTGGATATCTTTCGAAAAGTGCTTCTCTTATTAAGTCTGTAACATTCAAATCTTCTTGTCTTTCTATAGAAAGCCTATGAGCTTCAAATTTCATATGTCTATGAAATTCCTCTGTGGATCTAAAAGTTATCATTTTATCTGCCATAATTATGCCTCTGCAATACTATTCCAGATGTATTACAGAAACTCCTTTTTTTATTTTCTTTTTTTTACCTTCTAACGCATTTTAGAACCATTTCATAAAATTTTCTTAATTGTGTTTCTGAATCAAAATCTTTGCTTCTCTTTAAAGCATTTTCAGAATATATTTGATATACGCTTTCATCAAATAATTCTCTTACCTTTTCTTCCCACTCAAAAACATCGATTGGATCTAGAATAAAACCTCCATTCCTTACAAGGAAAGGTAAATTCCCGTAACAAGATGCAATTACTGGTATACCGTTTGACATTGCTTCTAGAGCACACATCGAAAAAGTTTCATCTACGTTTGAAGGAACCAAAATTATTTTTGTTTCTTTATAAACTTCAGCAACATTATCAGTATTTTCTACTACTTTTATATTTTTTATATTTTTAATTTCGTCATTAATTGCTTTATTTTCTGGTAAAATCTCGTTACCAAGCCCTAAACACATAAAATCAAACTCTGGCATACTTTTAGCTAATTCAACAAATAGTCTCCCACCCTTCCCAGTGTCACAATTTATCAGAGTAATATATTTAGGATTTCTTTCTTTTGAAACAACTCTATCTTTATCAAACATTGGATATATAATTCTTGGAATTTTTATTCCTACATATCTTTCAACTGCTTTTTGCATATAATCAGAATTAACATATGTCTCATCAGCTTCACGGAAAACTCGATGCAAATCTTTTCTAATATGAACTGTATCTAGGGGACGAGACAGCATATTGACAAAGTTATCTTGAACTTCACAAATGTTTCTCCAAAAATGAGTTCCTAATATAGTTTTTATACCTAATTTTTTTGCAATTGAAACTATGACTGGAGCGTCGAATGATTGTGTAATTATCAAATCCGGTTTATGTTGTTTGAAAAAATTCTCCATTATACTTGAAGACATAACTCCAAAACGATAAACATCAATTCCATCCCAATTATATATTTCTGTTTTCATTTTCTTTGTTGGATCAGGATCACAATAACAAGCTGACAATACATCAAATCTCTTTTTCTTTAAATATTGTAAAATTTGTTGAAGAAAATACTCACCTCCACCTAGAGGCGGCGAATAAAATTTGTTAAAGGCTAATACTTTTGGTTTTTCTCCTGGAGCAAAAATTTCAAAACTTTCTTTTCCAATTCCATCATCTGTAAGATCGTTAATATTATAATAATTTATAGATTTAGAAAACTCATCGTTTATTGTATTTAAACCTCTTTCCATATTTAAATTTGTTCTCAAATTATCACTATATTTTCTATTTATTTTTACTTCAGATATTTCTTTAATAGCAGTAGACCAATCTTCTGCTTTGTAATTGTTCATTAAAAATCCATTATAACCATCTACAATTAAATATGGTAAATTACCAGAATTAGTAGCAATAACAGGAGTTCCAGTTAAAATAGATTCTGCACAAACAGCAGAAAAAGTTTCAGAAAAGAAAGTCGGAAGTAAAAATACATCAGATTCGTGGTAAAAAGAAACTAATTCTTCTCTTCCAACTTTTCCTAAGAATTCTATATTTTTAGGTAATGCTCTTGTAAGATTTGGATCAATTCTACTATCTATATATGTAAAATCCCAATCTGGATTTTGGTCTGCTATATTAAAAACAATATCAGAACCTTTAAACGGCATAGAATTTATAGCTAATACTTTTAATTTTCTTTTTTTAACTTTTTCTTTAAAAGTAAAAAGTTCCCAATTAAAATTAGGATATACAACTTTAACTTTATCTTTTAATTTTGGGAAAAAACTACAAAATATTTTTTTTGTATAACCAGAATTACATATAATAGAGCAACACTTGCTATACATTTCTTCCATTTTTTCTAGTTCTCTAGCAAAAATACATCTTGAAGTTCTTTTAGGACAAGAAACTACATCAAAATGTTTGCAAGTATTTTTTAAATAATGTGAACAAAAATCTTCTGCAATTCCATGAATAAAACAAACAACTGGAATATTGTTTTTTGTAGCTTCGTTTATTACAACATCTTTTCCTAAAAGTTGTGTTACTATTAAATCTGGTCTATTTTTATATATAGAGCCTTTAACTTCTTCTGCAATTGGTAAATTGCTTCTTATAACATTAATTCCATCTTCTACAAACTCTTCTCTATTAAAAAACATGTTTCCATATTGTAAAAAACAAGTTGCATAAATATCATAAATATTTGTTAAATTTTTAAAGTAATTCTTAGTTGTTTCTTCGCAACCACCTAAGTTTGGCGAGTGATATAAAGCATATAAACTTATAATTGGTTTGTTCATAATTAAACTTTTCCTATAATGTCTTCTTCAGAAATAAACATCCCTTCAAGATGATCACTTTCTATTTGTACAGCAAACTCTAAAGGATCGAAAAGAACATCTACAATTTTTCCTTCTAATTTTTTTCCTTCAAAATTAAATAATATAAAATCATCAATTCTATACTCCATTTTTTTCTCCTATTCAAAAGCTTCAATTCTTTCTTGTGCTTTATCAGTGCATTTTTCCCATGTATATTTATTATTTATTATTTCTCTCATTTTTTCTACTTTGTTTTTATGTAAATCATAATTATCAACCATTTCTTTCATCAGACCTGAAAATTCATTTATTACAGATTCTCCAAATACTGGAAATTCTTGTCCAAAAAAAGCTTTAGTTATCCATTCTCCCCATAAAGGATTCTCATTGCAAACTTCCCAATCATCAACATCAAAAGTAAGAGCAGTTTCATTAGAAATATAATCAGAAAATCCAGTATGATTTGGACAAATACAAGGAAGTCCCATTAAAGAAGCTTCCATTGGGGGAAGTGACAATCCCTCACCGCGACTTGTAGAAACATAACAATCATGTTGTGAATAAATAGAAGGCATATTATCTTGTTTATTGATATCCATACACAAATAAACTGGAGGACTGTCTTCTGTAGCAAACTCTTCAATATATTTACCTAATTGTTCCTTCACAGCATCGTAAAAACGCTGTTCTAAGGAGCAAGCAGCGTGTCTAGCTATTAAGCAAAGGGAAACATCCTCTTTCTTATTAAATGCTCTTAGAAACGCTTTAAGCAACACATCAAACCCTTTTCTGTAAGTCCATCTAGACACTGTTAAGAATTTGAAACCTTCAGGATTTTTTGGTGCATTTTCGTCTTTTGAATATACTTCATAATTTATCTTAAAATCTTTTTTTATATTCTTTTTATTATAAATAAAATCAATACCTATAGGAATTGTAAAAATTGGTTTTTCAAGACCTTGTTCTAAAAAAGAATTTTTATAATAATCAGTTGGAACCCAAACTTCATCATAAAAAGTATTAGCTGTTCTTATCCAACCTGGATTTATATTTTTACTTTCTGCCATAGTATATAATACTTTTTTATGACAATTTGGAACATTTGTTACTGGCAACCAAGAAATTATTTTTATAACGGATTCATCTAAATAAAGACGATCAGATATTCCTCTTCCTTCTTTTGTATCCTTCAAAAACTTTTTATAAAACTCCCATTCTTCTTCCGTTAATTCCATTGGGCATCTCATGTTTTCTATGCCCATATCATAACCACGATCATAAAGATTTTTAACAAATCCTCTATTCAAATTAGAATAACCACTTTGTTCGGTGAATGGACCAACAAATACTATTTTTCTATTATTCATAAGATGTTATCGCAAGAAAACCCATGACTTCAGTCGTGGTAGGAATTGCAATCATACCTCCTTTACATAAACAAATGTTCCAAAATGAAATACTTTCTCTACTTTCTTAACAGAAATAACCTTTTTCTTACCGTCTTTTAATATTCCTACATATTTACCTTTGTTTTGCATTCCTTTACTTACATATTCTTTACCATCAATTCTTAATAAATCATATGGTTGTATATCATATCTTTGTTTTCTTATGGATGGTTTAAAACCGTTTCTTTGTATTTGTAAACTTCTGTTATTTTTTCTTTTTTGAATTATCTTTTGAACAAAACTTCTTTCTTGATTACTACCATTTGCTATACAAAAAGCATCGTTTATATGACTCTTTTCTAATTTTAATTCTAATCTCTTACATTTTGTTATATATCCGAATGTTTCTTCTACATTATCATAATTACTTTTCAATTCCTGTATGATTCTCTTTCTAATTATAGACATAAAAGTCTCTGATTTAAAACTTGTTTTCTTCTTAATATTTAATTTAATCTTACCACTATGATAATCTCTATGACATTTTTCACATAAAGTTACTAAATTATCAGGACTATCACCACCTGTTTTTCTACTTATTATATGATGAACTTGTAATTTAACATTCTTATTCTTACAATTTCTACATTGATAATTGTCTCTATGTCTTACATACATTTTAACATTTTCAAAGTCTTTTTGTTCACCTTCTTGATATTCTTTACCTTTAATAGTAGGATGCTTAATTTTTTGTATATCAAAAGTAGCAGTTTCAAATATTATCTTGGTTATTGGTAAAAAACGATGTATCCTTTCAATAATACTTAAATGACTATTATATTTGTGAAGAATACTTGGTGCTAACCAACCTTTAGGTATACCACGATTAAGAAATCTTGGTTTTCTATGCCACAACTTATTTCTTCTACCTCTACGATACATTGCTTTGTCAGAAATTGATTTAACAATATTAATTCTTAATTTTAAATTAAAAGATAAAATCTCTTTCTTTTCTGTAACTGCTGATATACCAACATTCTCATAACCAGAATCAACACCTAATGTAATTTCTTGTTTTACTTCTCCTGTTGGTATCAACATTTGAATTGTAAATGGAAATTTTGTTACTACTTTTGCTTTTTTACATTGTAATAACCTCCTTGCTTTTTGTGGTTTAGTTGGCATTAAAGGATTGCCATTTTGATGAAGTACATAGACAATGTTTGATACTTTTGGGTTCAAACCAGCTCTATGTGAATGCTGTAGATTCTCTTCGGAGTTGTTATCAAAGGTTTTTAAATCTTCCACACTTTCCCTACCCATAGGAATGTTTAATGTCAGATCACAGTTGCTACAAACTTGAGAAGCATTCGTAGGTGTGTATGTATTTCTCTTTAATAACTTCTGCATACTAAGTATGCCTCCTAGTCAGCAAAGGCTTCTACAAGCCCACGACCTTCAGTCGTGGGTTACTGACCTTTTCTTTCCATTTTCCCTCTCCAATCTTTATTATACGACTTTCCGTCAAAAAATCAAGCTTATAAACCGCCATTTTTCAATTTTTATATTTTTTTATAAAAAATTCATTCAAAAACCTTTTTAAGAAAATCGTATATATAATTATGAAAAAAATACTTTTAATTCTCCTCTTTTTACAATGTAGCTTTTCTTTTGCTACAACAAAAACACAACCA